>Ga0335081_10007679_pt1 | contig 17249 bp, 18 predicted proteins | sample Lox_Sample_35_FD_206713 | JGI IMG/M metagenome (GOLD analysis project Ga0335081, IMG submission 206713) | Soil microbial communities from Loxahatchee National Wildlife Refuge, Florida, United States - Lox_Sample_3.5 | ecosystem: Environmental > Terrestrial > Soil > Wetlands | place: USA... | reverse complement strand
TCACCGCCGCCGCCGGCGCTCTGATCGTCGTCCTTGCCGCGTTGCCGGGCTTTGCCGGGCGCGACGTCATCGAAGAGCTCATCTTCGTCTATTACATGCTGGCGCTGGCGCAATGCTGGAACCTGCTCGCCGGCTATGCGGGCCTCGTCTCCATCGGCCAGCAGGCCTTCGTCGGGCTCGGGGGTTATCTCCTGTTCGCCCTGACGATCATCGCCGGGCTTGATCCGCTCGTCGCCATCGTTCTTGCCGGCGCCATCACCGCGGGGTTCGCGTTGCCGACGGCGCTTATCGTCTTTCGCCTGCGCGGCGCCTATTTCGCCATCGGCACCTGGGTCGTCGCCGAGGTCTACCGCCTGGTGTTTGCGCAATTCAAGCAACTGGGGGGCGGCACCGGTACTTCGCTCGGCCCAGAGATTACCAATACCGTCTTCGGCATTGCCTGGGTGAGGTCACTGTTCGACGTGCGGGCGCCCGCCGCGCGCGATATCGTTTCCTACTGGGTGGCGCTGGCGCTGGCGGTGGGGACGCTCGCACTCATCTATTTCGTCCTGCGATCGCGGTACGGTCTTGGCCTTGGCGCGATGCGGGATTCCGAGGATGCCGCCGAAACCGTCGGTGTCGATAACTTCCGTCTTAAGCTCGGCGTCTATGTCGTGGCCGCCGCGGCGACAGGAATGATCGGTGCCCTGATCTATCTGCAAAAGGCCCGCATCTCTCCCGACGCCGCGTTCTCGGTGCTGGATTGGACCGCTTACGTCATTTTCATCGTGGTGATCGGCGGCATCGGAACCATCGAAGGTCCGATCGTCGGCACGCTGGTGTTCTATTTGATGCAGAACTATCTGGCGGGGTTCGGTGCCTGGTATTTGATTCTGCTGGGCGCGCTCGCCATTGCGGTGATGCTGTTCGCCCCGCAGGGCCTGTGGGGCTTCGTCTCGGAGCGTTACGGCCTTGTGCTGTTTCCCATCCGCCGCCGCCTCGTTGTCTCGGACAAAAATTGAGCACAGCGCGCGGTCGCTACTGACTCGCCCACAAGATCCGCGCGATCCACACCACGTCGGCTATCGCCAGCGTGCGGTCGGGATGCTGAGCGTTGAGCGATTTCAGCTCGATCGATTTTGCGGTTTTGCGCTTGAGCTCCTTGGCCAGCACCTCGCCGTCCTTGGTCCGCACCACGACACGATCGCCGCGGCGGATCGGCGCCGACGGCGAGACCAGGATGATGTCGCCGTCGCGGTAGGCCGGCTCCATCGACTGACCGGACACTTCGAGCGCGTAGGCATGTTCGTCGGTGACGGCCGGAAAGGCGATCTCGTCCCAGCCTTCGCCGGCCGGGAAGCCGCCGTCGTCGAAATAGCCGCCGGCCCCGGCTTCGGCAAAGCCGAGGAGCGGCACCGCACGCGCTGCCATACCGGTACTGGGCTCGATCAGCGCCACGAAAGTCTCAAGCGGCGTGCCGGTCGCGGTCAGCGCCTTGGCGATCGATTCGGTGGAGGGCCAGCGCTCGCGGCCGGCCGGCGTAACCCGCTTCGATTTGTTGAATGTGGTCGGATCGAGCCCGGCGCGGCGGGCGAGCCCTGAAGCGGATAAGCCTGCGCGCGCGGCAAGGCGATCGACGGCCGACCAGACTTGCGCGTGCGTGAGCATACAAACTCCCTACGCGGCACGATCCGGAAAAGCGCCTGGCGGATTTCGCAAGCGATCATGCTCAACGGGCCGGCGATGATAGGAATTATTGCCTGAGCCCTCAAGGCCCGTTAGAGCATGAGTGGAATTGCGCGCCAGCTCGCGAACTTGATAGTTAGGTCCATCGCGTGACGATTATTTATAAAATCTGCGAATATGCGGCGTGGCGGGAAGCGGAGCGCCGCCGGGCCTATGACGGATCGGATGCCGACCGGCGTGATGGCTTCATTCATTTCTCGACCGCGGCACAGCTTGCCGGGACGGCCGCGAAGCACTTTGCCGGGCAAGCCGATCTGATGCTGGTCGCAGTCGACGGCGATAGACTCGGCCCGGCGCTCAAATGGGAACGCTCGCGCGGCCGAGAGCTGTTTCCGCATCTTTACGGGCCGCTGGCGCTCGATCTGGTGCATTGGGCGCGGGCGCTGCCGGACGAAGTGGACGGCAAGCGGGTGCTGCCGGAGCTCAAACCGTGATCGGCCTGCTCGACCGCCTGACACGACCGTTTCTGTATGCGCTCGAGCCGGAGGCCGCTCACAGTCTGGCGATCCGGATGCTGAAATTTGCCCCGCTTCCGGCGGCGGCTCGCGACGATACGCGGCTGGCGATGCGGGTGTTCGGACTGAATTTTCCGAATCCGATCGGCATCGCTGCCGGATTCGACAAGAATGCCGAGGTCCCGGATGCGCTGTTGCGTCTCGGCTTCGGTTTTGTCGAAGTCGGCACCATCACGCCAAAGCCGCAAGGTGGCAATCCGCGGCCGCGCCTGTTCCGGCTTGATGCCGATCGAGCCGTCATCAACCGGCTAGGCTTTAATTCGCAGGGCGCCGACGCGGCACTCTCCCGGCTCGCCGCGCGCGCGCAATCCGGCGGCATCGTCGGCATCAATGTCGGCGCCAACAAAGATACGCCGGATCGTATTGCGGACTATGTGGGCTTGATCGAGCGTTTCGCGCCCGTGGCAAGTTACGTCACCGTGAACGTCTCGTCGCCTAACACGCCGGGCTTGCGCAATTTGCAGCAGGCGGCCGTCCTCGACGATCTTTTGGCGCGGGTGATCGACGCCCGCGAGCGGGTGGCGCCGAACGCAGGGCCGACTCCGGTTCTCTTGAAAATAGCGCCCGACCTGACGCTGCCCGATCTCGACGACGTCGTCGGCGTCGCCCGCGCCCGCCGGGTCGACGGCATGATCGTCGGCAATACCACGGTGACGCGACCGAAAGCCTTGCGGGATGTCGCCAAGGCAAAAGAGGCCGGCGGTCTGTCGGGCCGGCCGCTCTTGGCGCTGGCCGACCGCATGCTGGCCGAGACCTATGTTCGCGTCGAAGGTGTATTTCCCCTGGTCGGCGCTGGCGGCATCGATTCCGGTGCCAGCGCGCTCGGCAAGATCCGCGCCGGTGCGAGCCTGATTCAGGTCTATTCGGGCCTGGTTTTCCGCGGCCTTTCGCTGGTCGCGGAAATCAAGCGGACGTTGGTCGCCGCGCTCGAGCACGACCGGCGAACGAGCCTTGTCGATTACGTAGGGGCGGATGCGGCAGCAGCGACCGCAGAACCGTGGCCGCAATAATCGCCGCGATTGCCCTTGTCGGCTTGCCCGGCGTACAACGAGGCCGATGAAATAACATCCGATCGGGGAGGCGACATGATCGATTGCTACACCTGGACGACCGACAACGGCTACAAGCCGCGCGTGATGCTCGAGGAGACCGGTCTTCCGCACCGGATCGTGCCGGTCAATCTTCGGGAACGGGAGCAGATGTCGCCGGACTTCATGACGATCAGTCCGGGCCACAAGATTCCGGCCATCGTCGACCATGACGGCCCCGGCGGCGCGCGCGTGAGCCTTTGCGAATCCGGAGCGATCCTCAAATATCTCGCCGAGAAATCTGGCAAATTCTATCCTGCCGACGCGGTTGCCAGAGCCAAGGTCGATCAATGGCTGTTCTACGGCTCCGCGACCTTCACGACCCTGGCGCAGCAATTCGGGCACTGGACGATCCGTTCGCCGGTCAAGGCGCCGGTTGCACAAGAACACTACGAGGCCAATTTGCGCGACATGCTCGGCATTCTCGACCGGCATCTTGCCGACAACGAATATTTCGGCGGCGCCTATTCAATCGCCGACATGACGATGTATTCCGACGTGCACCTTCACGGCGTCAGGGACATCGGCCTCGGCGACTACGCCAATGTGAAGCGCTGGCATGACGCGATCGCGGCGCGCCCCGCCGTTCAACGCGCCTGGGGTCCGTTTCCGTCGTAAGAGTTGCCGTCACCGTAGCGCCGCGGCGCCGGGCGAAGGCGCGAGCACCGGCTGCAGCGCCGGCACGAGCTTGCGCTTCTCGCGGCGCGCCGGAATCGCCCGATAGACCTGCTTGGTCGCCTCGACGATATGGACGCCGGCGAACGGCGCCGACAGCGTGGCGCCGGTGCGTTCCCAGGCAATGGCCGAACGCAAAAACCAGTTCCGTGAAATCGGCGGCACGTAAAGCGCCTCGCCCCACCCGGTCGGGGTGAACCAGGCATCGCGTAAAAGCTGGGTGATCTGGCTGCGCGAATAGGGGCGTCCCTGCCCGAACGGCGTCGTATCCATGCGCGCCCATAGCCCGCGCCGATTGGGCACCACGGCCAGCAGCCGGCCGCCGGCGGCCAAGACCCGCCAGCCTTCGCGCAACAATTCGATCGGATCGGACGACATTTCCAAGGCGTGGACCAAGAGCAGGCGATCGACGGCGGAGTCGGTCAGCGGCAGCTCGTCCTCTTCGACAAGCGCGACCAATCCGGGACGCGTCGACGGCCAGCGGATGACGCCTTGGGTGGCCGGCATCGCGGCGAGGCAACGTTCCGCCTCGTCGCGGAACAGGCCGAGATAGGGCGTGGGATAGCCGATACCCAAGACCCGCAGCCCGCGGGTGTCGCTCCAGCGGCTCCGGATACCTTGCCCGACGAAGCGGCGCGCCACCACGCCCAGCTGCTGGACATAGAAATTTCGCAGGTCGACGACATCCATGCTGTCAAAATAGCACGGATTGCGTTGACATTCCGTCGTGCCACCGCTTGGACGTTAACCATGGCTTATTGCGTCATTTGCCCCGGCGGCGGATGATCTCGCTTGGTCGTCTCAATTGGCAGAACACAGGATTGGAAGAAGCAACATGGCGGTTGAAACCTATTTGTTCCCCTGCCTGAAGGACAATTTCGGCGTGCTGATCCACGATCCGGCGAGCGGCGCTACGGCGTCGATCGATGCGCCGGAGGCCGCTGCGGTGGAGGCGGCGCTGCAAAAGACCGGCTGGCGGCTTTCGCAGATCTTGGTCACCCATCATCACGGCGATCACACCGCCGGCATTGGCGAGCTCAAGGCGCAGCACGAATGCCGCGTCGTGGCGCCGCGCGGCGAGGCGGATCGCATCGCCCATGTCGACGAGACGGTCGGCGAGGGCGATCAGGTGCGCCTTGGCGCGCTGGAAGGCCGCGTCATCGAGACGCCGGGCCATACCGCGGGCCATATTTCGTATTTCTTTCCGGCCGACAAGCTCGCATTCGTTGGCGATACTTTGTTTTCGATCGGCTGCGGCCGCATCATCGAGGGCAATGCCGAGATGATGTGGCGCTCCCTTCTGAAATTGCGGGCGCTGCCGGACGACACCCGGTTTTATTGCGGTCACGAATATACCGACGCCAATATCCGGTTCGCCAAAACCATCGAGCCGAACAACAGCGCGCTGGCGGCGCGCGCCGAAGAGGTGAAAATGCTGCTCGCCGCGGGCAAGCCGACGATCCCGGCCACCATCGGCGCGGAGAAGGCGGCCAACCCGTTCCTGCGCGCCGACGTCGCCGAGGTGGCGAAATCGGTCGGGCTTGCCGGCAAACCGGCCTGGCAGGTATTCGCCGAGATTCGCGAGCGCAAGAACCGCTTTTGACGCGCGCCACCGTGCCATCGCTCACCGCCGCCGATGTGATCCGGCTCTTCGAGCTCAAGCCGCACCCGGAAGGCGGGCATTTCCGCGAGACGTATCGCGATGCGCGGCAAAGCGACGGTCGCGCGGTGTCGACAGCGATCTATTTTCTGCTGGCGCGCGGCGAGCGCTCGCATTGGCATCGGGTCGATGCCGCCGAGGCCTGGCACTGGTATGCCGGCGCGGCGCTGGCACTGGACATCGTCCGGCCGGAAGGAGGCATCGAGCGGCTCACGCTCGGCGGCGATTTTGCCGCCGGCGAACGGCCGCAGGCGATGGTGCCGGCGCTGGCTTGGCAGGCCGCGGCAAGCCTGGGCGATTGGACGCTGTGCGGCTGCACCGTCGCGCCGGGCTTCGATTTCAAGGGCTTTGAGTTGGCGCCACCGGGATGGTCGCCAGGCTAATTACGCGAAATACTGGCCGCCATTGGCGGTGAGCGTCGAGCCGGTAATCAATCCGGCATCGTCGGAGGCAAGGAATACCACGCAGCGCGCCACTTCCTCCGGCTCGCCGAGTCGGCCGATCGGAATCTGCGGCAGGATCGATTTTTCCAGCACGTCCTTTGGCACCGCCTGCACCATTTCCGTGTTGATGTAACCGGGGCAGATGGCGTTGACGGTGATGCCAACGCGCGCCCCTTCCTGGGCCAGCGCCTTGGTAAAGCCGATCTCGCCGGCTTTGGCGGCGGAATAGTTGGTCTGGCCGAACTGCCCTTTCTGGCCGTTGATCGACGAGATGTTGATGATGCGGCCGAATTTGCGCTCGCGCATGCCTTCAATGACGTTGCGGCACATGTTGAACAACGAATTGAGGTTCGTGTTGATCACTGCCGTCCAGTGCTCCGGCTTCATGCGATGCAGCTGCGCATCGCGGGTGATGCCGGCATTGTTGACCAGCACTTCGATCGGACCGAGTTCCGCCTCGACTTGCTTCACGCCCGCGACGCAGGCGTCGAACGACGATACATCCCACTTGTAGACGCCGATGCCGGTTTCGGCCTTGAAGGCCTGGGCGGCCTGGTCGTTGCCGCCGTAAGTGGCGGCAACCTTATAGCCCGCGGCTTTGAGCGCCTTGCAAATGGCGGCGCCAATACCGCGTGTCCCCCCAGTGACCAATGCGACGCGGGGCATCACATCCTCCCTGCCAATCTTCAATATGGCCCGGCAATCGCCAAGCCATCGCTTTCCAAATCGCATGGCCGGGACAAGCCCGGCCATGATCTCGATCAAACCAATCCGCTCTCGCCGTTCAGCGCTCCAGGCACATCGCAATGCCCATGCCGCCGCCGATGCATAGCGTGGCAAGGCCCTTCTTCGCGTTGCGTTTTTGCATCTCGTAAAGGAGCGTCACCAGAACGCGGGTTCCGGAGGCGCCGATCGGATGGCCGATGGCGATGGCGCCGCCATTGACATTGACCTTGCCGGTGTCCCACCCGAGGTCCTTATTGACCGCGCAGGCCTGGGCGGCGAAGGCTTCGTTGGCTTCGATGAGATCGAGATCGGCGACGGTCCAGCCGGCCTTCTTCAGCGCCGCGCGCGAGGCCGGAATCGGACCGGTGCCCATGATCTTCGGATCGACGCCGGCCTGGGCCCACGACACGATACGGGCGAGCGGCGTTTTGCCGAGCTTGGCGGCCTCGCTCGCCTTCATCAGCACCACGGCCGCAGCGCCGTCATTGATGCCCGAGGCGTTGCCCGCGGTCACGGTGCCTTCCTTGTCGAAGGCCGGCCGCAATTTGCTGATCCCCTCCAGCGTGGTGCCATGCTTGGGATATTCGTCGGCGTCGACGACAATGTCGCCTTTGCGGCTCTTGACGACGACCGGCGTGATCTCGTCCTTGAACTTGCCGGCCTTCTGCGCGGCCTCCGCTTTGTTCTGCGAATTGACGGCAAACTCGTCCTGTTGCGCCCGCGTGATCTGCCATTGCCGGGCCACGTTCTCGGCGGTGTTGCCCATGTGGTAGCCGTTGAAAGCGTCCCACAGGCCATCCTTGATCATCGTATCGATCATCTCGAAATTGCCCATTTTGACGCCGTTGCGCAGGTGCGCGCAGTGCGGCGCGACGCTCATCGACTCCTGGCCGCCAGCCACCACGATCTCGCTGTCGCCGTTGACGATGCCCTGATAGCCCAGAGCCACCGAACGCAGGCCCGATCCGCAGAGCTGATTGACGCCCCAGGCCGGGGTTTCGACCGGGACACCGGCGGCGATGGAGGCCTGGCGGGCCGGATTTTGGCCCTGTCCGGCGGTTAGAATCTGCCCCAAAATGACTTCGGAAACGCGAGCCGGCTCGACGCCGGCGCGTTCCAGCGCCCCCTTGATCGCCGTCTTGCCGAGCTCGTGGGCCGGCAATGACGCGAATGCGCCGTTGAATGCTCCAACCGGCGTGCGCGTGGCGCTGACAATGACGACATCGTCTTTCATCTGGGGATCCTTCCGGGCTGGGGATAAGGACGCGGGGGCTGACCGCAGCTTGCCCTAAGTCATAGGGATGCCCGGCGGCCTCGACAAGGCGCAAACCGGCAGCCGGAACGGCATCTTCGGCATGCCGGCAGGGAGCGCCACACATGCCGGCAGGGCGCGCCACAAAAGAGTAGCCGCGCCGCGCGAAACCGCCTATTTTGACAGCAAAATTACGTGGTTCCACCCATGACCGATACGTCGACCAAGACCGCTGAGCCGGTCACGATCAAGAAATACGCCAACCGGCGGCTCTATAACACCGGTACGAGCACCTACGTGACGCTCGAAGATCTTGCCGGCATGGTCAAAACCGGCGAGGATTTTGTCGTTTACGACGCCAAGACCGGGGAAGATATCACGCGGTCGGTGCTCACCCAGATCATCTTCGAGCAGGAGAACAAGGAAGGGCAAAACCTGTTGCCGATCACCTTCCTGCGTCAACTGATCCGGTTCTACGGCGATAGCATGCAGATGCTGGTGCCGCGCTATCTCGAAGTCTCGATCGAGTCGCTGACGCGCGAGCAGGAGAAATTCCGCCAGCAGATGGCGCAAGCCTTCGGGGTCGGCGCCTTTCCTTCGCTCGAAGAGCAGGTGCGGCGGAACATGGACATGTTCGAGCGTGCCTTCGCGATGTTCGCGCCCTTCGCCCGTCGCGAGAGCGGCGCAGGCGCCGAGGTTGCCGCGGAAACGGAGAAATCGCCGGCGAAATCCGGCGATATCGACGATCTCAAACGCCAGCTCGACGAAATGAAACGCAAGGTCGATCGGCTGACCGAGAAGGGGCCGGGCGAGTAGGCGCGGTCTCGGTCAAATCGCTTCGGCGGCAGTCGCGAGCCAGGGCCGATCCGTCGCGGCGAGTCCCACGAGCGCCCCTTGCAGGTAATCGCAGCCCCAGTCCTCCAAGCTCTTCGCCGCCGCTTCGTCCTGAACCCATTCGGCGACGGTCTCGAGGTTCAACCGCTTCGCCAAATCGATCAGCGTCCGAACGAAGGCGCGATCGTCTTCCGAGCGGGTAATATTCTGCACGAAGGCGCCGTCGATCTTGACGATGTCGACGCCAAGCTTGCGTAAATTGCGGAACGACGTATAGCCGGCACCGAAATCGTCAATCGCGATGCGGCAGCCGACATCCTTGACGCGGGCGACAAAGCCGCGCGTCTCGTCGATGTCCTGAATGGCCGCGCTTTCGGTGATCTCGACGATGAGGCGCTCGGCGACGCCGGAATGCTTGCGCAGCAAGGTGCCGAGTCCCGCCCACCAATCCGGATCGGTCGTCGAGGCCGGCGATACATTGAAACTTGTCTGCAGGGTCGGCGCGGCCGCCATTTCGTCGATGACCAGTTCGAGGACGCGGAAATCCAGCAATCGCACCAGCCCGAGCCGTTCGGCGACCGGTACGATGTCGTTGGCGGCAATCAGGCTGCCGTCGGGGCGCAGGATGCGCATCAGACATTCGTAGAAAGCGGGGCGGCGATGCGTCGCCGCGGCGACCGTTTCGTAGGCGAGAAAGATGCGGCGCTCGTTGAGTGCGGCCACGATCTCGTCCGTGGCACGGACATTTTCGCGGCGCATGGCGTCGCGTTCGATGTTGGGCCGATAGGCCTGAAACGAGCCGCGCCGGCGTGCCTTGGCGGCGTCGAGGCTCTCCTGCGCGCGGGCCACCACTTCGGTGACGCTCCGGGCATGACGCGGCGCCGTGACGCCGCCGATGGTGACGGTAACGGCAATCGGTCCGGCGCCGGTCGAGATCATCTCATCGCGCACGCCGGTCAGCATGCGGTCGGCGGCGATTGCCATGTCATCGGGCGTGCAGTCGTGCAGCACCAGGCCGAACTTGTTGCCGGAAAAGCGGCCGAGCGTGTCCTTGCCGCGCATGCGGCTGCGTAAGCGCTTGGCCACCGCGGCGATCACCTGCTCGGCGACGTCGAAGCCGTAGGACTCGTTCATGCGGGCCAGGTTGTCGATTGCCACGAGGAGAAAACCGCATGACGAGCGAAAACGAAGAGCTTCCTCGATGGTGTCATCGAGGACCTCGGTCAGGCGATGGCGATTGAGCTCGCCGGTGAGGCCGTCGTGATGGGCAAGATAGGTCAGTTGTTGCTCATGCGCGTAGCGCTCATTGATGACGCGTATCACGCCGTGCGCCCGAACGGGCTTGCCGGCGGCGTCAGCGAACCAGCGGCCGGTATCCTCGACCCACAATTTGGTTTCGGTCGTCGGATCGGGATTGACGCAATATTGAATTTGATAAGCAACGCCGTGCCCATCGTCCCTCTTGTCCGATCGCACGATTGCGTCGAAACGGGCTTGGGCGTTGTCGGCCTCCAGGCGCTGGGCAAAGGCGCGGCCGGTCGATAATGCCGGCAAGTCGCGAATGAGGAGCACTTCGCCCGCATTATCGCTCCATTGCAGCGCATCGGTCTCGATATCCCACGCATATGCGACCTCGCCGACGGAGGCGAGAATTTGGTTTGCATCGAGAGACGGCATGGTGCTCGGCGGCATGGTGCGGCGGACGCTCGGATGTGCGGACACCGTATCGCCAACACTTTAAACTTTTCGGTAAGTCGGCACGGCGAATTGCATTCCCGCTCGCCGCGGCACGGCCCTTGCGATGTGGTTTGACCAGGTCTTCGACGTCCCATTTCGGGACAATAAATGCCCGTGGCAAGCCAATGCGCAATGCTCTCGTGCCGCTCGCAGTGCTCGATCGAGACACCACCCATGTCCGTGCGGGCAGGGGAGCGAACGCCGATTTTATGGCCCATCTGATCGCCACGGCGGCACAAGCGCCGCAGACTCGCGCCCGCCGCCGCGCGCGGCCGGATGAGGTGGTCGCGGCCTATCGGGCCCTGGGCCAATGGACGAGCGCGGTCGGGCGGACGATAAGCCGTTCGCTCTAACCGAGGCTAGAATCGGGCGTTACGCCTAGCCGGGACCATCGATTTCGATCTGACGCTGAGCGCTGCGCATGCCGACGATAAAGCCGGCCAGCACGTCGAACAGGGCCATGGCCATCAGCAGGAAAAATGTCGACGTCGCCGCCCGCTGCACCAACAGAAACTCGACCAGCATCGCGACGAAGAGCGCGGTCGCCAGGATATGGTCCATGACGCTCCGTGTCCCTAGCCGGGTCGATTTGATGATTTCGACCCACAGCAAAAAAATGGCGAAGGCGATGAGGACATCCTCCCAGGTCAATACCCAATCCTGGCCGGACATCATGTGCACGGTGGCCGCCGGGGAGGTCCAACTCACGCCCGGGGTGAGAAACGCGATCATGTTGTAGACGGCGAACGGAACCAGCAGCAGAGGAAAGCCGAGCACGAACATGACGCAATTCTTTCGTCACAAAATTCCCTTGTCCGTGATCCTCGTTCGAGGCGTGGCGTCGCTGTCGAAGCCTAGACGTCCGACTTTTTGCTCAACACCTGGCGGCCGCGATACATGCCGGTCTTGAGGTCGATATGATGCGGCCGGCGCAATTCGCCGGAGTCTTTGTCCTCGACATAGGTCGGGGCTTTGAGCGCATCGGCCGACCGGCGCATGCCGCGCCTTGACGGTGACGTCTTTTTCTTGGGCACGGCCATGGGATCGCTCTCCTCTATCTTGGCGCGCTTTGCTCGGAATGCGGCGCTTATAGAAGAATGATCGTTCCTGCGCTAGTGGTCCGCTTCCGAAGTTCGCGACCGACCGTGCCGCATATATTCATGCGAAGTTCGGAAACGGCACACCATTAGTGGAGCTTGGATCGGATATTCGCTTGGCGAGGTTACGGCCGGGCGGATAGCGAAGGTCAAATCCGCTCCGCCAAGCCCCCTTATGGCCCCCGAACACAGATATCGAGATTGCTGAAATCGCCGGCGCGGCGGACGTAAATGCCGGCAAGCCGGCGCACAATGGCGGTCGGGTTGCGGGCGCTCCGCAGCACCGGATTGGGCAAAATCGCTGCAAGTTCCGCCGCTTGATAAATGTTCAAATCGCTGGCCGACCTGCCGAAGGCGAAACGCGCGCCGGCCTCGGCGCCGAATACGCCGTTCGGACCCCATTCGGCAATGTTGAGATAGATCTCCAAAATCCGGCGCTTGGGGAGCACCAGGGTCATCCATAGCGCGAGCGGAACCTCCAGTACTTTGCGGATGAAGCTCCGTCCTTGCCAAAAGAACAGGTTCTTGGCGGTTTGCTGGGTAATAGTCGAAGCACCGCGGGCCTCATCCAGGTTGTCGTCCGATTGCCGCAGAGCGGCACGGATCTCGCCGAGGTCGATACCGGGATTGTGACAAAAGCTGCCGTCTTCCGCGGCGATCACGGTCAGTCGCAGCGCCGGCGCGATGCGCGACAGCGGAACGACGATGCGCTCGACGCGCGCGCCGATCGCAAACCGCCATATCATCGGGGTCGAGACCGGCATCACGAATCGGTAAAGCGGCACGATCGCGTAGGGCAGAGCGACCAGAACGGCGGCGACGATTGCCAAAATCGCAGCGAGGCGTCGCAAGTTCATGGTGTGGTGCACGGCCGCGCTTCAGGCCGCCTCCGCCTCTGTCAGCGGCGGCCGGCCGCGAATAAGGTCGGCGGCTTTTTCCGCCATCATCAGAACGCAAGCATTGATGTGCGCAGAGACGAGATCCGGCATCGCCGAAGCATCGCAGACGCGTAAGCTCTCGATGCCGCGCACGCGCAGCTCGGCATCGAGCACGCCGTCCGGCCCCATCGCGCAGGTGCTCGCGGGATGGTGCGCGGTGATCACAGTCCTTTTCAGCCAAGCGTCGATTTCAGCATCGGTCTTTGTCTTCGGCCCCGGTCCGATCTCCCCGCCCCGAAACGGGTCCAGCGCCCGATGCAAGGCAAGCTCGCGGGCGCGCTTGAATCCCTCGCGCAACGTCGGCAGGTCGTTTGGCGCCGTGAAAAAGCGATAAACGATGCGCGGAGGCTTCAACGGATCGGCCGAACCGAGCAACAGCTCGCCGCGGCTGTCCGGATGCAACAGCGTCGGGCGGATGCCGAAGCCGTCGACAAAAGCCGGGCGGATCCAGGGGAACCACAAATGCGGATTGGCCGCCACACCGCGAAACATGAACTCGATGTCGGGTACGGCAAGCTCGGGGCGTGTCTTGATGAAAGCGTGCAATCCGCCCGGCACGATCGTGCCTGGCCCGCTGCCGAACAAATAGGCGCGGATCATGCTCAGCGCCATGCGATCGGCTCGCATCTCGCGATGGAACGTCCCGGCCTGCCGGCGCGCATAGGTCATGTAGGCGCCGAGATGGTCCTGCAGATTTTTTCCGACCGGCAAATCGGCAAGGACCGTGATGGCAAAGTCACGCAAGTGTCGGGCCGGCCCGATCCCCGACAGCATGAGGATTTGCGGCGTGTTGAAAGCGCCGGCCGCCACGATCACTTCTTGGCCGGCCTCGGCGCGCACGACCGTATTGTCTTTGACATACTCGACGCCCGTGGCGCGCGTGCCCTCGACGATGACGCGCGTGGTGTGAGCGTTGACGGCGACGGTCAGGTTGGTTCGGCGTCGCGCCGGGCTAAGGAAGGCGTTGGCGGCGGAGGATCGGCGGCCGTTGCGAATGGTGAACTGGGCGCGGCCGAATCCCTCCTGTTGCTTGCCATTGTAGTCCGCCGTGAGCGGGTAGCCGCTTGCCTGCGCCGCAGCGAGCCAGGCGTCATAGAGCGGATCCTCGGTCCTGGCGAATTCGGTACCGAGCGGTCCTGTTCCGCCGCGCCAAGCGTCTTCGCCGCCCTGCCAGGCCTCGCAGCGCCGGAAATACGGCAGCGTGTCCGCATAGGACCAGCCGCGCGCGCCCTTCTGCGCCCAGCGGTCGTAGTCGCCGGCATTGCCGCGCGTGTAGGCCATGACGTTGATCGAGGACGAGCCGCCCAAAACCTTGCCGCGCATCGCCTCGATGCGCCGACCATCGAGATTGGGCTCTGGATCGGTGTCATAGCCCCAATCGAACATCCGATGCTCGTGCATGCGGCCAAGACCGATCGGGATATGGATGTAAGGGTGCCGGTCGCGGCCGCCGGCTTCGATGAGGAGAACGCGCGCCGTGCGATCTTCGCTCAAGCGGTTTGCCAGCACGCAACCGGCGGAGCCGGCACCGACGATGATGTAATCGAAGCCCGGCATTCAGTCCCCGTCCGGCACGAATGACCGCTGTTAATCGCGCGCGTAGCCGATCAGCGGTTTTCTTTTGCGGCCAAGCAAGATCAAAATGATCGCTAGAGCTGCGATGACGACGCAAGCGGGCAGGTCGAACAGCTCTTGCAGGTAAGGATCCCAGGCCCAGGCGAGTTTCTGTTTCAGCCAAGCCTGGACGAAGTTGAGGCTATTCTGGTCGATAATGGCCCAGACGTCGAAGACCTTCGTGTAGATGACGTCGTGATTGGCGATGGATTTGGTCCCGTCGTAGACCAGGAACACGAAAGCCGTAGCAAGCAGGCAGAGGCCGATGAGACGGAGCAGAAATCTGATCATGAGGCTGACGGGCCGCGGCTTTGCGAGGAAGGACTGCCGTTTCCGATATTGGACAGGCATTACCCCGACCGGCGGCCATGTTCAATGCAAACCGCGCTATGCCGGTTTCCCTTGAGGCGAAGGTGCCGGGTTCGCTAAGGTTCCATGCATGCTAGCGGCCTTCAGTCGGGCATAGGGAGTTGAAATGGCCTTCAAAAACAACGGCAAAGCCGGCGGCCGCTCAAATCGGCCGACCTTTACCGACCAGGAAGCCCTGCTGTTTCACAGCCAAGGCCGGCCGGGAAAGCTCGAAGTCATCGCGACCAAGCCGATGGCGACGCAACGCGATCTCTCGCTGGCCTATTCGCCGGGCGTCGCGGTGCCGGTGCTGGCCATCGCCGAGGACGAGTCCAAGGCGTTCGATTACACCACCAAGGGCAATTTCGTCGCGGTCATCACCAACGGCACCGCCATCCTCGGCCTCGGCAATCGGGGCGCGTTGGCGGCAAAGCCGGTGATGGAAGGCAAATCGGTGCTGTTCAAGCGCTTTGCCGATATCGATTCGATCGACCTTGAGGTGTCCACCGAGGATCCCGACGAGTTCATCAATTGCGTCAAGCTGCTTGGGAAGGGCTGGGGCGGCATCAATCTTGAGGACATCAAGGCGCCGGAGTGCTTCATCATCGAGCAAAGGCTGCGCGAGCTGCTCGATATCCCGGTCTTTCATGACGACCAGCACGGCACCGCGATTATCGCCGCGGCCGGCCTGATCAACGCGCTCGAGCTTACCGGCCGCGAGGTCGCAACCACGAAACTGGTCTGCAACGGCGCCGGTGCTGCGGGCATCGCCTGCCTCGAATTGCTGCGTGCGATCGGCTTTCGCCCGGAGAACCTCGTTCTCTGCGACACCAAGGGTGTGATCTACGAAGGCCGCAGCGAAGGCATGAACCAGTGGAAGTCGGGCTTTGCGGTAAAGACCAAGGCGCGCACGCTGGCCGAGGCGCTCGACGGCGCCGATGTGTTCTTCGGTCTCTCGGTGAAAGGCGCGGTGACGCAAGCGATGGTGAAAGTGATGGCGGACCGGCCGATCATCTTCGCTATGGCCAATCCCGATCCCGAGATCACGGTCGAAGAAGTGGCCGAGGTTCGCAGCGACGCCATCATGGCCACCGGCCGCTCCGACTATCCGAACCAGATCAACAACGTGCTGGGCTTTCCCTACATCTTTCGCGGCGCGCTCGATGTGCGCGCCCGCGCCATCAATATGGAGATGAAAATCGCGGCGGCGCACGCCCTTGCGGCGCTGGCGCGCGAGGACGTGCCCGACGAGGTCGCGGTCGCCTATGGCGCGCGGCCGAAATACGGGCCGGATTACATCATTCCGGTGCCGTTCGATCCGCGGCTTATTTCCGACATTCCGCCGGCGGTGGCGAAAGCCGCCATGGACTCCAAAGTGGCGCGCCGGCCGATCGCCGACATGGAAACCTACCGCCAGCAATTGCGCACGCGGCGCGATCCGATCGCCGGCGTGCTCACCGGAGTCTACGAACGCTTGCGCCGGCGGCCGCGGCGGGTGGTGTTCGCCGAAGGCGAGGAGGAGCAGGTGATCCGCGCCGCGGCTACGTTCGTGCATCAGGGCCTCGGTACGGCGCTGCTATGCGGGCGCGAGCGGCGCGTGCGCGAAACCGCTGCCGCGCTCGGCGTCGAGCTCGGCGGCAATATCGAGATCATCAATGCGGCGATCTCGTCGCGTAACTCAGCCTATGCCGCGTATCTGTACGAGCGGCTGCAGCGTAAAGGCTTCCTGCAACGCGACTGCCAGCGCCTGGTGAACCAGGACCGCAATCACTTCGCGTCCTGCATGGTGGCGCTCGGCGACGCCGATGCCATGGTCACCGGCGTGACGCGCAATTTCTCGGTGGCGCTGGAAGACGTGCGCCGCTGCATCGATCCCAAGCCCGGGCACCGCATCATGGGCGTCTCGCTGGTGCTGGCGCGCGGCCGCACCGTGCTGGTCGCCGACACGGCGGTGACCGAGATGCCCGACGCGGCCGATATCGCCGAGATCGCGATCGAGGCGGCGCATGTCGCGCGCTCGCTCGGCTACGAGCCGCGGCTCGCCTTGCTCGCCTTCTCGACCTTCGGTCATCCGCCGGGCGAGCGCTCGCAGCGCGTGCAGGAGGCGGTGCAGCTCCTCGACCGCCAGCGCGTCGATTTCGAGTATGACGGCGAGATGGCGGCCGACGTCGCGCTCAATATGGAGCTGCGCGAGACCTATCCGTTCTGCCGCCTGTCCGGGCCGGCGAACGTGCTGATCATGCCGGCGTTCCACTCGGCCTCGATCTCGACCAAGCTGCTGATGGAGCTCGGCGGCGCGACCGTGATCGGTCCGATGCTGGTCGGGCTCGACCGCTCCGTGCAGATCGTTCAGCTGTCCGCAAACGACGCTCAGCTCGTCAACATGGCGGCGCTCGCCGCCTTCAATGTCAGCGGGTAAAGCACTGCCGCGAAAACTGCGGCCGCCGATTCACGACCCCGAAACCTCTCTTTATTAAATCATCTTCGTCACCCTGAGGTGCTCGGCACGTGGTGCCGAGCCTCGAAGGGCGGCTGCCCGAGCTGCCTCGGCCGCATCCTTCGAGGCTCGCTGCGCTCGCGCCTCAGGATGATGGATT
>Ga0335081_10007678_pt1 | contig 17250 bp, 15 predicted proteins | sample Lox_Sample_35_FD_206713 | JGI IMG/M metagenome (GOLD analysis project Ga0335081, IMG submission 206713) | Soil microbial communities from Loxahatchee National Wildlife Refuge, Florida, United States - Lox_Sample_3.5 | ecosystem: Environmental > Terrestrial > Soil > Wetlands | place: USA... | reverse complement strand
CGCCCGGCATGAAATCGCGCACGATCTTCTGAGCGCGCGCGGAAGGAGGCGCAAACTCGCAAAACGCATCTGCGCTGTGACGTTCGTCACAATTCTTACACTGCAAAACTGATATCCCAGTTCACGTCGAGTGATCGGGAGTTTTCTTGCTGGGTCAACGGCCCTTGCAGGCGAGTTTCCTTGAGCCGAGTCTCCTATGAGTGCCTTTGTCTTCTGTCGTCATGTCGCTCTTCACGACGACGGTGCTACTTCGCGTCGTGAAAAATAAATCCCAGCGTGTGACGGCGGCCGGAGCGGAGCCGGCTAACGCCGTGGCGGAGATGGACGCGGTAGCTGCCCTTGGCGCCTTGGACCGGGCGATTGTGAACCGCGAACAGGACCGCATCGCCTTGCTGCAGCGGCACCACTTCGACGCGGCTCTGCATGCGAGGGCGCTGCTCGGTGAGCACAAATTCACCGCCAGTGAAATCCCCTCCGGGCGCGGAGAGCAGCACCGTTGCCTGTAGCGGGAAGGCGAGCTCGCCGTAAAGGTCCTGGTGCAGGCAATTGAAGTCACCGGGCGTGTACTGCAGGAGCAACGGCGTCGGCCGCGTCTGGCCGGCCTTGTGACACAGTTTCAGATAATCGGCGTGCTTTTCGGGATAGCGCGTGGCGACCTTCATCCGGTCGTTCCATGCGTTCGCGATCGGCGCCATGTGCGAATAGAGAGCCGTTCGGAGCTCGCCGATTATATCGGGCAGGGGATATTTGAAATATTTGTACTCGCCCTTGCCGAAGCCGTGCCGCGCCATGACCACGCAGCTGCGGAAATGCTCATCGTGGGAATAAAGTTCGGCGAGGTCCTTACATTCGGCCGCGCTTAGCAATTTCGGTAAGACTGCACCGCCGTGCGTATTCATTTCGGCGCCGATTGCGCTCCAGTCGTACGTGTCAATTCGTTCTTGAAAAGACGGCATTTGAAATTCTCCGCAGCCGGTGCGCTGGCGCAGTCAGTCGCGAACACATAGTCCGGCAACGTTGGAAGGCCTACCCGAATTCTGCACCGGCGGAGAAGAGGTCAGGAGGTCCGCCGCGCGAGCAAGTTGCGTAGTCGCGCCGGTGAGACAGGCAGCCGCGTCACCGCGCCAGGACTTTGCAGCGCATCGTCGACCGCCGCCGCGATGGCAGCGCCGACCGGATTGGCGCCGCCTTCGCCGGCGCCTTTCAGCCCCAGTGGATTGAGCGGGCTCGGCGCATCCTCGGTAATCAGTGTCTCGACCGGCGGGATCTCGCGCGCGGTGGGCATCAGGTAGTCAGCAAACGTCACGGTGAGCGGCTCGCCGCGTGCGTCGTAAAGAAACTCCTCAAACAACGCGCCGCCAAGACCCTGCGCCATGCCTCCGGCAATCTGGCCCTTAACCAACATCGGGTTGACAGCCTTGCCGATATCGTAGGCGACCAGATAGCGCTCGATGGCGACCGCGCCGGTGTCGCGGTCGACGCGCACGACGGCGATATGCACCCCATAAGGGTAGGCCATGTGGGTCTGCTCGTACCAGCCTTCGGCGGCAAGCCCGGGATTTGCGTCGCCGAACAGCTTGGAAGCCGGAGCGAGTGCTTTCGCTATTTCGCCGAGACCAACCGAGGGTCCATGCGCGGCACCTTTGCTGACCACGCGGCCGTCGATGACATCGAGCGCTGCCGGCGCGGCCTGCAACAGAGATGCCGCGGCGGCGATCGCCTTGGCGCGGAGCTTTGTCGCGGCGATACGAGTGGCTTCTCCGGTCATCACCGTCACCCGCGAGGCGAACGCGCCCATGCCGAAAGCGATGCGGTCGGTTTGGCCGTGCACGACGCGAACGCGGGCGTAATCGACACCCAACGAATCGGCGCAGATTTGTGCCAGCGCCGTCTCCATTCCTTGGCCGACCGATGCTGAGCCGGTAACGAGTTCTACCGCGCCGCTTTCGTCAATCGATACGCGTACGCCGTCGAACGGCCCAAGCCCGCTTTTTTCAACGAACATGGCGAGACCTGCGCCGACAGAGTCGCCGGACTTGCGGCGGCGGCGCAATTCATCCTGCAGCGTCTGCCAGCCGATCGCCTGCAGTGCTTTGTCGAGAAGCTTCGAATAATCTCCCGAATCGTAAGTGAGCTCCGTGCCGAGCGTGTCAAAATTGAGCGCGTAGGGCATATCGGCCTTGGCGATCAGGTTACGACGACGGATTTCGACCGGATCGATATTCAGTTTTGCCGCGATGGCGTCTATGAGCCGCTCGCGCACGAACGTGCTCTCGTAGCGTCCGGGCGCGCGGTAAGTGCCGCACGGCGTCTTATTGGTGAGACGGATGCGCCCGACCATGCGGTAGGCGGCGAGCCGGTACGGACCCGGCAGCATGGCGGCGGCGAGATCGGGCACCGTTGCCGCATGGGTGCGCACATAGGCGCCCTGGTCGTGGAAGAACTCCCCGTCGATCGCCATCAGCCGGGCCTCGCCATCGACGGCGGCGCGAACGCGAAAAAGCTGTTGGCGCGAGTGATTGGTGGCGAGCAGATGCTCGTGCCGATCCTCGATCCATTTTACCGGGCGTTTGAGGCGGAGCGCGCCGAGGCAGACGAGCACGTCTTCCGGGTAAAGCTCGCCGCGTACGCCGAAGCCGCCGCCGACATGGCCCTCGTGCAGGTGGACGGAGGAGGGCGGGCGGCCGAGCATGCGCGACAAGGCGTCCCTGTTCCAATGAGGGACTTTGGCGGCGCCGTGCAGCTCGAGGATGCCGCGCGCTTCGCGCGCGATGGCGCCGCGCGTCTCTATCGGCACGCCGCTATGGCGGCCGATAGCGAGTTCGAGGGCGACGATTGTGTGCGCCGCGGCAAATGCAGCCTCGATGTCGCCGAAACCCTTGCGCACCAGCGCAACCTCGGTCGAATGATTTTGGTCGAACGACCCGGGCGAGAGGTCGGCGGCGAGCAGCGGCGGCAGTTCCTCGATTTCGACTTTCACCAGGTCGGCGGCGTCCTCGGCGAGGTAAGCGTCGGTTGCGAACACTACCGCGATCGGCTCGCCCACGTAGCGCACGCGATCCGTGGCCAAGACCGGCTGCCGATATGCATCAAGCCCTTCGATGCGGGTCAGCCGAAAATCGATCGGCGGAATGGCGGCCATATCGGCCGACGTCCATACCGCGACGACGCCCGGTGCTGCGCGCGCCGCGCTTGTATCGATCGCTACGATGCGGCCGTGCGCGCGCGCGGAGCGCACGATCCGCATGTGTAATTGATGGGCGAAGTTGATGTCGGCGGCAAAGAGACCGCGCCCGGTGACGAGCGGCCGATCTTCGAGCCGCGGCAGCGAACGACCGACGAAGGCCATCGTGTCTAAGCCAATTGTTGCGAACGTGCCATCGTGTTCATTCGCTCGCTGCTATCGCGTCAAGATGACGAGTTTCGTTAATGCGTACAACACAAATACATTCGCCATCGATGTCGACCTCGTCGAGGCAGCATGGCGACTGCGCGACACGTCGATAGGCCGAGAGCGGCAGATCGAGGCATTGCAGCAGCAAGATGCGATTTACGCTATCGTGACCAACGAGCACGACGGTGTCGTCACGATGCCGGTTCAGAACGAAGCGCAACACATTGGCTCCGCGCGCCGCCACATCTTGCAGCGATTCGCCATTGGGAAACCGCACCAGATGCGGCGTGGCATCCCACGCGGCGAACAGCGATGGATCGTCCCGTCTGGCAAACTCGAAGGTCTTGAATTGCCACGCGCCGTAATCGATGTCGTTGAGATCGTCGCAAATTTCGGCGCCGATGCCGCAGGCTTTGGCGATAGCGGCGCCGGTCGCGACGCAGCGTCCCATTGGGCTCGTGTAGATTTTGCCGACCTGCCAAGCGCCGGCGATGCGTTCGGCGACAGCGGCGGCTTCCTGCTTGCCGCGGGCCGTTAGCTCGAGTGGCTCGCGGCCGCGGAAGCGCTCAGGCTTGATGCCTTCGACGTGGCCATGGCGGGTGAGAAGAATTTTGGTCATGCGAGGCGATCAGGAGATCAGTTTGCCGCTTGCGGCTCCGTGCTGCAATACACCCGTGGATCGGCGCTAAACGCGGCGCATCGGCAGCGTCCAGGCCAGCAGGCTGCCTAGACCGGTAAATGTCGCGATGGTGATGAAAGCAGCGCGGAACGCATCGGCGATCTCGGCCTGCACAATCGCCTGGCGCACGGGGCCGAGCGTCGCAATAGCCTCGGGACCTTGCTCCATGATGGCAGCGAGCATGTGCGCCGTTTCGCGGTCGCGGCCGGCGAGCAGCGCGAACAAGATGGCGGCCACCAGCGCGGTGCCGAAAGCGGCGCCCACCGAACGGGAGAATTGCACCATGGCGGCGCCGGTGCCCAATCGCCGCGGTCCGGCGACGGCTTGCACCGTGAGTTGGACGACGCCCATGACGGTGCCCATGCAGAGCGCAATTACGCCCCACGCCCAAGGCAATTCGCCGATACTCAGTTGCGGCGTATAGAACGCCAGCAGCAATAGCCCGAGAGTGGCTGCCGGGAGGCCGAAGGACGGAAACACAGCGGTGCGGCCGGTCCTGGTGACGATCTGGCCTGTGATCATTGAACCGACGCCGATGCCGAAGGTCAGCGGCAATAACAAAAGGCCGGTTTCAGCCGGAGAGGCGCCTCGCACGGCGCGCAAATAGATCGGCAGGAAAGTGATCAGCGAGACTAGCGCAGCGCCGTGACATGCGGCGAGGCCGTCGCTCCGCCAGATCGACGATTCTTTGAACAGGCGAGGCGGTATAAGCGGCGAGGTACTGCGGCTCTCCTGCCATAGCAGGGCGGCGAGCGCGAGAATTCCAAACGCCAACAGTCCGAGCGCCATCGGCACGGTGCTCGATTGCATGCGTTGCAACTGTTCGAGCGCCAGAATCACCGGGCTCACGAACATGATGAACAAGACGAGTCCTGGAATATCAAATGTGGTGCGGCGGCGATCCGCCGGCCGCGACGTGAGGCGAAACACCAGCCCGACTGCAGCCAGCCCGAGCGGCACGTTAACGAGAAATATCGATTGCCATCCGAATGCCTGCGTGAGATAGCCGCCGGCGACCGGTCCGAAAGTGCTGGAACTGACCGACACGCCGGCAAGATAGCCCTGATAGCGGCCACGCTCGCGCGGCGGCACGGTCTCTCCAATTAACGCTTGGGACAGCGTCATCAGCCCGCCGCCGCCAAACCCCTGCAAGACGCGAAACGCCGTCAGCCATTCAATGCTGGGCGAGACGGCGCACAACACCGAACCAACCATGAAGATCATCAATGCCATGATCATCATGGCGCGCCGGCCGAAGGTGTCACCTAGCCGTCCATAGACTGGCGCCGCGATGGTATTGGCAATCAGATACGAAACCACGACCCAGGAGGCGCGCTGAATCTCTCCCAGGTCCGAGGCAATGGTCGGCAGCGCCGTGGCGACGATGGTCTGGTCGGCAACAGCCAAGAACATCGGCAGCATAATCGAAGGAAAGACTGTGAGGAACAAAAGCTTCTGCGGCGGTCCTGGCATCGCCTCATCAGCCGCTGTGTTCGCGTCGCCAGCCTCCGGGCCTGCCTGAGGGCCTGTCGATGCGGCGGGTTCGACAACGTTGGGAGTCTCGGCTGACTGCTCGACTGATTGGTTCATTGAAAGATGCTGGCCGGATGATTCATCTGAACAATTAATGGCTTCGCTGTTGCTGTGGTTGCCGCCCACACAAATACTTCAATCGCTTCCTACCCCCGTAATCGCAGCCGATGTGACATGGCGAAAAATCCGCGCGCAACAACGCCTTGGCCGGGTTGTATTGTGGCCAAACGCAGGCAGAGCCCCGCGATGTTCCTCGGCATGAGACGCCCTTCAGCGCATCCGGGGAGTACGTATATGAACCGGATTGAGGGTGGACGCCACCGCGTCTTGGCAAGGTGCGCACGTGGCGGCGGTCCGGCTGGAGAGCGAGACCACACCCAATGGGGAGCCACGCCATGCCTCAAGTACATTCACCGCAGCGAAAGTCCACGCGCCGAAACGCACCGCACCGATAGCGGCACGCCGACCGATCCCGTAGCGAAAGATCATCGACGGCGCTCGCGCTGTTTTCGGACATCGGTCAGGAATGGTTCTCGCGTCACCTCGCAAAGGCCACCCTGGTCTTCAAGCTGCCTAATGAGCTGATGGCTGCGCGTTCGGTGCCTGATGCGTTTTCCGCTTATCAGAAATGGCTGGCGAATGGATGAACATGTTCAGTGAAAGCAGCCGCCGGTTTGTCGCCGACAGCCGGAAGATCATCGACACCGGCGTGCGCTGCTTCGCCGACGCGGCGCCGGCAGCGATGACTGGCGTTAAATCGGCGGAGCAGATCCGCGGCCCTCGTTAAGTCGCTTTGCCGACTCGAGAGCCGATGTGGTGCATTGTCGACAGCGTTGGCATCCGGTCGGCGACGCCATCGTCTGGTACAGCGTTTATGACAATAAAGTGATGATTCACTGCTTTGTACCTGGTGGCGGTGCCTAGTTGCAGCCGCGCAGCGAATTAGGATCGAAAGGCGACGATTGGTGTAAAAAACACCGGCCACCATTGCTGACGGCCGGCATTAATTTGCGGTTAAGAAACGCAGTTCAGCCGACGAAGCCGACGCGTTCCTGTTCGCGCGCCTCTTCCGCAGTGGTCGGCTGTGCTGGCAATTGCAGCACGGTCGCCGCCTGACCTTCGCACAGAAGAGTCAGCAGCACGATGCGCCCATCTGGAAATTCGAGGGCGTCGTGATGCGCCGCCAGCTTGTCCTTATTAACTTGCCGGAAGATGGCGGTGCTGTGGTTGATCGTCTTGGTCTTCCATCCCAGAAGGCCGGCCGGCAGGCACGCAACGTCGCCGGCGAACGCCAGCTCCGTTCCAGGCAGCACGCAGACGGCCAATCCGGGGTCGTCGCAGGCGGCGAACCCGCGCGTTCCCGTGCCGAAATCACGCGTTACCAGCTTGTCGCCGACTTTCGCCGGCCTCGAGCGTACGCTTTGAAGGCTAAAGTCACACATTGGCGACTCCTTTCTTCCCGGGTGTGCACTTCCCAGGGCTTCCGATGCACAGCCCCACAGCCCGATCAGACAACGACTCCAAGCAAGAATGGTGCCGTCGCTGAAAAGTAAAACACGGTTAGGCGCAGCGACGGTTTTGTCAGTTGTGAGCAAGCTGAATGATAGCGGCGCAGCGCCTTCACTTGCTCTCTCCCCGGCCAAGCAACGGCGGCGGCAATGGCGCGAGGATCGTCAGAGTGCCGCTTGAAGGTGCAGAATTTATGGCGGCCTGCCTGCCCCGCCAGCACCCGGCCGCTGCGACGGAGGATCGCGCTATTTGACAGTAATTCCGCCCACCATACCGTACCAGTCGTGGTCGGCGCAGCGCAGATCATAGGTGCCGGGCTTGTGGGGCGTGAGAAAGACGTCTTTCTTGTCGCCGGGCTGCACCAGCACTTCAGTGTGCTCCCGATTCAATACCTCGGGATTGTCGATGGCGGCGGTGGCGAAGAAGACTGGCGCGGTGAATTCGTGAGTTTCCTTGCCGTGATTTTCCAAGTGCAGCTGGTAGTGAACGCCATGCCGAAACGTCAGATGATCGGGCTCAAACCGGTAATCGACCATGATGACCGTAACTTCGACGGGCTTCGGCGCGGCGCCAGCCGCCGATACGATGCAAAGAATTGCGAAAAACGCAAAAAGGCGCCTGACGGCGTATGGCTGAGGCACGGGTCCCCGGCTCCTCGCTCAACGCCTGCTTATTGCCCAAATCGCGTCAACGTTCAATGTGCGGCGACGGCATGTCCCCCGCCGGATACACGTTTTATCAGCAACAGGACGATTGGCACGAGCAGCGCGGCGACGATGAACCAAGTGTGAAATATATTGATATAGGCCAAGAGCGAAGGACGTTGCGCAATGCCGCGCGGGCTGCGCGTTCGGTACAAATAGTTGATTTGCCATTATTTAGGGGTGACGGCGACCGAGATAGGTCACGATGAGCTCTTAGGACGCAGCGCAGCCGAGATTTTCTCGACAAATTCGCCAAGCTCTTCGGGGTCGAGGTCGCTGACCGCCCAAAAATCGAGCCCCTGGGCCGACCAATGGCGAACGTTATAGCCTTGGATCGTCCTGGCCCTCACGAAAGCGTGCTCGCTGCCCAAACGTCGGGCGACAAACAGATTGATGATGTGCTTGCGGCGGCGATACACGACCGAAGCGACCGGTTCCCCGTCGATATAATCGAGCCGACCGCCGAGTAGCGTGAACCCCTCCGCGGTCAGGTCGACGACCGGCGGGGCGACGTCGACCTTGCCGTCGAACCACGGTTTCACCGTGTGCTGATCGCTGGTCTCCACGTCCATCAAATGTCCGGGCTGCAGCGAGCGGATATGCGCGGAAACGACTTCGTCGGCGATCGTTTGTTCCCGATCGCTGCGGAAAACGGTGAGCACGAGGCTGGCGGCGATGGCGCCCGATAGGACCGCACCGGTCGCAAAACCGCCGAAGAACGAGCGCCGGCTTGGTCGAAAGTATGGACGCGTTCCGATAATTGGCGCCGTTGGCGCCGGCAATGCCGCTTCGATGCGGCCGCGGAGGCTCCCGGGCGCGGTTTCTTTCAGGTCCGCAGTCGCTATCGTGTCGCGCAGCGCGCGAAATGCCTTCAGTTTTTCGGAACAGGCAGAACAATCCGCGACATGAGCCTCGACGTCGCGGGCATGGCCGGCGTCGAGCTCGCCGTCGATTAGGGCATGAAGCAGGATTTCACATTCGGCGCAGTTCATGACGCCGTTCCTTCCGCGACGTTCCAGGCCGAGCGCAGCATCGCCCGCGCCCGCGCCAGCCGCGACATCACTGTTCCGACAGGCACGCCGGCGACTTGGGCGATCTCTTGATACGACAAATCGTTGATCTCGCGGAGCACGATGACTTCGCGGAATTGTTGCGGCAGCGCGGCGATCAATGCCCGGATTGTATCGTCGTCATGTGCCCGCAGCAGTGCGGCTTCCGGCGAGGCCTGCGGCTCCTGCCATAACGGAGCGTCGCTGGCTTTGGTCTCAAGATCATGGTCGGCAGGCTCTTGCCGGCCGCGCCGGGCGAATTCTGCATTGCAGACGTTGCGTAGAATAGTGAGCAGCCACGGTTTCATCGCCGGACCGCGATAGCCGTCGAAGTGCCGTAACGCGCGTAGATAGCATTCTTGCACTGCATCTTCGGCGTCGGCGGAATTGCGCAGGAAGTAATGCGCAAGCGTGAAGACGTCGTCGAGATGTGGCAGCACGGCGTCGCGAAAACGCCGCGCTCTGTCATGCTCCTCATCCGCATTGCCCGCTATCATCTCGCGCCCGGCCAGTTTACGACCTCCGCCCTTCACTCTCGCGCATACGGGCAAGCCCGGGGAAGAAGCCTGCAGCCGAACGAGCATCACTGCGTCGCGTTGCTGCCGGTTGCCGCTTCTACCACGATCGTGCCGACCATGTGCGGATGGATGTAACAGAAATACTGATAAGTGCCGGGGGTGGTGAACGAGAACGAAACGCTGCCGTCGGTATCGATCGCCTTCGACCGCGTGAAGGTGTTGTTGGTCCAGGCGATGCCGTGGGGGATATCGTCCTTGTTAGTCCAAGTGACCGTGGCGCCGGCCTTCACCGTCAGCTTTGGCGGGTTGAAGGTAAAGTTCTCGATTGCCACCACGTTTGTTTGCCCCTGGGCCCAGGCGGGTAGGACGACCGGGGCCAGCAAGGGAGCGCATGCCGCGCCGATGGCGGCGGCGACAAGTGCGCTCCGCATTGTTCTCGTTATCGACATTCTGAGCGTCCTCTCAGCCTTGCAACGGTGAATCGATGATCGCAAGCTGCTTGTTGTTTTGTTTGTAGGTGATGCTGGCAATTCCAAGCATGCTGCGCAGCTTGTCGGCCGGGACCTTCATCGGTCCGGGCGAGGGCGCGCTGGCTGGCGCCGGCTGCGGAAAGGCGGTCGAGCGGGCAGTATGAAAGGTGACATTGCCTTCGACTTTCTGCATCACTTGGTGAATGTGGCCGTTGAGCACGGTGACCGAACCGAAGCGCTTCAGATAAGATAGCGCCTGCGCACCGTCATCGGTGGCCCATCCCCAGTTGGGATACACCGTCCACAGTGGGATGTGGGCGAAGACGACGATCGGCGTGGAGGCGGAGCGATCCTTCACGTCGGCTTCGAGCCATTCGAGTTGCTCCTGGCCGAGAGTGCCGAGCCCGCCCGCCTTGAGGTCGTGGACGTTGACGAGTCCGATGAAATGCACGCCATTGGCGTCGAAGCTGTACCAACCAGCGCCCCTGGTGCCGCGCCCGTAGCGATCGAGGAAAAGCTTCCGGTCCTGATCGACGAAATCGTGCTCGCCCGGGACATAATGAACGTCGAGCCGGGTCTCAGCGATGACCTTGTCAGCGTCGTCGAACTGCGATGCCAGCGACAGATGACTAATATCGCCGGTATGGATCATGAAGGCAGGCTTGATCGGCAGCGCCTTAACCTTGGCGATACATTCCGTCAGCGTGCCGACCGCATTGGGATACGGTGTCTTGAAGTCGAAGCCGATATGGCTATCGCTGATTTGCACAAAGGTCAGCCCGCTGGGTTCTCTCGCGATCGCCTCGTTAATTATGCCAAGCGAGTGGGGGACCCCGCCGGAAATCGTCCACAGCACGCCGGTTCCGACCCAGGTCATGCATTCGAGGATTTTGCGCCTGCTCACGCCGTCGTGATCGAATTCGCTCATCATCCGTCTCCCTCTGCGCCAAATTCGCAGCCTGTGCGAATTGGCGGCTTGCGGAGACGGGATCGGGCGGCGGGGGGGTTTATTCCTGCGCTGGCGAATTATTTTGCCACGGCGGAGAACAATCGGCAGCGGAATACTGAGACGGTGCGGTCAGCGGCAGTGTCCGCCGGCAAAACTCAAAGTTAATATCGATTAAGTGCTTAGTTCATCGGCTAGCGGAAATCGCCAAGCTCGCCTGCTGTTCGCCGCCGATTGCTGTCTGATGCGTCGTCGCCGGCGCATAACCGGCCTTGCCGACCACGCTGAATCCGCCGCTTACAGGTTGAAGCCAAGCCGGCGTATCCCAAAGTTCTACCAAAACTCGGATCGGGTCCACTGAAATCCTTACACGGACGTGGTCGCTGTGGGTGATTTGGGCTACTACACGACTTGCCGCGATGGCGGCGCTGCGACGTTGTGTTTCGCTCTGCCCGGAGCTCTCCTGTAACGACTTCACGCCGGCCAGAGCGGCCTGTTCCGCAATTTTCTGGTACTCCCCGCGGGCATGCTCCCGTGCGAAGAAGACACCAATCATGGATGCCAAGGAAAATGCCGCGACGATCGCGGCACGACGGCCAAGCCATCGGTAGCGCCCCCGGGGATTTCTTAGCATCATCGGTTCACTCCAAAACGCTCGGCGCCACACTCAAACATAGTGCTAACGCTGTTTTACTGGCCGGGCCACCGATCCCCCGTTTCCTGCAATGTGCCGATGCCTGGTTCACGTTGCACCGCGGAACTATGTTCGGGGTAGACAGCACTGGTTAACTCCATCGACTCCGATTTGTTCCGGTATTGCCCCTTTAACGAAGTCTTCACCGCCGAAAGCGGTGAAACCATACTACTTACCCGCACTTGAAAACGGCAAAATACGCGTCTAAAAATTTTAGCGGGGCAATTCGAAATCCATTAAGACCGTGAGCGAACTCCGAGTTCGATTGTTCGTCTCGTCGCCGTCCGACGTGAGGCCGGAACGCGACCGGGTCACCGTCGTCGCTGATCGTCTCAACGGAGCGCTTGAAGGTGTTGTCCGGATCGAACTGATCCGCTGGGAGGACAGCCTATATAGCTCGACCCGCTCATTTCAGGAACAGATTCACGACGCCGTCGCCGGAATGGCCGACATCGACATTCTGGTCTGCATCCTCTGGGGGCGAATTGGTCTCAAGCTCGATCCGGCGATCTGGAAACGCGAAGACGGCGGCTTCTATGAAAGCGGCACGGTATGCGAATATGAGGCTGCTCTCGCGCTGAACCGCAAAAATAGCGGCGTTCCAGAAATTTATCTGTTTCGCAAGTCTGCGCCGATCTTTTATCGCGCCGAAACAGCCGCTGAAGACATTGAGCAACACGAACTGCTGGAGACGGTCTGGAGGCGATGGACTCAAAGCCGCGAGGGATATAACGCGGCCGCCTTTCAGACATTCGCCGATACTGACGAATTTGAACGGCAGATCGAGCAGTGCGTGCAGCAATGGCTCGAGCGTCATGGCATCTTGGTCAAGGGGCCGGTTTGGGATTATCGCCTTAACGGTTCGCCGTTTCGTGGACTTGCCCCATTCGACTCTTCCCATAGTGCGGTCTTTTTTGGTCGTGATGCGGCAATCGCGCGTGCCGTCGCCAAGCTGCGCGGTGCATCGTTTCTGCTGATCATTGGAGCGAGCGGTTCCGGCAAATCCTCGTTGCTTCGTGCCGGTCTGATCCCGCGGATCGGCCGGCCTGGGGTGGTCCCGGATATCGACCTTTGGCGCACGGCGCTCATCCTGCCGAATTCGGATACCTTTCTGCTCTTAACACGATCTCTTTTTGACGAAGCGTGCCTCGGAGTGGAGCTGAAGGAGGCCGGCTATACACTCGAGCAGGTTGCCGATTTGCTACGCCAAGGCGGCGAGCCGGCCGAAGCGCCGCTTCGGGCCGCACTCACCGCCGCAACGTCCAAGCGCGCCACCCAACGCCGTTACGCTGAGCCCCGCCCCGCCCGGCTGCTGCTGGCCATCGATCAACTGGAGCGGCTGTTCGTCGAGATGCCGGCAGACCAGGTCGAGAAGTTTGCAAAGTTGTTGCAGGGTTTCGTTGGTCACAACCTTGCGGTCGTGATCGTTGCGCTGCGCAGTGATGCCTACGGCAGCTTTCAAGCGGTCGATTCTTTCATGGCGCTGCGCGAGGCCGGAGCTACTCATGACTTGTTAGCTCCGAATACGGGCGAACTGGAAGAAATGGTGACCCGCCCCGTTCTTGCCTGTCACCCGCTGCTTGCGTTCGAAGTTGACGCGGCTGGAAAGTCGCTGGCTCAGGTGCTGGTCGCCGATGCCAAGGGCGGCGATGCGATGTCGCTGCTGCAGATGACGTTGGAGCATTTGTTTCAAGCCGAGTTGGCGCGTGGTGACGGGGTGCTGCGCTATGCCGATTACCAGGGCATCGAGCACGCCGTCATGCAGGCAGCATCTGAAGTCCTTGCATCCATTGATCCGGCGGCGCGCGCCAGCGTGCCGGCGCTGGTGACGGCTCTGGTGCACGATGTCGCCCTTGACCCTGTCTCGGGAAAGCCGGTCGTCACCGTGCGTCCGGTCTCGCGAGCGGCATTTGAACACGGCCGGCCGGAGCGCACGGCTCTGGTTGATGCCTTGCTGGGCCATCGTCTGCTCACGGTCGAGCAGGACGCCGGTGGCGAGGTGCGCATTCGGCCGGTTCACGAGGCGTTGCTGCGCGTCTGGCCGGAGGGAGTAAGCATCCTCACCGAGAACCAGACCGTCATTCGCGTGCGGCGCACGCTGGAGCCGCTGGTGGGCCAGTGGATCGACGCTGGGCGGTCATCCGAGAGCGATTTGCTGCTGACTTCGCCGGCACTGCTCGCCGAAGCGCGACAACTGATTGAACGGATGGGGGATGATGTCCCGCCGCCGATGCGCGATTACATCCAGGCGTCTTTGGCGGCTGACGCACGACGGCAGGAAAGGGAGCGCCAGCGCAGAGCTGCGATCATGTCGGCCACCGGCGGCCTGACGATGCGCACCATCCCTTATTACCGGCCGCTGGTCCTCGTCCTTATCGCGTTGGCAGTGTTGGTCCGCTTTCTTGATCCCGGTTTTCTGCAGACGCTGCGAAGTATAGCCTTCGACACTTATCAGCAGATCAGTCCCGCAGCGTACGATGCCAATCTCCCCGTCGGAGTGGTTGACATCGACGCCCGCTCGCTGGCTGCGTACGGGCAGTGGCCTTGGCCACGCACGCGTATGAGCGATCTGGCTAAGCGGCTCGCGGCTGACGGAGCCGCGGCCGTCGTCTTCGATATTGTTTTCGCCGAGCCGGACCAATGGTCCGTTGAACAATATGCCAAGACGCTGCCGCCGGACCAGGCGAGGCAACTTCGCGATGCGAACGGTACCAATCCGACGAACGATCAGGTGTTTGCCGAAAGCCTCACGCAGGCGCCGAGCGCCATCGCCGTCGCGCTGGAAAACGCCGGTCCCGCTGAAAGCCAGCCCATTACATCCGACAATTGCTCCCTGGTCTCTTACGGCAAGGCTGGCCTGACGTGGACCGGCAATTGCCCGGCCCCGTACATACCGAGCTACACGGCGGCCCGCGTTCTGCCTGTTCTGGCAAAGGCCGCCAAGGGCGTTGGGGAGGTGGACATAGTTCCCGACCCCGACCAGATCGTGCGCCGGATCAGTCTCGTCGCCAGGCAGGGAAATACATTGTTTCCCTCGTTGGTTTCGGAAGCAGTGCGGCTGCAGCGCGGCGAGCACGATTATGAGATCGAATCCGCGAACGGGACCGGGGAGACGTCCTATGGTCAGAAGACGGGTATCAACTACATCGATATTGCCGACCTGCGAATTCCAACCAACGCAATCGGAGAACTTACCCTAAAGTACCGGCACTCCAATTCCGGTGCGTTTATCTCGGCCGCTGCGGTCCTCAGCGGCGAAGTCCCTCAGGCGCAAATCGCTCATCGAATCATTTTCATCGGGCTCGGAGCCACGACTGCCGGATTGGTCGATTTGCACCCAACCCCGGTCGATTCCGCCGTGCCGGGTGTCGAGATTTTGGAGCAAGCAGCTGAAAATATTCTGGGCGGTACCGAATTGAAGCGTCCCAACTACATCATTGCGGTGGAGGAATTGATCGTTCTGGCTATCACGGCGATGCTTGCGGTGGCGATGCCGCGGGTTCCCGCTCGCTTCCTGGTCCTGCTCAGCGCTTTATTGTTGATCCTTACGGTAGGCGGCGGATGGGCGGCCTACAACTACGCGAGCTTGCTCATCGATCCTGTCTATCCGGTCCTCGTCCTCGTGGTCTTCATTGCCGTTGTGACGTTTCACATCTATCGGCATTCGGAGGCGCAACGCAGCCGCATCCGCCGCGTCTACGATGCCGCAACACCTTGAAAGCTAGTCGGAGCAGTAAGGATACGGACTGCAGGAAGGGGTGGTGGTGGGTTGTGATGGCTGAGTGCTGCGGCTGCTGCTGCTCCGATCAGCATTGAGGATGTCGTTCAGGTCCATGCGGGTGTCAAATGCCTGCACTGGATCGGGAAATAGTTGCTGGCCCGGCCACAGATTGGAGCCAAAAAGAGGGAATGGAGTGTTGTTGCCGGCGTGCATGAGTGTGGCGTCCATCGTCAGCGGGCCATCGGCGCGGCCATCCGAATATACGATAAGCATTTGGCCAGCCACGAGGTCATAATTTTGACCGGTCGCATACACGTGCACCGTTGTGGAGCCCTCATCGTCAAGAATGATCGAATGGTCGGCTCCCGCGAGCATATCGACGATGGTGCCGCGAACGGCGACGTATCCCTGGGGAAACTGGAGTTGATTGCTGCTCGGCTTTTGCACACCTGAGACGAAGCGGAACGCACCCGCCACCGCGCGCATGATCTTTTCGCGAATTCCTGTCTTGGCGCGATACACGCGGCTGAGTACCGCCTGCGAGTCCGCCGCAACGGTGAATGTGGTTTGATCTGCGAACAACAACTGTGCCAAGCTGTTGCCGCCGGTCTTCACGGTGTCATCATTGAAGACTGAGCCGCCTGTTGCCAGCGTCCGCATGGCGCCGCCGTGAATCCCCTGCACTTGGTTTTTGACTGCCGACGCCTTGCCGATTGACTGTGCCGCTGCAGGTGACTGGCCAGACCAAAGCGCGACCGCGAGACCGATGCCTAGGGCCGACGAAACGGCTTTGCGCGCAAGTGCGAGTTTGCCGGTCATCATGGCTAGAAACCTCTGCTCAGCGTGAGCATCACGACGTTATCTACGAAGGATACGGTGCTGTCGTTCGAATGGTCGCGGATGTAGGAATAGTCGAGCCGGAGCGTGTTCTGATATTGGAACAGATGGGCAAATATGAGTGAGGCCCCGGGCGAGACCGTAGCGTCACGGCGTTGCGCGGTGCCGCCGATTACCACTTCATCCCGGTAATAGCGCTCGCTCACCACGATATTGGCGCCCAAAATGATATCCGGCCACGTGCTGTGTGCGGGCGGCGCTGCGGGCGCCTTTGTTGGATAGGGCTGGGTCCCCGGTGCAGGAGAAGAGGCACTGAACTCCCTGTTCAGGCTGAAGAACGCATTGAACTGACCGCCGACTTCCGTGTAGTCGCCGGGTTGTATCGCGGTCGCAGTCGTCACCGCTCCGAGCGGACCTTTGATTGCCGCCCAGCGCAGCCATGGCGTGACGTTGAACGCCGCATTCGGCATTAACTGCGGAGCCGTGAATTTGCCGAAGAGTTCGACGTAGCCGCCCGTTTGATCGGGGACGAAGAACGTATTGTAATCGCGCAGTGCCGCGCGCAACGTCACTGACTGGTACGCACCGTTCGGATAAGCTTCAAACCCGAGGCTGGCGATGCCCTCGCCATAAAAGAAGCGGCCATCAAAGACCGAGCCGCCCGCGCCCACTGCCGGATGCACGGTCAGGCCGGGCAACATCTCGAACAACGGACCGGTCGTCGCGCCGGCATAGCCATAGTCCAATTGAGTCTGCTCGTCGTGCACGGTGCCGGTCACGATTCCATCGGTCCGCCAGCGCGTGCCTCCAAGTGTCCGCTCGTCGTGGACGTTGAGGAAGCCGTATTCTTCGGCCTCGCCTTTGGCCATGCCGGATGGTGCGTAGGTAGGATTTGACTCATAAATTAAGCCAACCCCGGCAACGTATTGGGTCGTGTTGGGTTGAACCCCCCGGCGGACGCGGTCAATGCCATCGAGCGCCGCCGCGTTTGTCGGGTCGTAGATGAGAACACGTTCGTAAGCGGACAACGCCAGCCGCGGCAGACCCAACTGCTCGGCAAGAGCGGCATACCGAAGGTTGAGTTCGGTATCCTGCGGGCGGCGAAGAATTTCATCATTCAGCCGGGCGAGTTCGGCAGAACCTGCCGCGGCGTCAGCCGTCGACCTAACCGCCTGTGCTGCCAGAACAACGCACAG
>Ga0335081_10007676_pt1 | contig 17251 bp, 15 predicted proteins | sample Lox_Sample_35_FD_206713 | JGI IMG/M metagenome (GOLD analysis project Ga0335081, IMG submission 206713) | Soil microbial communities from Loxahatchee National Wildlife Refuge, Florida, United States - Lox_Sample_3.5 | ecosystem: Environmental > Terrestrial > Soil > Wetlands | place: USA... | reverse complement strand
GGGGACGATTTTGATCTGCGGATCATGGACTGGCTGATCGCGGAGTTCAAGAAGGACCAGGGCATCGATCTGAAGAACGACAAGATGGCGCTGCAGCGGCTGAAGGAGGCGGCCGAGAAGGCGAAGATCGAACTCTCCTCCTCCATGGAGACTGAGATCAATCTGCCCTTCATCACGGCCGACGCGGCCGGCCCCAAGCACCTGGTCACCAAGCTGACGCGGGCCAAGCTGGAGCAATTGGTCGACGATCTGGTCCAGCGCACGATCGAACCCTGCCGGAAGGCGCTCAGCGACGCCGGCTTCACGGCCAAGGAGATCCACGAGGTCGTCCTGGTGGGCGGCATGACCCGCATGCCGAAGATCCAGCAGATTGTGAAGGATTTTTTCGGGAAGGAACCGCACAAGGGGGTGAATCCGGACGAAGTCGTCGCAGTCGGCGCCGCCATCCAGGCCGCAGTGCTCACGGGCGAGGTCAAGGACGTCCTGCTGCTGGACGTCACCCCGCTCTCGCTGGGCATCGAAACGCTCGGCGGCGTCTTCACCAAGCTGATCGAACGCAACACGACCATTCCGACTAAGAAGAGCCAGGTCTTTTCCACCGCCGCCGACAACCAGACCGCCGTCACCGTGCGCGTCTTCCAGGGCGAACGCGAGATGGCGGCCGACAACAAGATGCTCGGCCAGTTCGACTTGATCGGCATTCCGGCCGCACCGCGCGGCGTGCCGCAAGTCGAGGTCGCCTTCGACATCGACGCCAACGGCATTGTGCACGTGTCGGCCAAGGACATGGCGACCGGCAAGGAGCAATCGATCCGGATCACCGCGTCGAGCGGAATCAGCAAGGAGGAGATCGATCGATTCGTCAAGGAGGCGCAGTCCCACGCGGACGAGGATAAAAAGAAGAAGGCGCTGGCCGAGGTGCGCAACGAAGCCGACACGCTGGTCTACAGCACGGAGAAAACGCTGACCGAGCTGGGGGACAAGGTCGACGCGGCCGAGCGGAGCGCCATCCAGGATCAGATCGCCAGGACCAGGAAGGCGATGGAGGGGTCGGACCCCGAGGCGATCCGGTCGGCCCTCCAATCGCTGACGCAAGCCTCCCACAAGCTGGCCGAAGAGATGTACAAACAGACGGCGGCCGGGGCCGCGTCCGGCGCGGGAACCGCCGGGGGAACCGGTGCGGGGCAGGCGCCGCCCGAATCCGGAAGTGGGTCCGGCAAAGACGGCACGGTCGTGGACGCTGAATTCGAAGAAGCCGACAAGGACAAGAAGTAATCGCCCGAGGGGCGGCAGATGGCCACCGCGCAGGACTATTACGCAATTCTCGGCGTGGCCCGGACGGCCAGCGATGACGAGATCAAAAAGGCCTACCGGCGGCTGGCGATGCAGCACCATCCCGACCGTAATCCTGGCAACAAGTCCGCGGAGGAGAAGTTCAAGGTCATCAACGAGGCCTACGCCGTCCTCAGCGATCCCGACAAGCGCAACACCTACGACCGCTACGGCACAGCCGACATTCCTCACGGCTTCGACGGCGCCGGCGGATTCGGGGGGTTCGGCGACATCTTCGGTGACATCTTTGAGGACTTGTTCGCCGCCGGGGCCGGACGGACCCGGCGGGGCGCGCGCGCCAACCGCGGCGCCGACCTGGCCTACAACCTGACGATCACGCTCGAAGAGGCCGTCTCCGGCAAGGAGACCGTGATCCGGTTCCCTCGGACCGAGCCCTGCCCGGAGTGCCACGGCAGCGGCGCCAGGACCAAGGAGGCGGTGAAGACCTGCCCGAATTGTCACGGGTCGGGCCAACTCAGATTCCAGCAGGGATTTTTCACCGTCAGCCGCACCTGCCACCGCTGCCACGGCGAGGGACGGGTGGTGACCGAACGCTGCCTGGCCTGCAACGGCGACCGCTTCGTCAAACAGGAGCGGACATTGAATCTGAAGATTCCTCCGGGCGTCGACACCGGCGCCCGGCTTCGGCTGAGCGGCGAAGGCGGCCCCGGAGATCATGGCGGCCGGTCCGGCGATCTGTACGTGATTCTCACGGTGGAAGACCACCCGCAGTTCAGCCGGCACGAAGACGATCTGATCCACGAGCTCCCCCTCCCCTTCGTCACGGCGATCCTCGGCGGCAAGGTCGAGGCGCCGACGCTCAAGGGGACGACGACGCTGAAGATTCCGCCGGGCACGCAACACGGCCAACTCTTCCGGTTGAAGGGGCAGGGCGTGCCGCATTTGAACGGCCACGGGACGGGCGATCTGTTGGTTCGCGCGGCCATCACGATTCCAGCCAAACTGACGGCCAAACAGCGAGCCATCCTGCAGGAATTCGCCGGCACGCTCACGGCCGATTCGTCCGACGCGTTCCATCCGACCGAGCCTGAGTCGGAGTCGATCGTCAAAAAGGTCAAAAATCTGTTCGAATAAACTGAACCACGCAATGTAGGGGCGGATCGCGATCCGCCCTGGAGACGTGCGGGCCGCACAGCTCGACAACCCCCATGCCCGTTTACTTTGTTGACGAATCCGCCGTCCGGCCTCCGGTCATCACCATCCGGGGACAGTTGGCCCGCCACCTCGCAGGCGCCTTGCGCATGCAGCCGGGAGAGCAGTGCTGGTTTGTCGATCCGCTCGAGCGGCGCTATCACAGTGAGCTGACCGCCGTCTCACCCGACCGGATCACCGCCACGATTCTTCGCGAGGAACCGCCGGCACCGCCGCTTCGCCCGGTGACGCTTGCCCAGGCGATTCTCAAAGGCCACCGGATGGACTGGCTGCTGCAAAAAGCTTCGGAGCTTGGGGCGACGCGGATCGTTCCCCTGGTCACCGAACGAACGATCGTCCGGCCGCGCCGGGAACGGTGGCCTGCGCAGTTGGATCGATGGCGGACCATCCTGCTTGAGGCGGCCCAGCAATCGGGACGAAACCGGCCGCCGGAATTGTCGCAGGCCAGCGATCTGAGGACAGCGCTGGCCGATGTCTCGCCGGACAGCGCGCGATTCATCCTGTCGGAGCATGATCATCACGCCCTGTTCGGCCGCGCCGTGACGACGCTACCCGAGGATCAACCACTCTTCGTCGTTGTCGGGCCCGAAGGCGGCCTGAGCCGGGATGAAGTGAGCTTCGCCGAAACAATGGGCGCCCGAGCCGTCTCGCTGGGCCGACTGACGCTGCGCGCGGAAACCGCTGCGCTGGCGGCGCTGGCGTTGATCCACGGGCTGTCCGGACCCCCGTCATGAATCACCCGCCGGATCGTGACGACAGCGGCGAGTTCAATGACGCGTCGGCGACGCCGGCCGCTCAACGCGCCCCGGAGGAAGGGCCGCGGCTCCAGACGGGTCCAGTGCGTACCGGATTCGTCCGTGAGGACTCGTGCGGGACCGGGCACGCCGCCGATGGCCCGTGTCAGCCGCCCGCCAGACCGGCGCCGTTGATCCGCAGGGCCGCCGCGCTGTTGCTCGACCTGATCCTGATCGCCCTGCTCGGCCTGCTGCTTGCGGTGGCGGCCTTCTACGGCGTGGCCCTGGGCCTGCGGCAGGCGGGACAGGCGCTGCCGTCTCGCGACCTGGTCTTCTCGCTGGCGGAGACGTTCTCCGCCGGCTGGCCGTTGCTGGTGCTCGCCTATTTTGGGTATTTCACGGGGGGGGACGGCAGGACCCCGGGAAAACTGGTCTCGCGCATCATGGTCGTCACCGCGCACGGCACGGCCGTCGGCCCGTTGCGGGCCTGGTGGCGCGCCTGTCTTCTCAGCGCCAGCCTGCCTGTCTTCCCCATTCTGATCGTCGCCGTGGTCACGCCGAGGAATCGTGCACTTCACGATTATCTGGCCGGCACCCGCGTGATCGCGGCGCCCTCGGCACCCTCCTCGATCCCGACATGAGGGCGCCGCAAGAATCCCGCCCTGTGCCCCGCCGGGCCCGCCGGTCGTGGGGATTCCTGTGCGCCTCGCTTCTGACCCTGGCGGTTGGAGGGGCGATGCTTCCGCCCGACGGCCGCGCCGTAATCATTGAGCAGTTGCTCGCCGCAGTGAACGGAAAAACTATCACGTTGACCGACCTCTGGCGGTACCGGCTGCTCTTCGCGCCCAATGAGCCGCCGGCACAGGTGCTGCAGGAGATGATCGATCATCAACTGCTGCTGGCCGAGGCCGAGCGCTTCGACACCGAGCCGCCCCAGGCGGACCGCGTCCAGGAAGCCGTGCAGCGCCTGGTGCGGGCGGCCGGTGGGCAGACCGCGTGGGAGACCGAGCTGCGGCGTGTGCAAATGACGCAAGCCGGCGCAGAGGCGCTGATTACGGAAGAGCTGCAAATTGAAACCCTGTTGGCCCAGCGGGTCGACCAATTCGTCATCGTCACCCCGTCGGAGGTCGAAGCCGCCTATGATCAAGATCCGGAACGCTTTCAGGGCAAGTCGCTGTCGGACGTGGAGGGCGCGATCGAGCGGGAATTGGTCAAGCAGAAGATCACGGACAAGCGAAGTGAATATATTGGCCGCCTCCGCAGCCACGCCACCATCACCGTGTTGAGCGACTCGCCGGGGACGTTACCGGCGAAACCGTGACCCCGGGCGCGGTCGCGCGCGGGAGGGATGGAGCTCGACGACCAGATCCAGTTCGACCGGCGCGTTCAACGGCAGGACGGCCACCCCCACGGCCACCCGGCTGTGGCGTCCGCCGGGCCCAAAGACCGAAACCAGCAGGTCGGAGGCGCCGTTCATCACCGCGGGTTGCTGGGTAAAGGACGCGGCCGAGGCGACATACCCATTGACCCTCACCACTTTGACTACCCGGTCCAGCGTGCCGGCCACCGCCGCCACGACCGCCAGACCATTCAACGCCGCCTGTCTGGCCGCCAACACCCCCTCCTCCACCGTCACCCCGTCGCCCAAGCGCCCCGGGTGAAGCATCGTCCCCTGCTGAAGCGGCAGCATGCCGCTCACAAACAGAAGCCGACCGGTCTCAACGGCGGGAAGATAGGAGGCGACAGGCTGCGGGGGCGCGGGAAGCGTCAGGCCCAACTCCGCCAGCCGTTGCGCGGGGCGATTGGCCCCTCCGGACCGTCCGCCCTTCGGGACAGGACGGGAGGTGGCCGCCCGGTGAGGCCGCGCCATCGACGTCAACTCCGTCGAGCCGTGGCCCGCTTGGCCCGGGCCGGCAGGACCTGGTACTTCGCGACCGCCTTCTCATGCTCGGCCAGCGTCATGGAGAAAAAGTGCGTGCCGTCGTTTTTCGACACGAAATAGAGATAATGCGTCGACGCGGGATGGAGCGCCGCCTGCAGCGAGGCCAGGCCCGGGTTGGAGATCGGCCCGGGCGGCAACCCCGCGACCCGGTAGGTGTTGTACGGCGATTTCACCTCCAGATCGACCCGCCGCAGGTCGCCGTCGAATCCATTCAGAGCGTAGATGACCGTGGGATCGCTTTGCAGAGGAATGCCCAGCTTGAGCCTGTTGTAGAACACCGAGGCGACCAGCGGCCGCTCGTCGTCTTTTGACGTTTCCTTCTCGATGATCGATGCCAGCGTGACAAGCTGATGGCGCGAGAGGCCCCGGGCGCCGGCCAGCGACCAATCCAGAGCGCGCGTCGATTCCTCAAATTGACGAACCATCCGTCGCACCAGCTCCGCCGGTTGGGTGTGGTGAGACACATAATAGGTGGAGGGAAACAGATAGCCTTCCAGTGACGGCGCCGAAATGCCCGCCTCCTGACGGACGGCGGGGTCGGCGGCAGCCGCCAAAAAGGCCTTCGCCGGCATCACGCCCTGCTCCTCCAATCCCCTGGCGATCTCCTGGATGTTGAACCCTTCGGGGATCGTCACAGCAGTCTGCATGATCGCGCCGGAGGTGAGCTTGTGCATCACCTCCAAGGGCCGCATCGTCGTCCGTAATGCGTAATCGCCGGCCTGGATACCCCGCTGCGCCCCCAACAACCGGCCGAGCAGCACGAAATAGGCGGGACGGTTAATCACGCCGGCGTCGGCCAGCTTCTGCGCCACCGCCTTCAGGCTGGCGCCCTCGGCGACGTCGAGCACGACCTCGCGATCGACCGAGGAAGCCGGCAGGAGAAGAAATCGTCCGGCCTCGACGAGCATCAGCAGGCCGCACGCGGCGATGGCAAGGATCAGCAAACGCCTTCGGGTCATTGCAGCTCTGTTCGCCTCTGGGTCATTGTAATTCCGTTCGCCTCCGGCTCATTGTAATTCCGTTCGCCTCCGGCTCATTGTAATTCCGTTCGTCTCCGGCTCAACTGTGTCCGTCCCGTTCGCCGGCGGGTGCGGCGGTTCGGGCGTCAAGATAACTTTGCAGAATGAGGACCGCCGCCAGGCGGTCCCGGCTGAGCTTGCGTTTGGCCCGGGAGACCCCGCCTTCGATCAGAACCCGTTCGGCCTGCTTCGTGGTCAACCGTTCATCCCAGGGCTCGACGGGAAGCCCGCAGCGGGCGGCGATTTGGTCGATCAGGGTCATGACCCTGTCACCCGCCGGGCCCAACCCGCCGTGTCGGTCGTAGGGCACGCCGACCACGATCCGCGTCACAGCCAGATCGTTCACGATGGAGGCCAGCCGGTCAAGATCGCGGCGCAGGCCCTCCCGATCGAGCGTCGGGAGCCCCTGCGCGGTCCAACCCATCTCATCGCTGACCGCCAACCCGAATCGTTTTTCGCCGGGATCTATGGCCAGAACGCGCTCCATCACCGTCACGCCGGGAGGAGAAATTCCGATGGGAAAGGTCTATCCATACACACGCCAGGAAAGGGGACCTCCCGCTCAATCCCGCACTCTAATGATAACCCTATTCGTCAAATTCGTCCAGCTTCCTCCGTCAGCAATTCCCGGCCGCGCCGCAACGCCTCGTCCAGCCGGTCGGCCAGCTTGCCGCCGGCTTGGGCCATGTCGGGACGCCCTCCTCCACTGCCGCCCACGATCGGTGCAATCGTCTGCAACAACCTGCCGGCGTGAAAGCGCTCCGTCAACCCCTTGGTCACCATCGCCACCAGCGCCACCTTGCCATCCTGCACGGAGCCGACCAGCAGAATGCCGCGCTCCATCCGGTCCCGCACCGAATCGGCGAACTGCCGGAGCGCCTTGGGATCCAGTCCATCCATCCGCTGCACCAGCACCGTCACGCCATTGACAATGTCCGACCGGTCCATCGCCGTTGTCGCCTGGCTGCTGATCGCCTTGCCCTTGAGCCGCTCCAGCTCCCGCTCCTGCTCGCGCAGCTGCCCCATCATTTTCCTGGCCCGCTCCACCACGTCCGCCGGCGCGACTTTCAAGAGCGCGGCCAGCGCGTCGAGATCCTCCTCCTGCCGCTTCATCGAGAGGTAGGCCGCCTCCCCTGTGATCGCCTCGATCCTCCGTACGCCGGCGGCGATGCTGCTTTCCTGCACCACGCGAAAGAGTCCCACCTCGCCGGTGTCATGGCAGTGGGTACCGCCGCACAACTCCTTGCTGAACTCGCCGATCCGGACCACCCGCACACGGTCGCCGTACTTGTCGTCGAAAAAGGCGAGCGCGCCGGCCTTGACCGCCTCCTGGAAGGCCATGTCCTGCGTCTGCACCCGGTAGTCGCCGCGAATCCGGTCGTTGACCACCTGCTCCACCCGCCGGAGATCGCTCGTCTGCAGCGGCGTCGCCAGGGTGAAGTCGAACCTGAGCCGGTCCGCCGCCACCAGCGAGCCGGCCTGCTTGACCCGGTCGCCGAACAGCTCCCGGAGCGTCGCATGCAGCAGGTGCGTCGCCGTGTGGTTGGACGCCGCCCCATTCCGCGCCGTGCGATTGACCACCGCCCGGCAGGTCTCCCCCTCCCGCAACACGCCTCGCGTGACACGGGCCCGATGGACGAAAAAGCCCGGCAGCGGCTTGACCGTCGTCACGATCTCCGCCAGCGCCCCCGGATGCTCCAGCAACCCCTGATCGCCGACCTGTCCGCCGGATTCTCCGTAGAACGGCGTCTGGTCGAAGACCAGCTCGACGGTCTCGCCCGCAGACGCCGTCTTGACCGGCTGACCCTCTTTGACGATGAGCAGCAGCCGGACTTCGTCGTCGAGCCGGTCGTAGCCGGTAAAGCGGGTCGGCTCAACCCGTGACAACAGGGTCTGGTAATAGGGCTCCACCGTCTTCACCACCCATGACTTGCGCGCCCGGTCTCGTTGCTCCTCCATCGCGGCGTCGTACCCCGCCGTATCGACGACCAGTCCGCGTTCGCGCGCCATGTCGACGGCGATGTCGAGCGGGAAGCCGTACGTGTCGTAGAGCCGGAACGCCTCCGCCCCGGCGATCGTCCGATCGCGGCTCGCCTCTGCCTGCTGGATCACCTCGCGCCACCGTCCCATGCCTTCATCCAGCACCTGCAGGAACCGCTCCTCCTCCCCCTGCAGGACCTCCGTCACCAGCGATCGGCTCCTGTCCAACTCGGGATACGCCCCGCCCATCGTCTCGATTACCGTCGCGGACAGACGGTGCAGGAACGGCTCCGTGAATCCCAGTTCGCGGCCGTAGCGCACCGCGCGCCGGATGACACGCCGCAGGACGTAGCCGCGCCCCTCGTTGGACGGGAGCACGCCATCGCCGATCAGGAAGGTCATCGCGCGAATGTGGTCGGCGATCACCCGCCCCCCCCGGCTCTCCGAGACCGCCCGGACGTCCCGGCCGGTCAGGCCGGCCAGCGCGTGAAAATAAGGGGTGAACAAGTCGGTGTGGTAGTTGTCCGGGGCGCCCTGGATCACGGCCGCGATCCGCTCCAACCCCATCCCGGTGTCGATGCTGGGCTTGGGCAGGGGGGCGAGCGAGCCGGACGCGTCTCGGTTGAATTGCATGAAGACGAGATTCCAGATCTCCAGATAGCGATCGCAGTCGCAATGAATACCCCGGCAGGCGGCCCGGTGCTCCGGCGGCGCGGCCTGTTCCCCCCGGTCGATGTGAATCTCGGAGCAGGGGCCGCAGGGGCCGGTCTCGCCCATCTGCCAGAAATTATCCGCCTCGTCCTTCCGGATGATCCGTCCCGCCGGCACACCGATCTTCTTCCAGAGCGCCTCCGCCTCGTCATCCTCCCGGAACACCGTCACCCACAACTGGTCGACGGGCAGCCCCCACCGCTTCGTCAGCAGCTCCCAGCCGTAGTCGATCGCCTCCGCCTTGAAATAGTCGCCGAAGGAAAAATTGCCCAGCATCTCGAAAAAGGTATGGTGCCGCCCGGTCCAGCCCACCTGATCCAGATCGTTGTGCTTGCCGCCGGCCCGCATGCACTTCTGGGACGAGACCGCTCTCATGTAGGCGCGACGCTCCTGACCCAGAAAGACGCCCTTGAACTGGACCATTCCGGCGTTGGTAAAGAGGAGCGTCGGATCGGCCTGCGGAATCAAGAGCGAGCTGGGCACAACCGTATGGCCGTGACCGGCAAAAAAATCCAGAAACTCCCGGCGTATGTCTGATGCGCGTTTCATGCGTGATTGATTATCTGTGGGGGTCCGTGCAAAAATACACGGGATGAAGGATTATGGGGGTAAGGGATATGATTGATCATCCTAATCCTTAACCCTTAATCCCTACCCCCACTCAGCCCAATACCCCGAGCCCTCTGTGATTGCCCCTCGGCCGCAACGATCCCGGGTGTAGTCAGGGCCCTCGAGGCCCCCTCACTCATCAGGTTCTATCATATCGTTATCGCGGCCCGGACAGCAACGGCCTGCCACGCGCAGGGCCAGGTCGGCGGGAAAACCCCGCCGGGCCAGATGGGCGGCCAGCCACGGCGCCTGCCGGGGGCCGGCGCGGGCGTAAGCGGGGCGGCGAACGAGCCGGGCGGCGACTCGCAACGCCGCCGCCTCCGTTTCGTCATCGGAGAAGAGCTCGGCCAGCAACGGGTCGGTCACCTGACGATCCACGCCCCGTCGGATCAACTCGGCCCTCACGCGTATCGGGCCCCACCCCTTATGGGTGCGCCACGAACGGGCCCACAGGGCCGCCGTGGCCGCGTCGTCGAGATACCCCTGTCGTTTGAGGAGGTCGAGCGTGTCAGCAATGTCGGAATCGGACACGCCGCGGCGGCGCAGCCGCGCCGCAAGCTCCCATTCGGTGTGGCCGCGGCGGGCGAGCAAGCGGCTGGCCAGCCGGAGGGCGGTGATGCAGCGTCTCCCCGGCCTCCCCGGATCGGGGGAGGCGTCGCGGAAGGCAGGGTTACCGGCCGAACCGCTCGACTTTGAGACCGTCCGAGGCCTCTCTGCCACCGCCGCCTTGTTCCCAGGAAAGTTCGGACGTGGACTGAATGCCCTTAACCCTGAGCGCAAAATCCTCAGGATTGGAGCACCACCGGAGCGCTTCCTCGTAGGTCACCAGCTTCTTCTGATAGAGACTGTAGAGCGATTGATCGAAGGTCTGCATCCCATACTGGGACGTGCCGGCGGCCACCACTTCGGGGATCTTCCGGGTCTTGTCCGGGTCGATGATGCACTCCCGGATCGTTTGCGTGGCCACCATGACCTCCACCGCGGGCACCCGGCCGTTGCCGTCGGCCCTCGGCACCAGCCGCATCGAGACGATGCCCTTGATGACGGAGGCGAACTGGAGCCGCACCTGTTTCTGCTGATAGGGCGGGAAGACGGAGATGATCCGGTTGACCGTCTCGGCCGCGTCGACCGTGTGCAGGGTCGACATCACCATGTGACCGGTCTCTGCAGCCACCAGCGCCGTTGAAATCGTCTCAAAGTCGCGCATTTCACCCACCAGGATCACATCCGGGTCCTGGCGCAGCGCGCTCCGCAGGGCGACGCTGAACGACTCCGTGTCGCTGCCCACCTCGCGCTGGCTGATCAGACACTTGCGGTCGCGGTGGAGAAACTCGATCGGATCTTCGATCGTGATGATGTTGTCGTTGCGCGTCCGGTTGACGTGGTCGATGATCGCGGCGAGCGACGTCGATTTGCCGCTTCCGGTCGTCCCGGTCACCAGGATCAGGCCGCGCTGCTCGCCGGCCAGCTTTTCCACCACAGCGGGCAGGTTCAAGTCGGTGATCGTCAGAATCTTGGTCGGAATCACCCGGCAGACCATGCCGATGGAGCCCCGCTGCTGATAGATGTTGACCCGGAACCGGCCCAGGCCCGGCGCGCTGTAGGCGAGGTCGACTTCGTTATGATCCTTGAACCGCTGCTTCTGCCCGGTGTTCATCACCGAGAAGGCCAGGGCAACGACGTCCTCCTGCGAGATCTTGGGGCACTGATCCATCGCCTGCAGCTTGCCGTCCACTCGGACGATGGGGGGATTGCCGACTTTGAAATGGAGGTCCGACGCTTTCCGCTCGCTCGCGGATTTGAGCAGCTCATTGATGTCCATGCGCGCTCCTTGACCCCGAACCGTAGAGGGGAGGTCTCATTCGATGTTGGTGCCTTACTCCTCCGGCCGTCTCCGCCTTCGGCGGGACGCGGACGGCACATCCAATCGCCGCCACCCCACTTAGTATAGCCGACCTTCCCCGTTTACGCTTTGCCCTTGCCCTCCGAGATCCTGGCCTCCGGCGCCTTCGTCTTCTCCTTCACCAGACCGGACGCCTCGCGGATCTTGGCCTCCAGCTCCTTGGCCACCGGCCCGTGCTCGCGCAGAAATTGGCGGGCATTCTCGCGTCCCTGCCCGATCCGCTCGCCGTTGTACGTGTACCAGGCCCCGCTTTTTTCGACGAATCCCTTCTCCGTTCCCAGGTCGATCAGCTCGCCCGTCCGGGAAATCCCCTCGCTGAACAGCACGTCGAACTCCGCCTGCCGGAACGGCGGCGCCAGCTTGTTCTTGACCACCTTGACCCGGACGCGGTTGCCGATCACCTCCTGCCCTTCCTTGAGCGATTCGATCCTCCGGATGTCCAGGCGGACCGACGCGTAGAACTTCAGCGCGTTGCCTCCCGTCGTCGTCTCCGGATTGCCGAACATCACACCGATCTTCATCCGGATCTGGTTGATAAAGATGACCGTCGTGTTCGATTTGCTGATCGCCGCGGTCAGCTTCCTGAGCGCCTGGGACATCAACCGGGCCTGCAACCCCATGTGAGCGTCGCCCATCTCCCCCTCGAGCTCCGCCCTGGGCACCAGCGCCGCCACCGAATCGATGACGATCAGGTCGACCGCCCCGCTCCGGACCAGCGTCTCGGCGATTTCCAGCGCCTGCTCCCCGGTGTCGGGCTGCGAGACCAGCAGATCGTCCGCCTGCACCCCCAGCTTTTTGCCGTAATTCAAATCGAGCGCATGCTCGGCGTCGATGAACGCCGCCACCCCGCCGATCCGCTGCGTTTCGGCGACCGCATGCAGGGTCAGCGTCGTTTTGCCCGATGATTCGGGTCCGAAGATTTCGATGACCCGCCCACGGGGCAGCCCCCCGATCCCCAGCGCGATGTCCAGTCCCAGGGAGCCGCTGGACACGGTCGGGATATCGGCCGCCGTCCCCTCGCTCCCCAGGCGCATGATCGTGCCCTTGCCGAATTGCTTCTCGATCTGCGTGAGCGCCAGCTCCAGCGCCTTGGCCCGCTGGCTCTCCATGCCCCGTTGTCCCTCGCCTCGATGTTCCCGGACTTCCGCCATGACAATGCTCCTTTTCAAGATGATGAAATGGTCAGTTAGCGCATTATAGTCTCTTTGAGATGGCGTCGCAACGGGGTCGCGCAAAGATTTGCATGCGTACGGCTCATGAGTAACTCATGAGTATTATAATTTATTTTTTGTTGACGGGGCCCACAGACACTTATCGTCGAAGTTCACATCCGATGGAGTGATTATCCTGCACGAGATCTCTACACTCAGCCCTATGCATCGCTTTTACCCAACATGAACTCCGCCACCGGCGTGTAGACCGAGCCGCCCGGCCTGACGTCCGAGCGCATCAACGCGATCCGCTCCACGAGCATCGCCGCCAAACGGTCGGCGCGACGCTGCTCCAGCCAACCGGTCAGCGCATGGACGGACCGCGGCGGCGTCCGGATCCGGGCCACGGTCAAATGGGGCGAGAAGGGCCGCTCCTCCGAGGGATAGCCGAGCGAGGCCGTCATCTCGTCAACCGTCCGCGCCAAGGCGACAAGCGACGCGGCACCCCCGTCCGGCTCCACGCCGATCCAGAGCACCCGAGGCCGACGCGGTGTGGGAAAAGCACCAAACCCTCCAAAATTGACGGTCAAGACGTCATATTGACCCGCGCAGGCCGGTAGCCGGTCGAGGAACGGTTGCATCTGATCCGGCGCGACTTGGCCGAGGAACTTCAGCGTCAGATGCCACCCCTCCGGCCGGCTCCACGCCGCCTCAATCCCCGCCTTCCGGCAGAGAGCGCGCAGCTCCTCCACCGGCGCCCTTAGTCGCTCAATCGTCTCAGGCGATAATGGGACCGCAATAAAGGCGCGGATTGTATCGGAGTTTTTCGTCGGTGTGGCGTACATCATGAGTTAAATAACCAATGGGGGGTCTAGGGGGGAGATATCGTCTCCCCCCCTAATCCAATAGATAAGCGTATTGCTCTAGCGTCCCTCATGAGCCCAATAACCAATGGGGGGCTAGGGGGGAGATATCGTCTCCCCCCCTAATCCAATAGATAAGCGTATTGCTCTAGCGTCCCTCATGAGCCCAATAACCAATGGGGGGGCTAGGGGCGTGGGGGCAACGGAGGAGCAACTGCACCGCACGGGCCCCCACATATCAATGCCGGGAAGATAGCGTCCCCCCGATTATTCCGCATCGCGGCTGATGCCGCTCGCTCAGATGGGGGGAGAGTGCCGCTTTCTCCCCCCATGCCCCCCATCGGAGTTACGCTTGCATTCCCCAATTACACGGCCGTCTTCAGCAAATGCCGCCGCAGCAGATCGAGCGCCGCGAGCGCGAAGGCCTGCTTCAGCGCCGTTCGATCCCCGTGAAAATGATGAAACTGGGTCGTGACCGTCGACTGATCCGAGACGGCCAGATGGACCAGCCCGACCGGCTTCTTCACCGACCCGCCCGTCGGCCCCGCGATGCCCGTCACCGCCAGACCAAGCGAACAGCCGCTGGTGCGTCGCGCGCCGTCGGCCATCGCCCAGGCGACCTGGGCGCTGACCGCCCCATACTCCTCGATCAACGGAGGCGCCACCCCGACCAGGTCGGACTTCGACCGATTGCTGTAACAGATCACGCTCCGGTCGACATACTCCGAACTGCCCGGCACGTTGGTGAGCAGATGGGTCACCAGCCCGCCGGTGCACGATTCCGCCACCGCCAGCGTCACCCCCCGTTCGTGCAACAGCCGACCCGTCACCAGCTCCAGAGATTCCTCATCCACGCCGAACACTGCCTCGCCCAGCCGGAGACGGACCTCCCGTTCCAGCGCCGCCAGCTCATCAAGTTCAGTCGGGCGGCGGCTTCTGATCGCGAGGCTGCCGCGCCGCCCACCCGAAAGCAGCCAGACATCCACGCCGCCCGGCCTGGCGATCATACCGATGCTGCCGGGCCACTCAGGAAAAAGCGGCCGAAGCCGTTCGTTGACCGCCGACTCGGTAATCCCCCCGCAGCGCACCACCCGCAGACGGGAGAGCGGCCTCAGGCCGAAACGAACCTGCAGCAAGCCGCTGACGACGGCGTGAAACATCGCCTCCATCTCGTGCGGCACGCCCGGCAGCGCGGCCAGCCAGAAGTGGGGCCCGCTCACCTGAATCCCCGGCGCGGTGCCCAGGGCGTTGTCGATCAGGTGCGCGCGCGACAGCACCAGCGCCTGCCGCTCGGCGCCGGCCGGGATGGGCGCGCCCCGCTCCCGGTAACGGGCGTGAATGCGATCCCGCAGCTCTTCGTTCAGGATCAGCCGCCGGCGGGTGACCTTCGCCAGCACTTTTCTGGTCAGGTCATCCTCCGTCGCCCCCAACCCGCCGGTCATGATCACGATGCCGGAACGGGCGATGGCCCGCTCCAACGTCTCGGCCATCGCCTGCTCATCATCCCCCACGGTGGTCGCATACCGGACGGCAAGACCCAATCGCGTCAGTTCTCGTGCCAGAAAGGCGCAGTTCCGTTCAGCCACGTAGCCGAGGATCAGCTCCGAGCCGACGGCGATCAGCTCGGCCGAGCGAACCGCGGGAGCGGAGCTGCGCGGCTTCGACTGAAGCATTATCTCCACCACACCTGCAGTAGCCGCACGCAGCATTGCGCCGCCAGTCCCGCCAGCACATCGTCAGCCATGATGCCCCACCCGCCGGACCACTGCCGCTCCGCCCAGGAAATGGGGAAGGGTTTGACGATGTCGAACGCGCGAAAAAAGAGAAAGCCGGCTGCGGCCGTCAGCGGCGTCACAGTCACTCCGGCCAGCGCCACCATCATGCCGCAGACCTCATCGATCACCACAGCGGACGGGTCGGCCTGCCTGACGGCCGCCGCCACACGCGAAGCGGCCACCACTCCGAGCGGAAGACATATAATGACGGCCGCCATTGTTCCCCAGGGTCCGATCCACCTCTCCAGTCCCCAGGCGGCCGCCAATCCGGCCGCGCTACCCGCCGTGCCGGGCATCAAGGGCGTGAGACCAACCCCTCCGACGGTCGCGACCCACCAGGACCAGTCCCGTTGCATTAGAGTCAGGGGGGAGACCTTATCTCTCCCCTGACATCCCCCGTTGTTGATATGCGGGGGGAGACATTATCTCCCCCCGCCCCCCCTTGGTTATTGGACTTGTCATATACGCAGAACCGTACGCACCTGAATGTGTACATCCGATGGGGGGCATGGGGGGAGAAAGCGGCCTCCCCCCCCATCTGAGCGAGCGGCTTCAGCCGCGACGCGGATCAATCGGGGAGACTTTATCTCCCCCTTAACAATTCCCCATTGGTTATTTGATTCGGAATGTACACCACATTAGTACGCTTGTCGATTAGATTCGGGGGAAGACACTATCTCCCCCCGATCCCCCCCTTGGTTGTTGGGCTCATGAGGGACGACGGAACATTGCGCTCGTTACTCTTTTCTGGCAAAAAAGATCTTGCTGTACCCCAGCCGGTTGACCGGCCAGAGACCCCGCCAAAGGATGTCCCACCGGCCGAGCAGCATCGACGCCTCGCGCCGCCACCCCGGCCGGGTCTCGAAGTGGAATTGTTCCGGGACGAGATAGGTAAAGAAATCGAATCCGTAGGTCCGCAGCAGCCGAAAGCCGTGCCTGCGCAGCAGCGCCGTCATCTCCCGATGACTGAAGGTATTGAACTCAAGCCGTCGGCCGTCCACCTCCCAGATCCGGGCGTGCCCTTCGGAGAGAGTGCGCAGCGCGGCGGCCCGCTCCTCGGGCCGGAACAGCAGACCGGGATACCATTTATTGTCGCACTCGAACGACAGGAGTGCGCCGGGCCGGCAGGCGCGCGCAATGCCCTCCAGCGTCCGTTCGTACCAGGGGATGTGGCTCAACACGTCACCATAGGAAATGACGCAATCGACCGATCCCTCCGCCACATTCGCCTCCGACAAATCGGCGCAGCGGAATTCAACGTTGGTCAGCCCCAGCCGGTCGACCTTCTTCCGCGCCTCCTCGATCGACTCCTTCGACACATCCACGCCGATCACGCGGCGGCAGTGCGGCGCGGCGAAGACGACCTGCGCGCCGGTTCCGCAGCCGACATCCAGCATTGTGTCGAAGGGGCCGCCGAAGCGGCGCTCCAGAAAAATCTCATCCAGACAGCGTTGGTAGAGCCGACGGACGTTGAGGAAGTAGGGTTCGGTCAGCCCGTCATATTTCGTGGAGACTTCCGCGTAGAACTCCACAATCTTGTCGAAATGAGCCGGATCACGCAGCTTGATGTCGCCGAGCACCGATCGCGCCTCTCCACTCCCGCCGTCGTCCCCGCCACCCCCCGTCCTGGGCGCGAGTCACGCGAGAGTCGGCCCATTATAACGGATTTGAAAAACTTCTCAAGCCGCATGGCGCGTCGGACACGCGCAACGGTTCCCGGTTTCGCATGGCGTCGCTCCGACCTCATCGACGACATCAAGTGGCCGCTCGTCAGCCGCGTCACGGCGGGAAATTTTTTGGGGCCGGACTCGGTTGCGGATGCATTTTTTTCTTGACATTCATGCCAGTTACGATATATTAACTTCAAATTTATCGTGATGAACGCTGACTCATTCTCAACGAGGCCTGATGGAAGGCAAGGAGGTGGCTCCGATCAGCACGCAGACAATAGGATCTTCGGATCCGTCATAGTGAAAGGGGGCACATAGAGTGCATGCGTTAGGAACGCATCTGCTCGTGGAATTGCGAGAGTGCAATTCCAAATTGCTCAACGACCTGA
>Ga0335081_10007675_pt1 | contig 17251 bp, 11 predicted proteins | sample Lox_Sample_35_FD_206713 | JGI IMG/M metagenome (GOLD analysis project Ga0335081, IMG submission 206713) | Soil microbial communities from Loxahatchee National Wildlife Refuge, Florida, United States - Lox_Sample_3.5 | ecosystem: Environmental > Terrestrial > Soil > Wetlands | place: USA... | reverse complement strand
GCTCTTGCTGCTGTTGGTCTGGGTAGTCGCGGCGCCGCTTCCGCTCAACTTCATCCCGCCCCACGGCCCCGGCTGCATTTACATCCTTCTCGCCGGCTGGAGCATGATCGTGGCCATGGCCTGCGAAGCGCTCGCGCGACGTCTCGCCCACGAACCGCTCTTTGCCTGGCTGCCGGAGGGCGCGGCGGTTGTTTCGCTCCTCACAGCCGCGCTCTTTTACTACACCAATGTCACTGCATTCCGCCACGACAGGATGGCGCACAACTATTTCGCAGAAGGTGAGAAGACCTGGAATTTCATCCAGCAGTTTTACGATTTGCCGTTCCGCCCTCCGCGTGGGAGCCGCATTGCCTTCGTGAATGACCCTTTTCCTGAAGGCTGGGACACGCTCTTTATCGCGAAACTCTGGTGGAAGGACCGGAGCCTTCAGGTTTCTCTACAGAACCGGCAGCACTTGCCAGCAAGCACGCTCGCCAGTATGGACTACATCTTCGATTTCCCCCAAGGGCACTTGACCCGCGCGCGCTGACGCGAGAACACGCCTGTTCGCACTCCGTGATAGATTAAGCGCAGAGTGCTTATGCGCAAGTTGTTGCCGCTCGTCCTGCTTGTGCCAGCGTTTGCCGGCGATGCGCAATTCAACGGACGGTGGGACATCACCGTCCCACAGGAAACGCGTGCCCGCGCGTGGTGGCTCGAGGTCAACGGAGCAGGGACCCCGTCACTCCACGGGAGATTTGTCGGGTTTCCGGGCGGCGATATGAACGACATCCCGCACCTCGCGATTCAAGGCGGCGAACTGCGCTTCAGTTTTGACTACAAGGATTTTCGGAGTGGCGCCCGGATGCGCCGCGATTACACAACCCGCCTGACGCCGGAAGGCCAATTGGACGGCCGGATGCGTTCCTCCGACGGCGCGGAGCTTAAGTGGACCGGAGTCCGCGCTCCCGTGATCTCCGATAAAGATGATGGCTCGTGGCGCGACGGGACACCAGTCGAGTTGTTCAATCACAAAGATCTGACCGGATGGCAAGGCATGGTTCCGAATCAGGCGCTGGGCTGGACCGTGAAGGACGATGCCCTGGCGAATGTGGCGGGCGCGAACAATCTCGTATCGGTTGATTCCTTCTGGAATTTCAAGCTGCATGTCGAGTTTCGAGTTGGCGAGCACAGCAACAGCGGCATCGGCCTGCGCGGACGCTATGAAGTGCAAATTCTCGAAGACCATGGCAAGCCTCCGAACAAACACAGCAACGGCGCCCTGTACAGTCGCATCGCTCCCGCCGTGAATGCCAGCAAGCCGGCCGGCGAGTGGCAAGCGTATGACATCCGTTTGGTGGGACGTACGGTCACCGTCGTACTGAATGATCAGAAGGTCATCGACAAGCAGGAGATCGAGGGTCTCACGGCCATCGCCGGCAATGCCGACGAAGATAAGGCCGGGCCGTTCATCTTGCAGGGCGATCACGGACCGGTGGAGTTTCGCAAGATCGTGCTGACTCCGCTCGTCCAATAGAGCCCGATGAGTTCCGATACCGCAATTGGCGGACTGTACGTCGCCGCCGTCACTCCGCATCGTGACAAGAGTTACGAAGCTGATGTAGGCGCCACGCTCGATCTGGCGGATTTCCTGGCCGCCACGGGAGTGGATGGTATTGCGCTGCTCGGTTCCACGGGCGAATTCCTACACCTTGCCTTTGACGACCGCATCCGTCTGGTGCAGTTGGTTGCCAAGCGCACTCGCGTGCCGGTGCTGGTGGGAGTCGCGCATTCCACCCTGGATGGCGCCCTGGAACTGGGTCGAGAAGCAGCGTCGGCAGGCGCGGCGGGTTTGCTACTCATGCCACCTTATTTCTTCCGATACAGTCAGGAAGACATCCACGAATTCTATCTGCAATTCGCCGCGGCAATGGCCGGGGCCGCGCGCATCTTCTTGTACAACATTCCAGCCTTCACCAATGAGATTGCGATCGACACGGCAACCGCTCTGCTCGGTACCGGCTCGTTCGCAGGCATCAAAGATTCGAGTGGCCAATACGGCTACTTCGAGCGGCTGCTCGCTGTTTCCAAGGAAACGCCGTTCACACTGCTAGTCGGCAACGACCGCATTTACCCCCGCGCGCGGCAGACGGGCGCCCATGGGATTGTCTCCGGGGTGGCGTGCGCCGCGCCGGAGCTGTTGGTCGCACTGGAAGATGCGATCGCGAAAAACCTGACGGCCAAGATCGAGCGCATGGATGGCCTGCTGCACGAATTCATAGAATGGCACGACAGGTTCCCCACACCCGTGGCCATTAAGACCGCGGCGAGCGAACGCGGGATGAAGGTCGGCCCACTCGCGTCGCCGCTGAGCGCCGCGGGGCAGAGACTGCTCGACGAGTTTCGCGAATGGTTTCGGGCCTGGCTACCGTTAATGCAGCGAGAGGCAAGCGCCCCCGTACTAAAATAGGCGTTTGCCTCCCGAGGAATTCCGCAAATTCGCGCACGAGGCCGTCGACTGGATGGCCGACTATCTGGCGTACTCCGAAACTTACCCCGTTCTGCCACACGTGAAACCAGGCGATCTGACTGACGCGCTGCCGCCCTGCGGACCCGAGCAGGGCGAGCCCATGGAAGCCATTCTCGCCGATTTCCGCGACAAGATCGTGCCTGCCGCTACACACTGGAATCATCCTGGATTCATGGCGTATTTTGCGATCTCGGCTTCCGGACCGGGAATCCTCGGCGAAATGCTGACGGCGGCGCTCAATATGAACGGCATGCTCTGGAAAACCTCGCCTGCCGTAGTGGAGTTGGAGCAGGTAGCGCTCGATTGGTTGCGGCGCTGGATCGGCTTGCCAGACGGCCTGTTCGGCATCATCTTTGATACTGCTTCCACCAGCAGCATGCATGCCATCGCGGCAGCGCGCGAGATGGTCGCGCCCGAGGTGCGCACCGGCGGCGGGGGTTCGGGCCTGGTGATCTACACCTCGGAACAATCGCATTCCTCGATTGAAAAAGGCGCGATCGCGATCGGCATCGGGCAGAAAAACGTGCGCAAGATTCCGGTAGATGCCGAGTACAGGATGCGCCCGGATGCGCTCGCGGTTGCCATGGAACAGGATGAGGCACGGGGCCTGCGGCCTTTTTGCGTGGTTGCGACCGTGGGCACCACATCCACGACGAGCATCGATCCGGTCGAACAAATTGCCCACATTGCGGAGCGGCACGGCGCATGGCTGCACGTGGACGCGGCCTACGCGGGTGTTGCGGCTGTGCTTCCTGAGCTCCAGCACATTCTGCGCGGCTGCGAGCGTGCGGACTCGTTCGTCACCAATCCGCACAAATGGCTGTTCACGCCCGTGGATATCAGCGTTCTGTACACGCGCCGGCCGGAGATTTTACGCCGCGCCTTTTCGCTCGTGCCCGAATACCTCCGCACCGCCGACGAACCACGAGCCACCAACTACATGGATTACGGTGTGCCGCTGGGACACCGCTTCCGGGCTTTGAAGCTCTGGTTTGTACTGCGCTACTACGGCCGTGAAGGCCTCGCCGGGATGATTCGCAAACACATCGCCTGGGCGCAGGAGTTAGCCGGACAGATCGATGCGCATGCGAATTTCGAACGCACAGCGCCCACTCCGTTCTCCACCGTCTGCTTCCGTTTTAAGGGAACGGACGAGGAAAACCGCAATATCATGGAGCGTGTGAACGCTTCGGGCCAGATTTTTCTCTCGCATACCGTGCTTCGCGGGCAGTATTGCCTGCGTCTCGCCATTGGCAACATGAAGACGACGCGAGACCACGTGCAGCGGGCATGGGAGCTGGTCCAGGCGGCCGTCGGCTGAGGGCTTGAGCGCGGTTAGCCCCGACCGCCTGCAAGCACGGAATCAGCAAACTATGCTGGAATAAAGATAAATCAACTAAGACTGGAAGAGGGTAAAGTGTTGCGTCGCAATCCGTCAGGTTCCCTGTTGGCCATTTTAGGGGTGGTGTGTGTTCTAACTTCCGGCTGCCGTTCCCAGTCTGCGCCCCCGCCTCAGATGCCCGCTGTTCCGGTCACTACAGCCGTTGCCACGCAAAGAGATCTGCCCATCCAGTTACGGGCGATCGGCAACGTCGAATCATTTTCCTCGATCCCGGTGAAAGCACAAGTCTCGGGCGAATTGATGAGCATTCATTTCACCGAAGGACAGGATGTCAAGAAGGGTGAACTGCTTTTCGAGATCGATCGCCGCCCGTATGAGCAGGCGCTGCGCCAAGCGGAAGCGAATCTGAACCGGGATATCGCTCAGGAGAGGCAGGCCGAGGCCAATCTGGCGCGAGACCAGGCGCAGGCGCAGAACGCACGGGCACAAGCCGTCCGGTACGCGAAACTGGCGGAAGACAAAGTCGTTTCCAAAGAGCAGAACGACCAGATGAAGACCGCGGCCACCGCCGCCGATGAGTCTGCCCGCGCCGATCAGGCGGCGATCGACAGCGCCCGCGCTGCCAACCTTGCCGACAAGGCCGCCGTCGAAACCGCCCGGTTGAATCTGGAATATTGTGAAATACGCTCGCCCATCGATGGCCGCACGGGGAGCTTGCAAGTGAAGGTGGGCACTTTGATCAAAGCCCAGGCAGATACGGGCATGGTCACCATCAACCAGATCTCGCCCACGTTCGTCACTTTTTCCGTTCCAGAGGATCAGCTCGCCGCCATCCGAAAATCCGTGGCGCAGGGTCCGCTTCCGGTCGAAGCCGAAGTTCCCAACGATCCGAGCGGACGGGCGCAAGGGAAGCTTAGCTTCATCGACAACTCCGTGGACAGCGCCACCGGCGCCATCAAGCTGAAAGCTGCCTTTCCCAACCAGGAGCGGAAACTCTGGCCGGGACAGTTCGTGAACGTCGTGCTGACCGTGGGTACGGATGCCAAGGCGACGGTCGTGCCTTCCGAAGCCATTCAAACCGGCCAGCAAGGCTCATACGCATTCATCGTGAAGGCGGACCACACCGTCGAGAATCGAATCGTCACCGTGGGCCGGACGTTCGGACGTGAGACTGAGGTCACCAAAGGAATTGTGCCCGGCGAAACTGTGGTCACGGACGGCCAGCTGCGCCTGATTCCGGGCTTCAAGGTGGAGGTCGTCAACGGCACTCCGGCCACCGGCGCTGCCGCTGGAGGAGCATCCCAATGACCATTTCGGAACTCTTCATCCGCCGGCCGATCACCACCACGCTGGCGACTTCGGCGATTCTGCTATTTGGCATCGTCGCATACCGTACGCTACCGGTGAGCGATCTGCCGAACATCGATTACCCCACGATCGCGGTTAGCGCCAGTCTTCCCGGCGCCAGCCCGGAGACCATGGCTTCAACGGTCGCGCTTCCTCTTGAGCGCCAGTTCTCGACCATCGCCGGCATTGAGTCGATGAACTCCACTAACGGCCTGGGCTATTCGAGTATCACGGTGCAGTTCGCGCTCCGCCGCAACATCGATGCCGCCGCGCAGGATATCCAGGCAGCCATATCCAGGGCAGGGCAGCAACTGCCGCCGAATATGCCGTCCCCACCGTCCTACCAGAAGGTGAACCCGGCAGATCAACCCATCATGTACGTGGCGGTCAGTTCTCCCACGCTGCCTCTCTCGCAGGTGTACGAGTACGCCGACACCATGATGGCCGAGCGCATCTCCATGGTGAGCGGTGTCGCGCAAGTGCAGGTTTACGGATCGAAGTACGCGGTCCGAGTGCAACTCAATCCGGATGCGCTCGCCTCCCGCGGAATTGGCGTGGACGAGGTAGACGCTGCCATCCAACGCGCAAACGTAAACCTCCCCACGGGCACGCTGTACGGGCATAAGCAGTCGTTTACGGTTCAGTCCAACGGCCAACTTTTCAATGCCGCGGCGTTCCGCCCGCTGATCGTTGCCTATCGCAACGGGAATCCCGTTCGCCTCGGAGAACTGGGCAACGTCATCGATAGCGTGGAGAATGACAAGAACATCAGTTGGTTCATGGACACACAGGCCAGTGTTCTCGCCATCCAGCGCCAGCCCGGGACGAATACAATCGAGGTGGTAGACGGCATCCGGGCGCTGCTGCCGCAATTCCGGTCTCAGATTCCCGCCTCGGTAAAACTGACCATTCTTTACGACCGCTCGGTATCCATCCGCGAGTCCATCGCCGACGTGAAGTTCACGCTGCTTCTCACGGTCTGCCTCGTAGTGATGGTCATTTTTCTGTTCTTGCGGAACATCTCGGCTACCGCCATCCCCAGCTTCGCCGTGCCGCTGGCGATTGTGGGAACGTTTGCGGCCATGTACCTGCTTGGCTACACGGTAGACAATCTCTCGTTAATGGCCCTCACGCTCTCGGTGGGCTTCGTGGTGGACGACGCCATCGTGATGCTCGAAAACATCGTCCGTCACATGGAGATGGGAGAAGGCCGCATGGAAGCGGCGTTGCGCGGTTCGCGTGAAATCGGTTTCACCATTGTCTCCATGACGCTCTCCCTGGTGGCCGTGTTTATCCCGGTCCTGTTCCTGGGCGGCATTGTCGGCCGATTGTTGCATGAGTTCGCTGTCACCATCAGCGTCGCGATTCTGATTTCGGGGTTTGTCTCCCTGAGTCTGACGCCGATGCTCTGTAGCCGCTTCCTCAAGCCGCCCAGGACTAGGCATAGCGCCCTATACATGGCTTTCGAGCGCTTCTTCAACGGAATGGCCCACACTTACGACCGCACGCTCAAGGTTGTGCTTCGCCACCGTGTAGCCACAGTGACCATCTCCTTCATTCTCCTCATCGCGACTGGTTATCTCTACGTCGTGCTCCCCAAAGGCTTTATCCCCAGCTACGATGCCGGCTTCATCGTTGGCTTTACACTGGCCGCTCAGGACATTTCATTTGATTCGATGAAAGAGCACCAGCATGAGATCAATAAGATCCTGCTGAAAGAACCTGACATCGACACTATGATGTCATTCACCGGCTCCGGGTTCGGGCAGGCTGGCAACACCGGTGTGTTTTTTATCGCGCTAAAGCCTCGATCTCAACGCAACGAGTCGGTCGACGAATTCATCGCCCGCATGCGCGGAAAGCTCTTCAGCGTTCCCGGCATCCTGGCGTTCATGCAGAATCCACCCCCTATTCAGATCGGCGGACAACTAACCCGTGCACCCTACCAGCTCACGCTGCAGGGCGCCGATACCAAGGAAATATACAGTTGGGCGCCTCGAGTCGAGGCCAGCATGCGCACCCTGCCGGGCTTGCTCGACGTGAACAGCGATTTGCAACTCGCCAGCCCGCAGGTTTTCGTCGACGTCAACCGTGACAAGGCACTCGCGCTCGGCGTTTCGCCGCAGCAGGTGGAAGACGCGCTGTACACGGCCTACGGCAATAGGCAGGTCTCTCTCATTTACACGCCATCCAATGAATATCGCGTGATCACGGAAGTCGGGCCGCAGTATCAGCGCACGCCTGAGGCATTGACGAGGCTTTACATCCGCTCGTCGGGCGGGCAACTGGTGCCGCTCGATACGGTGGCCAAACTGGACCGTACCGTAGGGCCCCTCACCATCAACCATTGGGGCCAGCTCCCGGCGGTGACCATCTCGTTCAACCTGGCGCCCGGAAAATCGCTTGGAGACGGCGCCAACGAAGTGGAGGATATGCTGCGCACGATGCGCCTGCCCGCCAGCATCACCACCAACTTCCACGGCACGGTTGAAGCTTTCGAGAACTCGTTCCGCGGATTGACGATCCTGCTTGTGGTTGCGGTGCTGGTGATCTACATTGTGCTGGGCATTCTGTATGAGAGCTTGATCCACCCCCTGACCATTCTTTCGGGTCTGCCCTCGGCGATGTTCGGTGCCTTGCTGACCCTGCGGCTGTTCCATTTGGAAATCAATCTCTATTCATTTGTCGGCATCATCATGCTGTTCGGCATCGTCAAGAAAAACGCCATCATGATGATCGACTTCGCGCTCGAGGCGCAGCGCAAGGAAGGCAAGAATCCGTTGGATGCCATCTATGAAGGCTGCCTGTTGCGCTTCCGGCCCATCATGATGACCACGCTGGCCGCGCTGTTTGGTACCTTGCCTATCGCTCTGGGAGCGGGTGCCGGCGCCGAATCGCGCCGTCCGCTCGGCCTTGCGGTGGTTGGCGGGCTGCTGGTCTCGCAGTTGCTGACGCTGTACATCACGCCGGTGATTTACCTCTATATGGAATCGTTCCAGCACTGGCTGCGCCGCGGCAAGGGAGATCGGCCCCTGGAGATCGGCCAAACACCCGTCGAAGCAGTGCTGCGGTAGGCTAGCCCTTCCGTCTCACCTCCTCGCGCCGGAAGCAACCTACCACGTGATCGTTCACCATGCCCGTGGCCTGCATAAACGCATAGCAAATAGTTGATCCCACAAACTTGAAGCCGCGCTTCTTCAAATCCTTGCTCATCGCGTCGGATTCCGCGGTACGGGCTGGTACTTCGCGGAGCGAGCGCCGGCCGTTCTCTATGGGCCGGTTGCCAACGAATCGCCAGATGTAGGCGTCGAAGCTGCCGAATTCCTTCTGTACTGCCAGAAACCCCTTTGCGTTTTGCACCGTGGCGGCGATCTTGAGATGGTTCCGAACGATCGCCGCGTTCGCCATGAGCTGCTTGATCTTGCGCGCGTCATAGCGTGCGATCCGCTGGGCATCGAAGTTATCGAACGCGCGGCGATAGCCGTCCCGCTTGTTCAAGATTGTCGACCAACTCAACCCTGCCTGGGCGCCTTCCAGAATCAACAGCTCGAACAAAGCGCGATCGTCGTGCTGAGGCACACCCCACTCGTTATCGTGATAACTGACGTTCGGCTCGGTCTTCGCCCAGCCGCATCTCGGTTTCTCGCGCATTCCGCCCATAGTATAATCTGGCCGTCATGCTGAGCTACGCGCGCGGGCCGAGGCTGCAGCTTCTCGAAACGACCATTGGCCAGGTGTTGGAAGATGCCGCTCAACGCAATCCGCATGGCGACGCGATTATCTCCCGGCACCAGGGACTGCGTCTTTCATACCGCGATCTTGAACGCGAAGTGGAGAGGACCGCGCGCGGTCTGTGGGGACTCGGAATCCGGCCAGGCGACCGCGTCGGCATGTGGGCCGCGAACTGCGCCGAGTGGGTTTACTTGCAGGTGGCCACCACGCGGATCGGCGCCGTGCTGGTGAATGTGAATCCGGCGAACCGGTCGCATGAGCTGGGGTTTGTTCTGCGCAAGTCCGGCATGAAAGCCATCTTTCTGCACGAGCGTGACGCGCGCGCCGACTACCGCGAAATCTTGCAGAACGCCCGCCGTGATCATGATTTGCCCTTGGCTCATGCTATCTTTCTCGGGACTGATGATTGGTCGAGAATGATCGCGAATGGCGGCGATCCGGCGCCACACGCTGTCCTCCCGGATGACGTCGTCAACATCCAATACACCTCGGGGACGACGGGTGTTCCCAAGGGCGTCTTGCTGTCGCATCGCAATTTGATCAACAACGCCTACCTGATCAGCCGGACGCTGCTCTACACCGAACGCGACCGGCTGTGCTGTCCGGTGCCGCTTTACCATTGCTTCGGATGCGTGATGTCAACGTTGGTGTGCATTGTCTCTGGCATGGCGCTGGTACTTCCATCGCCCCAATTCGACGCACTGGCCACTCTTGAAGCAGTGCAGGCGGAGCGATGCACGGCCCTTTACGGCGTTCCCACGATGTTCATTGCGGAACTCGAGCATCCGCGCTTCTGCGAGTTCGATCTCAGCTCGCTGCGCACAGGAATCATGGCCGGTGCGCCCTGCCCGGTCGATGTGATGCGCCGTGTCGTAACGGACATGCACTGTTCCGAAATGACCATCGCATACGGGCAAACCGAAAGCTCGCCCGTCGTCACCATGTCCAGCCCCACCGACGACAATGAGACGCGTGTTTCGACCGTTGGCCGCGCCATGCCGGAAACGGAGATCAAGATCGTCGTTCCGGATGGCGGCGTCGTGCTTGAGACCGGCCAGCGTGGCGAACTGTGCGCGCGGGGCTACATGGTGATGAAGGGCTACGATGGCGAGCCCGAGGCTACAGCACGAACGATAGATTCTGAGGGCTGGCTGCATACCGGCGATCTAGCTGTCATGCGCGCGGACGGCTGTTTTCACATTGCTGGCCGAATCAAGGAAATCATCATCCGCGGCGGCGAGAACATTTATCCCCGCGAAATCGAGGAGTTTTTGCACGGCCACCCGAAGATCGCAGACGTCTACGTCACCGGATTACCGGATGAACGGCTGGGCGAAACGGTGCTGACGTGGATCAAGCTGAAGGCCGAGGAAACCGCCACCGAAGACGAGATTCGCGAATTTTGCCGCGGCCGCATCGCCCATTTCAAGATTCCCCAGCACATCCGCTTTGTAGAATCGTTTCCCATGACCGTTTCGGGCAAGGTGCAAAAGTTCCGTATCCGCGAGGCGGAGATAGAAGCTCGGGATCTCGGCGCGGCCGCGAGTATCCAAACGGCGTGACGGCTGATTATTCCGCGGCCAGTTCGTAAAAGCAGGCTGACGGCTGCGCGGTTGTGCGCTGCAACGCCGCCAAATCGGCATCAAGCGCATCCAGGTTCTCGATGATGGTCGTCACGCGGGGCAGCGATTCCTTTTCGAAGGGTGTTTGCAGATTTCTCCAGCGCGTATTATGCACGCCGGCTCGCTTGAGCGTGAGCGTGTGGACGGCCGCGGCCTGGATCATCATGGGTGTAGACATCGACGCGAGGTTCACGCCGCTCGCCAGCTGCTCACGCGTAAAACTTCCGATCGTCTTTCCGTTGATCTTCAGACTGTAGGATGCGCTGGACAATCCCGTGACTTTGAGCATCTGTTGGTCGAGGTCTTCCATTACCTGTGATGACCTGATCGCCAGCTTCATCACGGCGTCGTCGAGATTGATGGGCATGGGAAGCCGCTCGTCTTTCTGCACCCATGTGATGCGCGAGCCTGTGTGTTTCAGTCCGCTGACGACTGTGTCTTCAGCGGCTCGGACCTTTGCCTCCGTTGCGTCGATGGCGACAGTTGTCACGATCGGCGTCGCGTTCCAGGCCTTCAGCAACGCTTCCGCCATGATCAGGTGGCCCGCGGCTTGTGGGTGCACCCGATCTGGAATGATCTGCTGCGCCTCCTTTGGATCGGTGGCGTTGGCCCGTTTCAAGGCGTCCACCACGGGAATATTCATGTCCGCGATGCTGAGATGGTCTCTGTTTGCGAGATCCTGAAGAAAACTCCCGTACTTCATGAGCACCTGGTTGTAGCCGCCCTCGAAATTGGGAGCGCGCGTCACGTCGTCAAAGGGCGATGGCTCGATCACGGTGATGCGCACCGCTGGCAACGCCTGCCTGACGGATTCGATGATGTGCTCGTAGCCCGTTTTGTACCTGGTGAAGATGTCCTCGTCGAAAGCGCGATAGCTGCCGTCATTCATCCCCAGCATGATCGTCATGACGGTCGGTTGGTATGCGAATACGTCTCTGCGAAGGCGTTCGTCGATCGATCCGCCGCCGCCGCCCGAGACCCGGTCGCCACCCCAGCCTGAATGCACGAACTTCACATGCATCCGCGGATAGCGCGTCACGGTAAAGGTCTCGATGAACGTCGTGTAGAGCCGCTGGTCGGTAATGCTATCGCCGTAAAAGACGACTGTGTCGCCGTCCTTCAGAAAGAAATCCTGAGCGGGCGCAAGGACGGCAAACGTGAGCAGGACGGGCAAACATTTCGTCAATGACATACAGCCCGTTATTTTACTGCTTAGAAGCGGTGGGTCAGTGGTGCCGCGAACTGGAGGCCGATCTGGTAGGAGAAAAGTTGCGGCTCGCAACGGCGCACGTAAGCGCTGCCCATCATGCCGAGGTCCGGATTCTGGACATATACGAACGAGCCCGGCGGAATTTCCATCCCGCACTCTACCAGGGCGCCGGTGCCGTTCATGTCCACGACCTTGGCGCTCTTGCGCTTGGTCTTGCCGCGCTTGTCCTGCCAGGACAGCCGGAAACGCATATTGCCGCTGTTGATTCGCTGATAATAGCGGTTATCCGCAGTCGGACCGGCTTCGCCCGTCGTAACCGGCGAAGCCGTTCCCTGCGAGGAGTGACCGAGAAGTGAACGCAACCAGCTCATCTATGTCTGCTATGAGTTTTTCATGACCACGCTGCACAAATAAATCAGGTGATTTCCTGGGCGATTTTGGATAACGTTAACTGGATGACTGACTATTTCGTGGTTCGCGGCGCGGCCGCTCCTGGCTTTCCCGGCGGCACTTCCTCGTAGAATTTCCACCTCGCCGTGAACGTCTTGGGTAGCTTCTCATTCATCAGGGATGCCCGGATCATCTCCACGGGAATCGAGTTGAGTTTGAGTGTGGCATCGTGGAACTGCCGGTTGGTCATCTTACCCGTGTCGACCATTTCCGCGTGTAGAGCCCGGAACTGCAGGGCGCCGAGCTGGTACGCGCACTGATAAAGTGGGCCGTATTCGTTACTTTCGAAGGAGCGCCGCACTTCGCCCGCCGCATTTTCGCGTTCGTGCCCGACTTCGTTCACCAGGAAATCGACCGCCTGCGGTGCGGTCATTTGTCCCAGGTGAAAACTCAAAGAGAAGATGACGCGCGCAGCCCGGTGCATCCGCCAGAACAGCATGCCGATGCGATCCTCCGCGCTACGCGGAAAATCCAAATCCCACAGCAGCGTCTCCCAGTAGAATGCCCATCCTTCCACCCAGAACGGCGTATCGAAGGCCGATCGCCACGGCCGGTAGCGCTCCGTCATGTACTGTTGCAGATAGTGTCCGGGAATCAGCTCATGAAACGCCGTCGCGCGCGCAAAGTGGACATTGTTGCCACGCATGCTCATGAGCTTCTGCTGTTCGGTCATCGTGTCGGTGGGATACGAAACGATCATCGTGTCTCCGCCAAGAAAGAACGGGTTCATCCGCTGGCGCTCCGGCGACATCATCTCCATGCGCCAGGTATTGGTGGCGGCGTCGGGGATCGTAATCAAATCGTGCCGGCGCACGTAATCGATGGCTTCATAAGCCAGGTCGCGGATGAGCGCGGGTTGCTGCCCGGGCTTGACGTGATCGTTCTTGACATGGTCCAGCGCCTTCCGCCAATCGTCCCCATATCCCAACTGGCGGGAGCACGCCAGCATCTGCTCCTTCGACCACGCGAACTCCTTCCGGCCGATGGCGATCAGCTCTTCCGGCGTGTACGGGATGAACTCCGAGGCCAGCGCATCCTGCACGGCCTCGCGGCCTACCGGATCACCCACGATCGTATCTTTATCTGACGCACGCACACCGGCAATCTTCTCATCGAGAAGGGTCGCATAAGCGCCCAGCGCCTCGTCGGCGCGCTTCCACGGCTCCGCCACCCACCACGTGAATACGGGATCGTAGCCGTTGTAGAAATCCCGCCAGCGCTTCAGGGTTTCCCGTAAGCTCTCGGTAAATCGGGCGGCGCGCCGGCCCGCCGTGGGAGGAGCTGTCAGCTTGCCATTCGTAATCTCTCCGGTCAGTTTTCCCAGTTCGTCCGCCAGCGTGGAGACGCGTGACGCCGCATCCGCGCCATCGACGAAAGCGAACTGCCGAAGATCATCGTCGAGGGCCAAAATCGAGTCTGCGAACGGCACCAGGCGTGCAATTTCCGCTTCGCGCTTCTTGGTGGCCGCGCTGCTATGCAGGTACTGCTGCAATTTGGCCCGCAGAAGAAGCCAGTCGATGCGGCCATTCGCATCGAGCGAGTCGAAGGGCACCTGCTGTTCCAAAACTTCCAGCCAGTTAGCCGCGAACTGATCCAATGCTTGCCGGCGCTCCGGCGAAAAACGATTGTTGTAGTACCGCTCCAGCGTTTGACGATCGGTTGAGTAGCGCGCTACCGCGGCAGGCATGTCGAATCCACCGGGTGTCTGCCAGCCTTCCGCGCGCGCGTCGTAATGAAAGCGCGGTGGGCTGACCGGCGAATCAGCGGCACGAAGCACGCACAAGGGGAAAACCAGAACGTACGACATCGCCAGCCAATTCCCGCTAAACAGCACCATGGACCGACACTGTATCATCGTTTTGTGCGGTGCGTGACTGACTATCCAATCCCGAGGCGCAGTTTTCTGCTCGGCGCGCCGTTCGCCGCGGCCCTCGCGGCAGGCTCACAACGATCAGCTCCCGCGCCGTACGGAGCGCTTCCCTCCGAGCGGCAGCTTCGTTGGCACGAGATGGAGCGCTGCGCGTTCCTCCACTTCTCCATGAATACGTTCACGGGCAAGGAGTGGGGTTACGGCGACGAAGATCCGGCGCTGTTTCGCCCCACCGCGTTCGATGCCGACGCCATCGTCAGCGCATTGCAAGCCGGCGGCATGCACGGCGTCATCCTCACCTGCAAGCATCACGATGGCTTTTGCCTTTGGCCCACGCACACTACGGAACACTCCGTGCGGCACAGCAGTTGGCGCGACGGCAAGGGCGACGCGGTGAGAGAAATCTCCGACGCCGCCCGCCGGCACGGCTTGAAGTTCGGTGTCTATCTGTCGCCATGGGATCGCAACAGCGCGCTCTACGGCAAGCCCGAGTATGTTGCAATGTATCGCGCGCAGTTGCGCGAGCTACTGACGGATTACGGTCCGATCTTCGAAGTCTGGCATGACGGCGCCAACGGTGGCGATGGATATTACGGCGGCGCACGGGAAAAGCGCCTGATTGACAAACGCACCTATTACGACTGGCCGCGCACCTGGGACATGGTGCGCTCCCTGCAACCGGATGCAGTGATATTTAGCGATGTCGGCCCCGACATTCGCTGGGTGGGCAACGAATCCGGCCACGCCGCCGAAACATGCTGGGCGACATATGATCCTGTGGGCGAAGACGGCGGGGCAGCCGCGCCCGGGTACGTGCGTGAGAAAGAGGGCGAAACGGGTCATCGTCACGGATCGCATTGGATGCCGGCGGAGTGCGACGTCTCGATTCGTCCGGGTTGGTTCTGGCACGCGGAAGAAAACGCGCAAGTGAAAACGCCCGCGCAGCTCCTGGATCTTTACTACCAGTCCACCGGGCGCGGCGCGAGCCTGTTGCTCAACATCCCGCCGGATCGCCGCGGGTTGCTGCATGAGAATGACGTCGCTTCGCTGCGCCGCTTCGGCGAACTGCTCGAGGCAACGTTCGCAACCAACCTCGCCGCCGGGGCCCGAATGGTGGCGCCAATCCGAGGTAACGATCCGGCGTTCAGTCCGCGCAACCTGATTGATGGCGACCGCTACACCTTTTGGACGACCGATGATTTGGTGCCGACTCCCGAAGTGACTATGGAACTGGACCGCCCCGTGACTTTCAACATCATCCGGCTGCGCGAGAACATCCGGTTGGGCCAACGCGTCGAGGCGTTCGAGATCGATCAGTGGGATTCGGGCGCATGGAAGCCTTTGGCGCAAGCGACGAGTATAGGCTCCTGCCGCCTGATTCGCACGCCGGGGCCGATCACCACAACAAAAGTGCGTCTACGAATCACTAAGAGTCCGGCTTGCCCAGCGTTATCGGACTTTGGCCTCTACAAAAAACCTGATGTGCCTTGAGTGTTCTGAATGGCGTTGCCCGTTACTCAACGCGCAACGCTTCGCTCGGGTCGATATTTGTAGCCCTGCGGGCTGGAATGTAGCTCGCGAGCAAGGCAGCCATCAGTAGAACCGCGCAGACTGCGCAGTAGGTTGCCGGATCGAGCGGGCTAACCTCGAACAGGAGAGCGGTCATCAGGCGCGTCAGCGCCACTGCCGCGGCCACACCGCAGACGACGCCGATGCCGGTGAGTAGCAGCCCTTGACGCACGAACATCTGGCGCACGGTCTGCTGTTGCGCGCCCAGGGCAATGCGAATGCCGATCTCGCGCGTCCGTTGCGATACGGAGTAGGAGATCACGCCGTAAATTCCGACGAGGCCCAGCAAGAGCGCCATGCCCGCGGCAATCGTCAGCATCACCAGCGTGAACGATGTTCGCGCCATCGACCGGTCATAGATCTCCCGAAGCGTCCGGACATCGGCAATGGGCAGGTTCGGATTTACGGACCAGATGGCCTGCTGGACCTCCTTGAGAAAGCCCGAGGTGCCGGTTCGGCTGCTGCGGATCGCGAAAGCCATACCGCGTTGCACATTGAAATCCTGGCCCCAAAAACGTTCGACTAGCATGGGCCAGTAAACGACGGTTGGTGCCTTTTCACTCACCCCGTTGTCGCGCTCGTTGCCTACCACGCCGATCACTTCGCGCCACACGGCCTTGGGGTTCTCGCGAACCTGCTTGCCCAGCGCTGCCGTGGGTGTCTGCCACAGCTCGCGCGCCAGGTTTTCGGAAACCAGCACCACTGGGCGGTGTTCGTAGATATCCGCCCAGGTCACGTCGCGACCGGCTAACAACGGGTTGCCCATGGTCTTGAAAGAGCCCGGCGAGATGAACTTATAGCGGCGCAAAGCTGGGATCTTCTCGTCCGCATAGACCTTGTCGGCGGCAAAAATCGGATCGTTATCGGTGTACCCATCCATGGTGACTGAGTTGGTAAGACTCACGGATGTCACACCGGGAACCGCCGCGACTTTCTCCAGCATGTCGTTGTACGTGCGGACAACCTGATCGGGCTTTGCCACCGCCGCTTCCGGAATCGAGACGTGCAGTGTCAGAACCTGCTCCGGCTGGATGAATCCGGGCTGCACCTGCTTGAGCGCGCGGACTGTGCGAATCATCAGGCCGGAGCTGATCAGCAGAACCAGGGCCAGCGACACCTGCACCACAACCAGGGCGCTTCGCGCACGATGGCGCTCCCTACCGTCGCTTGCGGTGCGCCCCCCTTGCCGGAGAGCCGATTCCAGCCGCGGCCCGGCGTATTTGAACACCGGAATTAGGCCGAATAAGATGCCGGCCACAAGCGACACAGCCAGTGTGAAGAGCAGTACGAGGGGATCTATAGATATTTCCTCGAGCCTGGGAAGCTGCGACGGACCCATGGCGACGAGCAGTCGAAGCGCGGCGTAGGCGAGGCCGATGCCGACAACGCCCCCCAGGAGTCCCAAACTGACGCTTTCCAGCAGCAACTCGCGAGCGATTCGTAATTTGCCCGCGCCGAGCGCGGAACGGATAGCCAGCTCGTGCTGCCGCCCTTCGGCCCGCACCAGCAGCAGGTTGGCTACGTTGGCGCACGCGATCAGCAGAACCGCGCAGATGGTCCCCATCAATACCCAGAGCACATTTCCGATATCACCCACCAC
>Ga0335081_10007674_pt1 | contig 17253 bp, 18 predicted proteins | sample Lox_Sample_35_FD_206713 | JGI IMG/M metagenome (GOLD analysis project Ga0335081, IMG submission 206713) | Soil microbial communities from Loxahatchee National Wildlife Refuge, Florida, United States - Lox_Sample_3.5 | ecosystem: Environmental > Terrestrial > Soil > Wetlands | place: USA... | reverse complement strand
AGTCTCCTTTGAAGGCGGAAGGTCCGTTTTCGCCGAATCCTGTGAGTTGTTGTCCGCCGTAGAACATTTGGAATGTGTAGTTGCCTACTGTGGTTGGGATGTAGTGGGTGTATGTTCCCCCTGTGTAGTCTGCTGTGTAGTTGCCGAGTACTGTGGCTGTTCCGCCTGGAGGGGTTACAACGACTTCTAGGTTTGTTGCAAGTTCGGCTCCTGGTATTGGTGTTGCGAGCCAGAAGTTGACTGTGACTTGTTGTCCAACTCCACAAGGATCGGGTGCTACGTTGCAAAAGGCTATGGTCGGAATAGTAATTTGTCCCGCTACTGTTCCTGCAAATGTTGCTCCCATTGCAAGTATCATTAACATCGAAATCAAAATAGCTGCGATTTTACTAATTGACATATTTTTCAATCTTTATTCTCCTTTTTGTTGGTAGGAGAGGGGATGTTATTTTAATTTAATAAGGATTTACCCGATTTTGCGGTTGAGGTCTTTTCTAAGCATGTTGGGCTATAGTGTAAAAAAGGGCTGGGATGCCGTCAAGGAGACTAATTGCTTGTTCAATTTCCTTGCTATACTTAGATTCGTACAAAATCAATTGATCTGAAATAATTTTTAGAGATTTCCAAAGATTTAGGAGTTTTTTAAAGATTTCTAGCTCACAGTTGTGATCAATTCACCTTTGTAGCAAAAAAGCGATTTAAAACAAAGAAAATAATTTCTGGATTTTCTACTGCCCAAAATAAGTTAGTTTTTTTCAGGCGAAAGTTAAGCAAACCCTTTCTAAATGACTATTATTTCAGGGAAAAAAATATTCCAGTCTTGGAAACACTCCTTAAAAATCAATTGGCTCTCAATTCAAATGGAAATGGCAAGATATGGCAGTGAACTCTGGTTCGAAAGATAAATCTTTAGAGGCTTTAGATTTCATAATCAATGTTCTAAAGGAACACGAACAAACCTTGGATAAGTCGATTGAAGAGTTGGCAACTGTTACCGAGCAGATAGGAAACACCGCGGACGGAATGAAAGGTAAAGTTGAAGGGATTGAAGAAAGAATAAACAACCTGGAAAAAGAAGTTACAAACCTGATGGATAAAGTTTCAAGCACGCCTAAGGAAAAATTGCCAAACCCCCTGAAGATAACGCAGCCTCAAGCTGCATTTGCTGGGTTGCCGCCTATTATTCCTGGTGGACCCTTGGTGGTTTTGCGTTGCAGGCAATGGGTGGATTTTCAGGCGTTAGCTACAGGCGTTCACACGTTGTCTTTTAGCTATAAAGAGGTCGAGAAGATTTTCCAAGCTGAAGCGCTTAGGGAAAACCAAATAATCGTGTATTCGGGGGCTCTTCCGAGTTTCTCAAGGATTCTTAAAGCGTGGTTATCTCAAGAGCTTGACATTACTGGACAGAACATCTTGGAAGGTTTTTTAGACAAAACGAAATAGGCTGTAAAGATTTCAAAAGCTCAAAAAACTATGCAAAAATAGTTCGCCAAAAGTTTATCTATAAGATGTCCACTCAGCAGGATCAATTGGCGGGATCATTGGTGTGTTCTTAACATTGCCTTCTTAATCATGGATTGTTTATTCGAAAGACATATATAATTTCGTAATATTTAATATAATGATTCAACCGTGACACACTTGGAAAACAATCAGCCGACCACAAAAATAGTTGCACACAGCAAAAAGAAAATAGCCATAATTGCAGTAGCCATCCTGATAATCGCCATTACGGCCTCAGCCAGCGGGCTATTGTTAACCAGCCAAAACACATCAAGCAATCAAACTAGCAATATCGGTGACCAAAACAATTCTCAATCCTGGATAAAAATAGGCACCTACGCAACATACCAAGGCCAAGCCACTATTCTATCAATGACCGTTTCCTTCAACGCAAAAATGGAAATCGTCAACCTAAACGACACTTACTTTCAAATCTCAACTAACTTTAACATGTCAACGCCATATGGAGCAACAGAAAACACTACCACAACTTGGATAAGCAGAGAAAACATAACTTTCCAACCAGAAGGCCTAACTCTTAACAGTACTTATAACGCCCAAATAACCCTGCCACATCTCGGAACACAAAGCTGCACCGTTTACGAATACAGCAGCCAAGGAATCAGCGCAGCTTACTACGTCGATAACAATGTCCAATGGCCCATCAAAATAGTCATGAGTTCTCCACCGGTGGATGGGCAATCTTATAACACGATAATAAACCTCATTGACACAAACATACCAGGCCTCTAACTGTTGCAAGTCAAAGCCAGCTCAGTTAATGAAAGAAAGAAGAATAATTTAGCTTCATGTTTTTTGTAAAATCTATTCTTCAGCTATTGGATAGCGGATCAAGTTGCAATTGCTTAGTAGAATTTCCAAGTTAACAGTTGTTTTAGTGGCGTGCTCTATTTTTGTTGGTATTTGAGTTTATCCAGTCAGGGCGATTTAAGGGAGATATTAAGAGATTTTTAGACGCACCTCAAACTAATCCAAGCCCTAAATCAAGAAAGCGAGCCAACACATAAAGAGAGTCCTGACGCCAAAAAACGCTGCAAAAAAACACCAGCGAAAACTCTTATAGGTTCTTCTCCCACAGCGATTTTTTGGGTTGTTTTCAGATCTTTATAGATGTTTATAGATCTTTTTAGATTTTTTCAGATGTTTCTAGAGACCAGTTGCAACCTATCCGAGGCCCAAAACTAAAAAGCAACCTATTTCACAAAGAAAAAATTCGCAGGATTTTCTACAAAGTCACAATAGTGCGTATAGTGGGCTCTTTGGATAACATTGCTTCAGGTAGAAAGATTTAATTATTGATAGTTTCTGTTGATTTCATTAATAATGGAGGATTGAAAAAGAAATGCCTACTTGCCCACATTGTGGTGCCACGGTTCCTGAAGGTGCTGTTTACTGTGGCAACTGTGGAGCTACATTAAACTCTCCAACCGCTTCAACATCTACTACCGTTCAATCTCAGACTTCTCAGCCATCGGACTGGTCAACCAATCCGAGCATAATCGGCGGAGACATGCAGGCACGATACGAAAAAGCAATAAAGCGAACTGAATGGTTAAGCTATGCAGCGGCGGGACTTGGAGTAGCTATACTTGTTGTATTGATCGCATTTTCTTTCCTGTAAGATATGGAAGATGCAGGAAAATAATTCTCCGAGGTGGAAAAATTGGAAAACACACTTGAACGGACTGTTAAAAGGATAGAGCGGATAAACAATGTTCTTTGGATAGCAGTTATAGTAGAAGCAATAGTTCTTGTCCTACTGTTGTAGGGCAAATTCCACTCCTAAATTCCTAATTATCACTCCCAAATAAATATTGCAAAATTGGAAACCTCTACGTTTAGACGGCACGGCAGCTTCTGATTACCCGAGGTATTCGCACCAGCTCTTTGGGCTTTCCCAAACTCTGACTTTCTCCAGCTTGGGTTTGTCGGGTAAGATGTTTTTCAGTTGATTAAAGTAATATTTTGCGATGTTTTCGGATGTTGGGTTCTCAAGTTCTTTTATTTCGTTAAGGTAGGTGTGGTCAACTTTGTCGGTCACTGTTTTTAGGGCGGACTTCAAGACCGCGAAGTCAATCACCATTCCGTTGGACTCAGTTTTTTCGCCTAAAACAAAAAGCTCGACTGACCAGGTGTGCCCATGAAGGTTTTCACACTTGCCGTTGCTATCAACTACTTTATGCGCCGCAGCAAAAGTCGTTTCAACTCTAAGCCTGAACGTCGCGTCATCCTCCGCTAAAGGGTCCCTCTCCATTCTGAACAGACGTTGTGATCATGAATGGATTCAAAGCTCACACATTTAACTGTGCAGTAGCGCTTAGGATACTTTTCTTTAAGCAGCTTTACGCATTGCCTTGTCACGTCCTCAACGAACTTGGCGTTTTTATGCATATTCTCAACCACCTTCTTTTCTTCAGGCCGCTTAAGCAGTGAGAAAGTCGGCGAACTGAAGCTTTGACTGCAAATCTTGAGGACATCTAGCAAGTCGGTGTTTTCTGTTACGTCAATTTCCACGCTCAAGGAGCCTCTTTGATTATGAGTCAACCCGCCACACATTTCCTTTGAGCACGGGCAGGCTAATGCACCGTTCACGGTTATGCCCGCTGTTTTCTTTCCTGTTTTGGTGGAGTACCGCGCAAACATTTGAGCAATCGAGTTTTCTTTTTTGCCGCTTGGTCTAACCCTGTTAAATGGTAGTTCACCGAAAACTTCTGTTTGACAGTGGAAACCATGTTTCTTAAACGCGGTTTTCGAAATCTGCACCGCTAAATTCTCAATTGACGCGGCTTCTCGGGGTGTCTCTTCAACGGTTTCGATAAACCTGCTCATGTGAACCCCGCGTAGATGAGACGGCAAGGTAATGTAACTGTTTATTGTAACAATTATGTTGAAGGTTCCCTCTGGTCTTTTCACCATCACCAGTTTCCGAAGACCCTCCACACCGACCTTTTCCAGTTCAATTTCATTTTCTGGTTTTTGGTTTTGAACGTCGACGACCAAATTTTTGATCCCCATTCAATATTCCTAACCAGCATTCTGCAGTTGAATGCCTTGGGTTAGTGGATTTGACTGAGGAGAGAGAAACCTTGTTACTTATTATGTCTTACTTAATTAAATACTTGAATTCTGAATGCGTCTTAATGCGTGCAATAGAAAAATTGGGTAGTTTCCATACTTCGTTCAATTCATCCAAACAGTGACCAGCCTGAAAGCAGAAGTTAACGTCAATCGAAAGCATTTGATCACTTTTTAGATTGCTTGTCTGCATCTAACCCCTTTTCTAACCGCATTATTTTCTTCTGTTGTGACAGCAGGATCGAAATAACCATAGGCTCAAAGAGAATCGGCTGCGTTGCGTTGCTTCCCGCAGACGCATAACTACGGCAAGCATCCATCAAAACCTCAAAAGCTTCTTTATCGTCAGTCCTCAGCGCTTTCGAAAAACCACTCCACCGGCGTACTTCATCTTCAATGGCCATACGATATGATTCAACAGTTTTCCCCATAATTCATATCCCCAAATTAGGGTTTTACGTAAGAGACTCTCTTGCCATTTAAACCATCAGCTCAAACGACACTGCCGCTAAGTAGAGGGATAAGTGAAAGTGACCTAGCTGGCAACCCTTTTGGAGCAACAAAACCATCACCAGATTTCTAAAACGAAAATTTGCGCTTATGAATTTACCCACGTTGGTTTCACCAATGTTTATTAGTTTCTAATTGCCTAGTCGTCGCTTCAAAAATCCAGAGGGTAAATCACTTGGAGAAGGTAACCATAACAGCTCCAGCCCACCTGCACGCAGGTAACTTCGATTTAACAGGCGATCTCGGAAGACTCTACGGGACAGTCGGTTTCGCAATCGATCTTCGCCTCGAAGTTGAGGTTTCCAAGGCGAAAGGAATCAAGGCTGAGGACAAATCAGCGTACAAGTTCACCAAACGCATGGTTGACAAATTCGCTCTGGAAGGTGCAGAAGTAAAAATCAAAAAAGATATCCCACGTTTCGTTGGCGTAGGATTCCACACAACCCTAGCTCTTTCAATTGGCATCGGCTTATCAAAACTCTACGATTTGAACCTGACTGTAGAAGACGTCTCCTTGTTAATGGGAAGAGGAACCATAACCGCTATGGGTGTATACGCATTCAAAACAGGGGGGTTCATAGTGGAAGGCGGTTTCAAAGTTGACAGCCGAACAAAAATGGTGCCCCCCCTCATATTTCACGGAGCAGTACCCAAAAATTGGTTTTTCGTAGTGGCAATTCCCAACGAGTCAAGGCAAAAGATTGCTGAGATGAGAGAAAACGAAGACGAAATCCTAGACAACCTCAAATTGATGCCCAAAGAGCTGTCAGATGAGCTTTCAAGGCTCGTTTTAGTCAAGCTCATGCCTGCCTTCGTTGAGAAAGACCTAAAATCCTTCGGAGAAGCCTTAACTGCTTTCAACTCGAAACTGGGGCGATTCTGGAGAGACTATCAGGAAGGCACCTACTGCAATCAAGTAGTTGAAGAAGGGATAAAAATCATGCTTAGGAACAGCTCGTTGGCTTGCCAAACCTCATGGGGACCGACCCACTACTCCATCGTCAAAGGCAAAGTAGCCGCCGAGAAGCTAGCAGCCGAACTAAAGCAGTTCCTTGACAAAAGTGGAGGTGGAGAAATCTACGTTACCCAAGCAAATAATCATGGAGCTTTAGTTGTGAAGGCTTAAGCATGGTTAAAGCTGTTGGGATAGACTCTGGCACTAAAACAATGGATATCTACGGCTTTGACGACCAAGATTGCAGTGTCCTGGTTGATTTTGCCCTGTCTCGGGAAGAAGTGACAAAGGACCCAAGCCTCATCATTGACAAGCTTAAAGAGATCCAGCATGTTTGCGGTAAGATTGATGCGATAGCAGGACCTGCAGGTTACGGTTTGCCGCTTCAAAGAGCCAAAGACGCAACGTTGGAAGACATCGCTCTGGCAACTTTCATTACACAAGCTGACGTCGAACGCAAACTAAAAATCGTCGGTTTAAGGCAACTGATGCAGCTCATGAAGAACACACCGGAACTCAACATATGGTTTACCCCTGGTGTGATTCAATTGCCAACGGTTCCCGAATACAGAAAAGCCAACAGGGTAGACATGGGCACCAATGACAAAGTTCCAAGCACTATCTTAGCTGTGAAAAACCAGGCAGAAAGGCTAAAAATCAGGTACGATCAAACCAACTTGATCGTCGTCGAAATCGGATTTGCTTACACATCGGCGATGGCTGTAAAGAAAGGTCAAATCGTTGACGCCATGGCTGGGACGGCGGGGTTTCCCTCTTTTCTGGGCATGGGTTTCCTCGACGGAGAACTTGCCTATGCTTTAGCAAATACGGCGAAAGATTTTTCGAAACTCACCCTTTTCGCTGGCGGAGCCGCGGCAGTCGCTAGGCTTGACACATCCAAACCAATCGAAGAATTCCTTCAAAGCGCGAAAGCAAATGAAAACGTTAAAAGTGGTTTGGATTTGATGGTTGAGTCCGTCGTTAAAGATGTCGCTTCTCTTTTGCCATCAGTTAAACCGAAAGAGATAATTTTAAGCGGAAGATTTTCAAAGATTCCAGAGTTCTACGCGTTGTTGGAGGAAAAGCTTTCGACGTTCTTTAGCGAAATTGGGTCAAAAATCGACGTGGTCAAGATTGAAGGCAACGCAAAAATCGCCAAGGGCGCAGCTGAAGGTGCAGCGATATTTGCAAATGGCATAGCACATGGGAAATTCGAGCCAATTATCGATGTTATGAAGCTTAGAGAAAGCAAAGGTGGAATATTCGACCACGTGTATTTGGATGAAAACATTAAGAAGGGACTCGAAGCCTTCAAAAAATATTAGAACGCCTTTTCTAAGTTAACCAGTTTCTTTAAGTCTTGGGGTTTGATTTCTTTGAATCCTTCGATTTTCTCGCCGCTTCCTGTCATATTATAAAACTTTGGTTCTCCGTCAGTTTGCTGTGCCAGCCACTTGAGCAGTTCCCTGCTGATTTTCAGCTTTTCCCGTTTCACGTTGAGCGATTTCACTTGTTGTTTGGAGTACTTCCCTACGGTAGACCCGAAATCCATCCCCGCCAATACAATTACCTTGGCGCCCATTGCTGCTGCAAGAAAAACCGCTCTGTCCCCGTCCGTGAAACCCAAAAAATTATAGACGTTGGGGCGAGGCTCTACCTGTGTGCTTCCGATTGCTCTAGAGAACTTGGGAACGAACTGTTTTATCTGCTCCATGTTATCACCGTGCGCATGGATGATTATCATTGAACCCTTCTTCTGTGCAGAGACTATATCACTTACAACCCCGTCCAAATCGGTTACAATCACATCGGGGACAGCTTCTGCAACATGTAACAACGCCGTTGTCGCGCCATCCGCCACCACAGTCACAAATTTCTGCAAAACACCCTCGCCCTTGACCTGCTTGAGGTTTTCCTCAAGTGAAGGCCCTGCACCGAACACCAAAACGTGCTGATTCGTCACACGCTTTCTGATCTCTGAAAGATCTATGGCCTTCATAGCCAAAAGTTTACTTAGCAGATCGGCGGCTTCCTGGTCTTTGGCTTGGTCATAGCCGAACGTTTCAATAATCCTCTGATACCACGGCCACCAATCGTTTATTCCGAGTTTCATGCTAAATCCCGCCATTTGATTACGAAGTTGTTTTAATAAACGCCCCTCTATTGTTCGCGCCCACCCAAAAAACTTTCCCGCCTGATTTTTTCTCCAAGAACCCGTCCACGGCCAACGAAAGCTTTTCCGCTTGCCTTTTGCCTTCGACAAGCCCGTACACAGTTGGTCCCCATGAACTTTGACCCGCCCCCAATGCTCCGTGATCCAGCATGAATTTGATGCATTCGCTTGACGGGGAACTGGAAAACCTCCCGCCCTGCGCTGATGCAAAATAGTCGCCAACCAAGTTTTGAATCTGAGTCAACGCTCCTCCGAAGGTCTTGATGTCTTTCTCTTTTAGCGCTGGCAGAAGGGACATCAATATCAATCGGCTTATTCGCCCAACCTGATCACTTGACATAGGTGGCAGGTCTTTGAACGCGTGAGCCTCCTTCTCGCCCGACAAACCGCGCTTAACCTGCGGGATGGCCACAGCAAAAAACCAGTTAGGGAAAGATGATTGAAAAATCACCGGTGGAAAACTATCCCAAGACGAAAGCGGTTTGTTCTTTTGGCTTTTAATGCCGCCTTCAAGAACAAATCCGCCTTTTTCAAAAAGTGCAGTTCCAACGCCAGACACGGTTCCTCTTCCTATAGTTTTGGAAAGTTCTAGCGCAGAGGCTTTCGTGTTAAATAGTTTTGCAAGGGCAGTTGCAACTGCTAATCCAAGCTGAGTTCCCGAGCCTAACCCGACATGTTGGGGGATAGTTTCCTTTACACTTACTGCCACTTCAGGTTTTAAATCATATTTTTTGAGGAAAAGCTCAACCCACTTCTTTACTAGTTCCTCTTTTTCCCCTCGGACAATGAAGTGTTGTGACGTTTCAGCTTCAACGAATGCGTTAGGCTGGTTTATGGCTACGCCCATGCCGCCGAAGAGCCGCCCCAAATCGCCTCCTAAATCAATAAGTCCTAAATGAAGCCTAGCCGGAGCCTTAACGTACACTTTCATGAGCTAAATGCCTACCCATCATCAATTCAATAATCAACCGGTATGTAAATTTGAGGGTTCTTAATTACAGCAGCTTATACGACGAAATAAAAGTTGCATAATTACTGCTTAAAATAACTCTAGCCACCACATTTTTTGAACAACAGGATCCGTATATGTTAGAAATTGGATACTTCTTGATGGAGTGTGTCAATTGGTCTTCGCTTTCTCGTAAGCGTTTGCAACTGCTTCACTTGTCAACACGCCCACCACTCTATTAGCAGCCTCTTTGTCCACAACAGGCATCAAATCAATTTTTTCTTTAGACATTATCTTGTAGGCTTCAATAACTGCTTCGTCAGGGTAAGTTGAAATGTTCTTCAGAGGCATCTGTTCAATCCTTATGCTTTCTCGTTGGTCCTTTGATATCTTAATTATCTCGTTCCACGTTACGATTCCTTGGAAAACGCCGTCCTTTTCTACGAGCGCATCGTGGTACCTCGACTTAAACATGACTTCGAAGGCTTCAGAAAGGGTTTGGTCCGGGCGAACAGAACCTATTTCGGATTGCATGACGTCTTTTACCCGCACACTTGCCAAAGTTGTCGAGACAATAGTTTGCTCTGCTTCTTCACTTGCGCCCACGTAAACGAAAACGCCAACAACAATGAGCAGGAACTCGCTCGGGAAAACGATTCCAAAAACCGCCATGCCGATGCCTAAGATTCTCCCTATGTAACTTGCGTATTTAGTGGCATCAGTGAACTTCATGCGTTCAGCCAACAGTGCTCGCAGAACTCTACCGCCGTCCATCGGGAAAGCTGGAAGCAAATTGAAGGCGCCGAGCAGCAGATTCAGGTACCCCAAATCAAGCAGCAGATTCCCAGTGGAAATAACCACTGAAGAAGGCGCAAAAATCAGTTTCACTGGCAAGACGAAGTTTATTCCGATCAAAGCCGCTCCAAGGATTAGGCTTGTTAAGGGACCTGCAAAAGCCATGCGCCACTCTATTCTAGGGTTTTCTGGGATTTCCTCTATCTCTGAGACCCCACCGATTGGATAGAGGATGATTTTGCGTACTTTGATGCCGAATCGTCTTGCAACGATTGAGTGAGCAAGCTCATGGAAAAGCACAAAGACAAACAGGAACACGATTAGGATGAAGGAGTAGATTTGGTGGTAGTAGACAGAGAGTCCGAGCACTGCTACTATGAGCAGAACAAATGTGATGTGCAGTTCAATGGGTATGCTCCATGCGGACCCTATTTTAAAAGACGTCTTCATGAACAAGTTGAAAGCAAAGTCTGCTTTTTAAATATTCGATAACTTCACGCTTGCAATACGATTATATAATGCTTGGAACTATGGCTATTTTGAGGAAAAGGTTTTGTCAGAACTTACTTGGAAAAAGCCTGTTATCTGCATTTTTAAGGAGCGCGACGACAACCCAGAGATAGATCCGTTCGTAGTTGTTAAAGCCAGAAAAATCGCAGTGTCTAAAATGGATAGTGGTGGAGTTGAGGGAAACCTTCAGGATTTTTTCACTTTGATGGGAGACGCCGATTACCTTTCAACAGCGGAGGGCGCAGCGGACCATTATGTCATGTGCTGGTTTGACGACACTGAGCCGGACATGACTAGGGATTTGCGACGTCTGCGAGGAGTCACCTTTAAAGGAAAAGTGACGTTTGTCCTAACTGAAAGCGGAAAAAGAACCTACAATGCTTTCTTCAAAGCTGAACATGCAAAACTGAAATAGCCAATTTACGCTACAAAAACAAAAAGAGAAAGAATCAAAAGCAAAGGCTTTCGAAAGATACGGCCAGAAAGTCAGGACAATATTCTACGAGTAACTTTTCGAAACAAACTTTCAGGAGGCGATAAATGTTATGAAATCTGTCAAGTTAGCATCAACAAACGACGTAAAACCCAATAGCATGATGAGGGTCACAATCAACGACCAGAAAATACTGATTGCAAACGTAAATGGGAATTACTACGCTATCGGCGACGTCTGCATGCACAGAGGCTGCCAACTGTCCAAAGGGGCGCTTAAAGGAGAAACAGTGATTTGCCCCTGCCACGGATCCATTTACGACCTTAAAACAGGGACCTTCCTTAAGGGACCAACAAAGAAAGGCGAGCCCAAGTACGACATTAAAATCGAAAACAACGACATCATGATTAACCTTTAGGAAGACAATGTCGACCTGTAAAGACGAACACCGTAAAGCAGGAAACCCTCGAAAATCATTGTCTTAAGGACACCCCACTTTTTCTTCGAGAAATTGTCAATTGGTCGTGACCTTGTTCTCCAATATTATCTTTCGATTAGTTCGATAAGTGTTCCATCTGGGTCTTCCACGAAAGCTATTGTCGGTCCGTTTGGTCCAAGCTTGAAAGGTTCATCAGTAACAGTCACTTTTTCTTTACGCAGTGAAACAATTGTCTGATTAATGTCTGAGACGGTGAAGCCTAGGTGGTCAAACAGGCGCTCTTGATATTCAGGCTGTACAAACTTCTTTTGATCACGGTAGAAGGTTAACTCAAGTGTGCAGCCTTTGCCATCTGGGTCCTGTATGAAAACGATTTCGGCATTAGTCTGTTGTATTTCTCGGCGGCTTAAGACCTTCAACCCCAAAAGCCTGGTGTAAAAATCAATTGATCTCTCTAAATCACTTGAACGGATACTTGCATGAACAAACATGTTTTCATCCCTAACTTTCTAACGCGCAGTTTGTTATAACTATTGAGTAACAGAAGCTCTTTTATTGTTCATCCAAAATCTTGTTGACCAGTTCGTCCGCCCGCGAAATATACGGGTTACTTCTTGGAACGTTCACAAAACGTACTTTCTTGAAGTAGGTGCTCAGTTCTCGGGCTTTTTCCCATAGTTTTTTGAGTTCAGAATTTTTTACGCTATATTCGCCACTGAGTTGTTTTCCGACTAGTTCGCTGTCTAGGCTGCAGGTCACTTCTTGGGCTTTGAAGGCTTTTGCGAACTCTAAAGCTGCGATCAACGCTTTATATTCTGCCTGGTTGTTGGTTGCGTTGCCGATGAAACAAGAATCTGCCTTGATAATCTGCCCTGCTTCGGCTACAGCGAGGAAAGCTGTGGCTGCTGGTCCAGGGTTCCCTCTTGCGCCCCCGTCTGAGTAAAGCAGCAAACGTTCAAGCATACGTTTTCGCTTCTTAACAGTTGCTAACAATGATTCATTATTTAAATTGTTAAGTCCCTTTCTTGCTTTGATTACTTCTTTCTAAAGTAAACCGGGGAAAAACCTTATGCAAAGTCATCCAAAGACTCGGAAAATGCGAGGAAAGACAATCGAAAAAGTTGAATCATGCGACATTTCTTGCAAGAATGTTATCTCGTCTATTCTTTGCCGAAGTTCATGATTGTTGCTAGGCTTAGATAAACCTCAGTTTTCTTAAGATCTATTTTTCTGGGCTTCAAAAACGCAGTTATAATTCGGGAAGCTTGAGTTTTTTTCAAGAAAAAGAGAAAAAATATTTATTGTATGTTATTTAAGCGAATCTTTGAGTGCTGAAAAGTACGATAGAACCTGTTCCATCTGCTCTTCAGACATAGCCAGAATGGTCCTTACTGCTTCCTTCTGCTTTGGCGAAGAAGAAACGCCAATTGTAGCCAACGCATAATCTAAGCTTGTGAAAAGCGGCTCCCACGGGATGTTGACCCGTTTGCCTTTAAGGTTGTATAAAGCAAGAACAAACGCACTGGCTCGGCTTAAGCTGTCCTTGAATGTTTGAAGCGTCCCGCCGATAATCAGCGCGTCATAATCTTTCCCTGAAATAAAGCTTCGAATTACTCCGTGATTTTGCTCTAAGTTTTTGATTTCGACAAAAAGGTCCTGCTTAAGTTTTGCTTCAACTTCTGCCAAACATCTTCACCGCTTTCCTGTAAGCTAAAAACAAGTACATAAGAGTTTTTTACGCCAGCAACCACTTTTTATTGTTGCTAAGCCGATCGGGCCAACAATTCCTGAATTGGCTTAATACGTTTCCAAAGCAACCAGGTTTTGCTTGCCAAGCCAAAAAACAAGGAACACAGCAATAATTGAAAGCAAAAGTCTTAATAGCCAATGCCTCAATGAACAAGTTTCATGAGCCAAACCAAGGAAATTGAACAGAAATGGCTAACAAAATGGGAAGCCGCCCACCTTTTCGAAGCTGACCCTGACCCAAAGCGTAAGAAGATGATGGTAACTTTCCCGTACCCATACATGAATGGTCCTTTGCACGTTGGGCACACTTTTACAGCATCTCGAGTTGACGCTTATGCCCGCTTCAAACGTATGCAGGGATACAATGTGCTCTGGCCTTGGGGTTGGCATTGGACGGGTCAACCGCTTCTAGGGGCAAGCCAACGGGTCGCAAGGGGCGACGAAGCCTTCATCAAAGTGCTCCGTGAAGTCGACGGCGTTCCTGAGGAGGAACTGAAAAAGTTCGTCGACCCTCTCTACATGGCGCAGTATTACACCGACGAAGGGCGCAAAGCTGCGAAGGGCATAGGGTTCAGTGTTGACTGGCGCCGTGAGTTCACCACAGTATTTCCTACTTACCAGAAGTTCATCGAGTGGCAATACAAAAACCTACGCGAGAAAGGCTACGTTACACGGGGAACGCACCCTGTGGTTTGGTGCCCAAAAGACCAGAGCCCTACAGGAGACCATGACCGACAATTAGGCGAAGGAGTAACTCCTGAAGAGTACACGCTAATAAAATACGTTCTTTCCACCAATACCTATTTGCCGGCAGCAACTTTCCGCCCTGAGACAGTTTACGGCATAACAAATATGTGGATAAACCCCGATGCGACCTATGTTGAAGCAGACGTCAACGGCGAAAACTGGGTAATCAGCCAAGAAGCCGCTGAAAAACTGAAAGAACAAGAAAAGAAGGTTCAAGTGAAACGCTCCTTCAAAGGCTCAGAGCTGATCGGCAAAACCTTCCTAAACCCCCTCACAAAAGAGACCTTCCCTATTTTGCCAGGTTGGTTTGTCGACCCTAAAACCGCCACAGGCGTGGTTTACAGCGTTCCAGCTCACGCACCCTATGATTGGCTAGCGCTTAAGGACCTGCAGGAAAAGCCCGATATTCTCTCCCAATTCGGAGTAGACCCAGAAGTAGTGAAGAAGATTAAACCCATATCAATCATCAAGGTCGAAGGATTCGAGGATTTCCCAGCCGTTGAAATAGTGCACCAGATGGGTATCAAAGACCAGAACGATCCCAAAGCTGACAAAGCTACGAAAGAACTTTACAAGAAAGAGTTCCATGGTGGAGTTTTGAAAGAGAACTGTGGGCCTTACGCTGGGAAAACCATTCGGGAAGTCAAAGATGTTTTAATCGCTGATTTCCGATCTCTCGGAATCGCCGACTGCATGTATGATTTGCCTGAGGATGTAGTGTGCCGTTGCATGACTCCGTGTATTGTAAAGATTCTTAGCGAACAATGGTTCCTCAATTATTCCGATCCACAGTGGAAGGCGTTGGCGAAAGCTGTTGTGGATCAAATGACGGTTTACCCGGAGGCAGCCAAACCATGGTTCTGCACTGTTATCGATTGGCTTCGCGAATGGGCGTGTGCAAGAACTACTGGGTTCGGAACCCCTCTGCCATGGGGGAAAGGCTGGATTATAGAAACCCTTAGTGATAGCACTGTTTATATGGCGTTCTACACGGTAAACAAACACATAAAACAAAATAGCATAAAGCCTGAGGCTCTAACGCCTGAGGTTTTCGACTACATCTTCTATGGCAAAGGCAGCGCCACAAAGCTTGAAACGGAAGTTGGCATAAAAGCTTCTTTGCTTGATTCAATGCGAAGCGAATTTCTCTACTGGTATCCATTCGACTTAAGAAACTCAGCCAAAGAGCTAGTGCCAAACCATTTGACGTTCTGTATCTTCCATCATGCCGCTCTTTTCCCGCCTCAGCACTGGCCCAAAGCCATGGGAGTCAACGGCATGCTGATGGTTGAAGGCAAACAGATGCACAAGAGCAAAGGCAACTTCATAACCATGAAGGGCGCAGTTGAAAAATACGGCGCGGATGCATCACGATGCGCCCTGCTTTTAGGTGCAGAAGGCATGGATGATCCTGACTGGCGCGCGGAAAACGTAAGCGATATTAAAACAAAGTTTGAAGCATTCAACGGGTTCGCAAGCGGAATAATATACTCAGCGAAGACTGAAGAAGCCACTGTGATGGAGCGGTGGTTGCAAAGCAAGCTTCAAAGAAGAATCAAAGAAGTATCAGAAAGCCTTGAGGAAATGAAAACTCGCACTGCCCTGCAGGTTGCATTGTTTGAAATCTGGAACGATCTGCGTTGGTATATCCAGAGGAAAGGCAGAGCTGACGCTAAGGAGTTGGCTCGCGTCGTCAAAGTTTGGGTCAAAATGCTTGCGCCCTTTGCCCCCTTTATCTGCGAGGAGCTTTGGAGCAAAACAGGCGAAACCTCTTTTGTCAGTGTAGCTCAGTGGCCAATTTGCGACGAAGAGAAAATCGACGTGGCAGCTGAAGAACAAGAAAACCTAATAACCGACATTATGGAAGATACTACCAACATTCTGAAAGCCACCAAAATCACACCTAAACGCATATGCTACTACACAACTGCATCTTGGAAAATTCAGGTCTATCTCAAAATCCTGGAGAAGAGTTTAGCTGGCGAGGTAAAGATCAACGAGTTGATGAAGGATTTGGCTTCCGACAAGGAATTCAAGCCGCGCATGAAGGAGATAGCGGCGTTGGTTCCGAGAATAGTTAAGGCTTTTACTAGGCTGCCGACGGAACGTAAAATTAACTTGTCAAAGATTAAAGGGCTTGAGAAGGAAATCTTGGAAGGTGCCGTTGGCTTTTTGGAGGAGCGCTTTAAAGCTGAAGTGCAGGTTTACGTTGAAACCGACGGGGAACGCTATGACCCTAAGAATCGAGCAATTATGGCTATGCCGAATCAGCCTGCAATATACATCGAGTAAACGCCTGCCGGCTATCCCATTTAGAAGCGATTCAAAAAGATGGTTCAGTTTGAGCTTGAACCCAAAGGTTAGCTTTCTGCCTTTGTGGGTTCTTCCCGGTTCTTTAGTTTTTCTTCCAGAAGTAGCAAAAGCTCCTGAGGCTTAACAGGTTTGACCAGGTAAGCGTCTGCTCCTTCGTCAAGCGCTTTAACGCCCGTCTCAAGCGATGGGAATCCGGTAATCATGATTTTCACGGTGTGTTGGAGCTCTTTTTTGAGTCGTGCAAGCAGGTCTGTGCCATCCATATCTGGAAGCCGGATGTCAACCAACGCTAAATCGTAATGGCGATTTTCCGCTTTGTCCATGGCTTCCTTGCCTGTTTCCGCGACGTCGATTTCGTAGCCGCTTTTCTGAAGAATACGGGTGAACGTTCGAAGAATTGATTTATCATCATCAACAACAAGTATGTTTTTTTTCGATCCTGCCAATCATTTGCTCCTCCATTTTGACACAGGTGCTCTCTTCAACCCATCTTAAAGTTGAATGATAAGCCGTCAAGCCGATGCGAGGCAAAACCAAGCCTAAACTTGATTTGACCGACAAAGACTCCGACCCTTTTTTGGGTATGGTAAAAATGGTTTTCGAGACTAATAAACGCTATCCCGCTAGGCAATTTCGACTAAGCGATAAAACTGGGAAACCAAAGCAAAATCGACGTAGGTTTATAGTTCTTTTTTGAAGTAATGTTCAAGTAGCCTTCTTGTTCCTCTGCGAATGATCTCAGACAATGTCGCAGGGCTAATACCTAGTTTAGCTGCCAACTCCACCATTCCGACTTGGCGTGGATAATCGAAGAAGCCGCTTTTTAGTGCAAGCCAAAAGATCCTTTCCTGATTCTCGGTCAAAACGCCAATTTGCTGCTCGAACTTGCCTACTTTTAGAATTTTTACGCTGTGGTGGGTTTTTTCTAAGTCAGCTATTATGCCTTTGTAAGCTTCGGGAGTTGGCACCATGAAACTGTATGTTATGATGTCGCCTTGCATGCTTTTGCCTGAAATCAAAAAAGCGTCATGGGAAAGGATTGTGTTGCAGACTTCGCAGCCTTCGCTTTCCAGCCACACAG
>Ga0335081_10007672_pt1 | contig 17255 bp, 14 predicted proteins | sample Lox_Sample_35_FD_206713 | JGI IMG/M metagenome (GOLD analysis project Ga0335081, IMG submission 206713) | Soil microbial communities from Loxahatchee National Wildlife Refuge, Florida, United States - Lox_Sample_3.5 | ecosystem: Environmental > Terrestrial > Soil > Wetlands | place: USA... | reverse complement strand
CCGAGGAGATGCAGGGAGGACGTAAGCCGCGTCTCCCCCTCCGCGATGATTCCACCCACGTAGTCGTTCGAGTGAAAGCCGTCATAGAGGTGGTGCACGCCGGTGTTGAGATACGGCGTCACGGCTACCCGGGTTGCGCCTCGCGAGAAGGAGAGCTGGAGAGACGCGGTGTCGCGCCAGACATCATACCAGTGATCGGTGGTGGGATGCGTGACCGGTCCAGGGTCGTTGCCCTCGAGGTGGGCCACCTTGTTCCAGATGGTGAGGCTCAGCTCGAGATTGAAGCGGTACCGCACGGCGCCCATCCCGATAGCTTCGGAGCCGCCAGCGCCGTCGCGGTGGCCCTCCGTGTCGAGGAAGAGGACACCACCGGCGAGATCCCAGCGACCCGAGCGGGCCAGCAACGCCCCCTGTTCCCGGAGCGTCGAGTAGCTCCCGGCGGCGCTGTCTGCCAGCAACTCCAGACCATCGCTCGTGCGCCAGCGGCTCCGGATGACGAGCGCGCCGGCCAGAGCGTTCGTCCCGTAGAGCGTGGAATCCCCACCCTTCACGATCAGCACCTGGTCGATGAGCGTCGGGATGTAAGAATCTGCGATGGGATGCCCGAAGATGCCCTGGTAGTCGGGGACACCGTCCTCGATCACCAAGACCTGTGTGTTGGGGCTGCCGCCGAGGCCGCGGATGCGGATGCCCCCAGTCGCGCCGTTGGAGACCCCGTGCAACGCCACGGTTCCCGCAGGCACGTACACACCGGCATCCTCCTGAGCGACCGCCTGGAACGTGGACGTGCGTGTGCTCTCACGAAGCCGATCCCCGGCGATCTCGGTCGAGTCCTCGGTGGCATCCTTAGAGATCGGCCGCTCTACGGGGACCACGATCTCGTCGAGCAGCACTTCAGCGTTTGCAGGGGGAGGCGTGCTGTCCGAGGTTTCCTTTGCCGCTGGTGAAGAGGTACCGTCCGCGGTATCGCGAGGGGCAAGCGGCGCCGACGCCGCATCTGTTGGCGCGCCTGCCTGCGATCCGGGGCCAGCCGCGAGAAGGATCGAGGCGATGATGCCAAGAGTCATGCAGGTTCGGGCTAGTGGCCGTAGGGCCCGGGAACCGAGAAGTCCTGTTCCAGGTCGTCGCTCGTCACTTCGAAGGTGTGGAAGCTGCCGTACCCAGCCGACTTGACCGAGATCGTCTGGTAGTTGAACCAGACGGGTGTTCCGGCAGCGCTAGCCTCCTGATCGAGATCGAGCTTCTGGAAGTGAACGTGGTCGGTCCCGGGGAGACACCTATCGGGAGCAGTGACATCGCCGTACGCTAGCGTCACGTTCCACACGCAGCCGTTGAAGGACGGATCCCGGATAAGGACATGGGCCGAGATCTCGTTAGTGACCACGACTTGTGGGTAAACCATGTCACACCCGCTCGCAGAGACCACGCCCAGCACCAGTCCGATCGCCAGTGCCGTGCGGATGCCCCGTGCTACGGGAGGCACTGCGGGTTCTCCGCACGCTGGTCGTACGGCTTGAACCCGAACTCCGGCCAGAGCGCCAGGATCCGATCGTAGAGGTCCTGTGGGATGGGGGCGACCCCCTCCGGCGGACAAGGACCCTCGTGATTGCTGAGGCCGATGACGACGGTCCGGTGTTGGCCCGGTACGATCTCCTCAGCATTCTCGCTGGCGATGGGCAAACAGTGGGATGGATCGCAGGTCGGGTCGGCCCAGGCTGCTACCATCAGCACGTTGTCCATCCCAGACTCGACCTGCTTCTCCGGACTCGTGTCACCGATCGCGATCTGCCCGAACTCGACTCCGAGGTAGGAAGATCGGCAGATGGTCCAGGGTGGCTGGAAGCCTGGGATGGCGGGATCGTTGAAGTCGTTCTTGATGGACGCGTAGGCGGTCCCGCTCTCGCTGCCGCCGCAGCCGACGGCCGCGAGCGCGCTAACCGTTATCGCTCCCACTAGCATGCGGGTCACTGTGGTCATTCGCTCTCCTCATTTTCGCGTAGCATGATTTCCGAAGTCGTACTACACTTCGTTCCCACAGAACGCAATCGACAAAGTTGCGGAGAGTCCGGGGTCCCAGGCGCGACCCTCGTGGTGGTCCTCGTGCCGAAAGCGCTGCTCGAATGCGGTGCTCACCTGTCGGAGGCGGACGCTGTCTTCAAGCACGAGCGAGGACGCGGGCTTCCATACTTCGAAACCGTCGCCGCTAAGCCACCTGCACCAACATTCTTCCCAGATGCGTACGAGCCTCACGAGCCGCGTGTGCTGTCGCCGACGGCGGCGTTGATCCGCGTCACGATAGCGGCCGGTACCCTGGGGTTTGACCCACGTCACCTCCGCCTACGCGCCGCCTGCAGGAGTTGCGACGTCCGGCACGGGAGGGCGCGGGACCAGGTCTCCGGCAAGAAGTTGTTGGTGGGGGGCGCTTGCGATCGTGATCCGCTTGTGAAGCGCCGCAAAGGCTCAAGAGGAACCTAATTGACCTGATCGACCAACGCTAGAAGCGAAGGGGAACCGTTCCGCGAAACTCCAGAGGCTCGGATGGACTTCATAATCCCAGATCCCTTGCGGATAGAAGGTGGGCACGAGCACTCTCACGAGCACACGCACGCGGACGGCACGAAGCACAGCCACCCGCACTAGCACGAACACACCCACGGTCATGAATACCCCGACGGCAGAGAGGGCACGCACGCGCACGAGCACGGGACGGGGCGCGAGGCGGGGAAGGATCACGGGCACCATCGCTGAACCGTTTCCGCCAAGCCATGCGCAGAGCCGCGACTCGGCGGTCCTCGCGGCCCACAAGGTGGGCGTGCCCGTGTTCTGCCCCGCAACGGGGCTCCTTCTTTCCCTCGTGATCGCGCCCTGCGGTACGCCCGTACGTGCGTCGGTGCTCTCGTTCGGTACGGGATAGTGGGCCTGCCGATACTCAGTGTGGGCGTCGCGAACGGCAGTCTCGCGGGCCGGCACGCCTAGCCGGCCAGGCCAAGGTTGTCAGCATCCTCAGTCTGCGATTTCCCGGTTTCACCGGTCAAGATTTTCGACATCGAGAAAGCGAGAGCAGATCCACGACGCGGAAGGGAGAGCGCCCAGCCCCCAGCACCACCACCGGGTCCGAAGCAACCAGGCTCGTCCACGCTGCGGGAATCGATCGGAGGCGCCCTTCCTCATCGTGGAAGTAGGCGCGGTCTCGCCCCAGTTGTGCCGGTAGACGACCAGATCCCGCTCACGCTCACGCACCGGGTGAAACGGATGCGTCACCGGAAAACGTCGCGGCGGTCCGACCCCATCCGGTGCACTCGACAGCTTGCTTCAAGGCGTTCGCGGAACGACTGATCGGCTCCCTACGGCGGGAGTGCCTGGATCACATCGTCGTGCTCGGCGAGATCCATCTCCTTCGGATTCTGGCTGGTTACTTCGAGTACTACAATCGGGCGCGCTGCCATCTTTCACTGGCGGGCGATGCACCAAAACCAAGGCCGGCGCAGGGGCCGGAACTGGGCAGGGTGGTAGAGCTGCCCGAGGTCGGCGGGCTGCACCATCGCTACGAGCACGCTGCCGCGTAACGCGGTGATGGAGGCGAAGGGGGGCGACCGCCCATTTGCTCGCGAACTCGCATGTGCGGAGCACCCGACTGCGAGCAAGGCACGGGACTCCGACTGCGCAACCTCGTCGTCGTCGACGTCACCCCACTGCAAGCCGCCGCTTCGAGCACCCAGATGGGTTTTCGGCAGCCACACCCCGCCACTGGCTCCCGGCATTGGATCGCCGCACGAGACGGTCCCTGCTCCGGGAACAGTTCGCTGGGCGACTCCTCCATCCCGCCCTCGCCACCACCCCACGAGCCGCAGCAAGCCAGCCAACCCCACTATCGGTGCGGGTTCGGCCTGGGTCAAGTTTGTGTCTACCGGAGCATCGTGGGTGGGTGATCGATCTCGGCTAGGACGAAGTGAAGGCGGAGATGCTCGATCGTCAAGAAGCGATCCGAAGCCGCCGCCCTGCCGGGATCGCTCAAGAGCTCTGGGGCATCGCCCTCGGTTACAACCTGGTGCGGCTCGAAATGATGCGCATCGCGGAGGAGGCCGAGGTTTCACCGAACCAGATCAGCTTCGTCATGGCTCTCCGCCTAATCCGTGACGAGTGGCTCTGGTGCGCCGTTGCAAAGCCCGGAGCGATCCCGCGCCATCTCCGTGAGCTGCGGGCCGAAGTCCTTCGCTTTGTGCTGCCGCCACGGCGTTCACAGCGGCGCTACCCAGGAGCGGTGAAAATCAAGATGAGCAACTATCCTCTCAAACGGCGGGTCGGTAAGTGAACGGCATTAGGATTAGCAGGAGTTTTGCGGCTATCTTGCTGCTGGCTTTCGAGTATCGGGGCGGACGCGCAGCGATTGGTTGCGGTACGGGCCTGCGAGTAGTTTCCGCAGCGGCTCGACCTGGGGGACGTGCGAGACCGCCTCGCCGATAATCCCGAAGCAACGTCAGACTGCATCGAGCGTGCGATCGACGCCCACATAGCCCAAGCGGTCCAGCTCCTCGCGCCGCTCGCGGCCGGCCCGCTTGAGGATGCGGGCCACCGGCGGCTCAGCTTGGCCGCCGAACGCGTCGACGGCCTGCCCACCACTACCCGTCTGCTCCGTCGATCCGACGCAGCAGGATCTGTCCAGGTAGGACGAACCCGCTGTCGTCGACCACTCGGCGGTAAGAGGGCGCATCGGCCCACCCGGTCGGCGTACGATCCAGCGCCTCCGCATACCACCCGTCCCCTTGGCCCTCCGCCTCTACTCCGGGTGGGAACGCCCCAGCCGCGTGGAGCAGCGCGGTGGTGAGCCGGGCGATCATTGGCCCCGGGCCGTCGCCGGGGCTGGCACGGAGGAGGATGTCGCCGGCCCGGAGGGGAGATCGTGGCGGGCTGCCCGGCAGCGCGACCACGTCGTAGGCGCCCACCGGCCCGAGCGCCGCCTCCACCTCGCCATCCACCGTGGCGACCAAGTCGCTTCCGTTCGAGCCCGCCTCGCGCGGTAGGCGGGCAAAGGCGAGCGTGCCCGCGGTGGTGGCCCGCTGCGCCGGCGTCGCGAAGGAGGTGGCGGGAGGAACGGCCGGCATGGCCGGAGCCCTCCCCTGCAGCGGGGCGTCCAGGATCGCTGCCGCGAGGCGGTCGATCCGGCCCTCGGCCTGCCTGGCGGCGACGATCTCCGAGTACCCGTACCCGGGGGTGGCCCAGTCCGCTAGGAGCTGCAGGACCGATGTGTGGTCGAAACGGAGGCTCGAGCAGCTCGCCGGGGCCACCAGGGGCGAGACGACGATCGCCGGCACCCGGGGCCCGCTGGTCGTGAACGAGCTCCGGTCCTTCCAGGCGTCGTCCTCGAACCCGGGTCTGGGGGTCGTGACCGCGAATGGCGGCACGTGGTCGAAGAATCCGCCGTGCTCGTCGTAGACCACGATCATCAGCGTGCGCTGCCAGCGCTCGGGGTTGCTCGTGACGGCGCGGTAGACGTCGGCGAGGAACGCCTCTCCCGGCGCCATCGGGTTGGGTGGATGGTTGTCGTTGGGCTTCTTCACCGTCGGATCGTCGCTGTACGAAGGCTCGACGATCACCAGGTGGGGGAAGGTGGATTTCGATTCGCGCCTGAAGTCGTCAGCCAGCTGCGAGGTGTGCCTCCAGCGCGAGCGGTCGCGCTCCAGGCCGAGGGGGCGCCGCATGGTGAAGAGGGTGAGGAACGAGTGCGCCTGGCGGTACACCCGCCAGCGCAGCTTCTGGTCGTCGCACCAATCGAGCAAGGTCCGATGATCCGGGAGCGGCAGGGGTTCGCCGCTGGTCTGGTCGATCTTGGTGAACCCGCACAGGGACATGAGCCGGTTCGGGTGCGTGTCGGTGGGGATGGGCGAGAACCAGTGGTCGCACACCATGAACGAGCGGGCCAGGAAAGCGGTGGCGGGGACCAGGCTCGGAGGCATCATCATCATCGGATCACAGCGGGGCAGGCCCCAGGGGACCGAGGGGTTCTCGTCGAAGTACGCCTGGGCGAAACCGTCCATGGCGAACCCCTGCCGAACGTACTTCTCCCCCGTCGTCGGGTCCGCCAGGTACCCCGGGAGCACGTAGTGCATCTGCGTCCGAGTTCCGGCTCGCCCGTGCGGTAGATCGGCCCGCAGGGGCACGTCCCGGTCGGCCGTGTAGGGGCGCCAGGTGCGGTTTCGGGCGCGGTTCCGGTAGGCGAGGTCGGTCAGTTCCCCGGTCGCCGGATCGATGGGGCCTCGGAGGCCCTCGACATCCTTTCGGTTCCCGTAGGGTGGAAGGCTCATCCACCCGAGCAGGTGGTCGAAGGAGCGGTTTTCCATCATGACGAGCACGATGGTGTCGATGAGGGCGCCGAGGTTTTGCGAGGGAAAGCGCATGCGCAGGGTCGTCGGACCGGCCATGGGGATTCCTCCAAGGCCGGGCCGAAGCATCGAGGGTGCCAACTCGTCGCTTGCGCACCGGCGACCGCTTCGGCGGCGGAAGCGCCTGGGACGCTGCGTATTGGTGCAGTCGCGCTGCCTTTCCCGGCAGGTCCGTGGCCGCTCCTCGAGTTCGTGGCACCAGCCCCTGCCAGGTCCTGGCCTCTACGCGTACGGGCAGTCAGCCCCGGATCGCGCTGTCCCGCCACTCAGGAAACCTTTACTTCGACGCGCAGCCCCGAAATAGTCCTCACCTGAAGTCACAGGCCGTGCAGCCTGGCGTTCGGCCCTTCACGGACCAGACGATGCACGCGCGAAACGAAACTCCTCCGGTACAGGAGGAGCTGTTCCGGACCTTCGCCGAACTCGGCTTCGTCACCCGCTCCCCCCGGCTGCAGCCGCTGCTTCACCAGGTGTGGCGCGTGGCGCGCGTTAGTGACGCCACGGTTCTCATCGAGGGCGAGTCAGGGACGGGCAAGATGGTCGTGGCTGAGGCTATCCACCGGCTCGATCCCAAGCGCTGCAGGCACCCCTTTGTCACCGCTCCCTGCGCGGCCATCTCCGGCTCCGTCGCGGAGAGCGAGCTGTTCGGACATACACGGGGGGCTTTCTCCGGTGCGGTCGACGACCGCCTCGGCCTCTTCCGCGCCGGTGATCATGGCACGGTGTTCCTGGACGACGTCTCCGACCTCTCGCCGTCGCTCCAGCCCAAGCTCCTCGACGTGCTCCAGCGCCGGACCGTCCGGGCGGTGGGGTCTGACCGAGAGCACAGGGTCGACGTGCGTACCATCGTGGCCACCAACACGCCACTCGAGTCGCTGGTCGCGAAGGGGGCATTCCGGGCCGACCTCCTCTATCGCCTCGAGGTCATCAAGATCCGGCTCCCGCCCTTGCGCGAGCGAGGAGACGACTTCGCCACTCTGATCCTGGCCTTGGCCGCGCGCCATCAGGATCTCTACGGACCAATCCGGTCGGTGGATCCGGCGCTAGCCGACAGGCTCTCCCGGGCCCGCTGGCCCGGCAACGTGCGCCAGCTCGAGCACGAGGTGGAGCGGATGCTCTTCGCCAAGGTTTCGGGCGACACGCTCGGGCTGGAGGATCTCCCTCCCCAGCGCGAAGATGCGCCCAGCGCTGACCCGATCAGCGACGCGGTCATCGAGGGGGCCTGGGCGGCCATCTGCCAGGAGCGGATCGCTCTCGGCGACGTGGTACGCCGCTTCGAGCAGCGCCTCCTGGGACGGGCCTTGGGGAGCGAGGGCACGACCCGGCGAAAGCTGGCGGCCATGCTCGGGATCAGTGAGCGGTGCCTGTACAAGAAGCTCAGCGAGCTCCGGATCGAACCGGACGGGGCACCGGTGCTCGAGCGGGACTGATCCGCCGCGCAGCACCGGAAGGGTGGCCGCCGTGCAAGTGCCCGGCGATCGGTTCCCCCGCAGCTGGCACCGGAGATGCTTTGCCTCCCCTCGATGAGCGCAACCCGCGATTCCGGGCTTCGAGGCACATCGGGACCACGCGTGCGGTTCCGGGTGCGGGACGTCTTCGTCCCCGATTTGGACGGCATCCGTGGCGCACTTGACGGTGAGTGGGAGCTCGTCGGGATCCTGGTCGGGCTCTCCGACTCGGGCGATCGCCCCGGCGAGTACGGGATCGTCCGGGTGGCCAGGAGGATCAACATGGTCGTCCCGGTGGCGCTGCTGACCGAGGTGAGCGACGGCGGGAGGACGTATGCGTGACGATGGGTTCGGGACCGATTCCGAGGGCTTCGACTTCCAGCAGGGGCTTGCTGCCGCCCTTCCCGGCGCCGCGCAGGGCGCTGCGGCCGGGACGTCAGTATATCCGGGCTGGGGGACCCTCATCGGCGCGCTCGGTGGCGCCGCGATGGGCGTTGCGCAGGCAGCGGCCAAGCCCCAGGGCCGGCCTGCCACCTCGCCCCCGCCTCCGCTGCGCGCGCCCGCGCCGGTCGCGGTGGCTCCCGCACCGGCACCCACTGCCGCGCCTGCCCCGACGCCAGCACCGGCGACGCCGCCGCCGACAGCTCCGCTCGCCGGCTCGGCCGGAACGCTCTCCCAGGTCCTCGCGCTCCTGCAGAGCCCCCAGCTCCAGGCGATCGTCGGAAACCTGGCCAAGTCCTCGGAGGCAGGGGGCTCCATCGCGTCGTCCCCGACGCCGGCTGCGGGCGGCAGTGGCGAGAGCGAGGCGGAGAACGATGCGATCAGCTGGCTGGTGAGCCAGCGGGTAGCCCGGCTCCGGTGAGCCGGACGGGAGGCACGACATGTCAGAGACCGGAGTCCCCGACGTGGCCTCGAACGGCGTGATGCCGCCCTGGGCGGTGATGGGCGTCCAGCTCCTGGAGGCCCTGATGCAGCGGCTCAAGTCTGACGACCCCGAGGATGGACCGGAGCCCGACGCGCCACCGGGGTTCGCCCGTCCGGACACCGCCCGCCTCCAGCGAACCTGCCGCTTCCTCTCGCGCCACAACGAGTGGGCGGCGCGCGCGCTGGGCGCCTGTCGCTGCTGGGGTCTCAACCCCGAGTGCCGGCGCTGCGGGGGCCAGGGAGGGGCGGGCACGTTCGACGTCGACCCGCAGGCGTTCGCGGAGCTCGTCCTGCCCCTGTTCCAGGCGCGACCGGACCTATTCGCACGGCAGGCTCCGCCGACAGTGGAGGTCGTACCAGAGCAGTGAACACGACGAAGGAGGAACCGCATGCCATCCGCTGGTGACTGGGAGTACGACGAGGTCGACGAGGCCGAGCCCTTCGAGGCGGCCGATCCCTGGGAGAACGACGAGTCCGAGGACTCGGAGTACGAGCCGGAGTATGATGGGGAAGCGTTGCCCTGGCAGCGGCCGCCGCCGCGGAGGCCGTCGGCACCGCTGCGCGGCGTGCAGACGGCGGTGGTCAGGACGCCGGCCGGGAATGCAAACATCCAGCTCCCGAGCAAGGTCGCGACCCTCGGGGAGCTGAGCCGGGTCCGGCGCGAGCTGGCCTCGACCCAAGGCCACGTCAGGAGGCTCTCCGCCGACCTGATGCGCGCGCGCCGCGCGTCGCGCACCGGCGCGCGCTCCGACAACCGCAGCGCGCGGAACACGGTCCTGATCGTTGCGGCCGAGGCCGTCCGGGATGTGCTCCGCGACCTCGGCACCTATTCGCTCATCCGCAGCGTCGAGGGCTAGCAGTGCGCCCAAGAGGAAAGGAATGAACCATGGCCGAAGCGACCGATGAGCCCAAGGCCCTGTCGTCCACAACCGACATGGTCGTCCGCAGTACCGACTACACTATCGCCACCGCCGAGATGGCCCTGGCGCTCTCCAGCTTCCCCGCCGGACGGCGCAACGATCTCTGGCTGGTGGCTTTCGCCGCTCCCGTCGGCGCGGCGATCATTCGGGAGGTCATGCGTCCACATCTCCTCAAGGAGACGCCCACGAACGGGTGGGCGCTCGTCGCCCCCGGGGTCATGGCGATCGCCGGCGCCGGCGCGCTGCTCCTGACCAAGTACCGCGGAGGCCCGCGGCGCCCTTACCGCAGGTACTAAGGGTCGATGGCCTGCCATGGATCCGGCCCTCGAAGAGGCCATCCGGCGTGAGCCCTCGGACCGCGAGATCGAGGCGGTGGCGCTGGTCGTTGCCGGCGCCGCGCTGCCCCCGGACTTCCGGGTGGTGGCCTCTTTCGGCACGGAGCTGGTCACCGGCCGCGTGCGAGTGGGCCGGGTGGCGGACGTGCGCCGCCACCCGGCCATCCGCAGCCTCAAGGCGGCGCGGGTGGTCGGTCCGGCGGACGACTGGTCGGAAGCGGGTCGGGTCGAGCCCGAACCGTATTCCCGCGGCGTCGCCGGCGCCGCCGGCAAGGGATGCCTGCTGGCCTTCCTCGACTGGGGGTGCGATTTCGCCCATCCCAACCTCCTGGCCGCCGAGGGCCGTACCCGCCTGCGCGCCATCTGGGACCAGCGCGGACCCGGCGACGGGAACCGCTGGGGGTACGGGCGCATCTTCACGCAGGAGCGCATCGACGCCGCCTTGCGGCAGCCGGACCCCTACGCCGCCCTCGGTTACGGGCCGGGCCGCGCCGGCGCCCACGGCACGCACGTGATGGACATCGCGGCCGGAGGCGGTCGGCTTCCGGGCTCGATGCGCGGTGTCGCGCCGGAAGCGGAGCTGACCTTCGTGCACCTGGCCACGCGTCTGCAGACCGGGGACGGCGATCTCGGCGACTCGGTTCGCATCCTCGAGGCGATCGACTTCGTCCGCGAAGTGGCGGGGGGCGATCCGCTGGTGGTGAACCTCAGCCTCGGCAGGACCGCCGGCGATCATACCGGCAGGTCATGCGTCGAGCGGGGGATGGACGCGTTCCTCGAGGAGGCCCCGGGACGCGCCATCGTCCAGTCCGCCGGCAACTACTTCGGCAAGCACCTACACGCTGCCGGGGTGCTGGGACCCGGCCAATGGCAGGAGCTCGAGTGGATCGTCGAGCCCGGCGACCCGACCCCCAACGAGCTCGAGCTCTGGTACCCCGGGTTCGATCGCCTCTCCGTCGAGCTGGCCGCCCCGGGCGACCTTGCCCGGGTCCTGCTCGAGCTCGGTCAGCGCGGCCCCGTCGAGGTGGCGGGCGACGTGGTCGGGTTCGCCTATCACCGGGAGCGCGATCCCCTGAACGGCGACCACCATCTGGACATTTTCCTGGAGCCGGGTGCGCCCGCGGGGAGCTGGACGGTGCGCCTGATCGGCGCCGACGTGGTGGACGGGCGGTGGCACGCCTGGATCGAGCGCGATCCCGGTGGTGCGACCGCGCAGTCGAGGTTCCGCCCCGACGTGGCCACGGACGACGCCACCATCGGCAGCATCGCCACCGGTCATCGCACGCTGGTGGTGGGGGCGATCGATCCGGCGTCCGGCCTGCCGGCGCCCTTCTCCAGCCGTGGACCGAGCCGCGACGGCCGCGGAAAGCCCGACCTGGTAGCGCCCGGGGTCGGGATCCTGGCGGCGCGATCCACTCCCCCCGGAGCCCAGCCGGGCTCGGGAGGCCTGCTGGAGCTGTCAGGGACCAGCATGGCCTCTCCGCATGTGGCCGGCGCCGCTGCCGTCCTCATGGGCGAGGCGCCGCGCCCGCTGAACATCGCCGAGACGCGGCTCCTCCTGCTCGGGAGCGCGCGCCGGCTGGAGGGTGATCCCATGCGAACCGGGGCCGGGCAGCTCGACACCGAGGCCGCGCTGGAGGCGCTGAGGACCATGTTCCGGGAGCGGGCTGGCGGCCAGTCGCAGGCGAGCTCCGGTGCCGGCCCGGTGGTGGCGTGGTCGGAAGCGGGGACGGCCGAGCTCGAGCGCGAGCTCGAGTCCGCGCTGGGCCACCCGCAGGACTATGACGTGGTGGGGTTGCCCGGTCTCGCCCTGGAGCCGGTGCAGGCGGGCGACATCCTGGTCCGCTTCGCCCCCGGTCGGAGCAGGGTCCCCTTGGTCGCCCTGCTGACCACGGCCGACCGGAAAGGCCCGGAGGGCGCTTCTCCCGGCGCCCAGACGGAGGCCCACGGCGACGGATGGTACGCCGAGACGGTGGAGCGGACCCGGGACGGCTGGGCGCCGACCCCCGCCTACCGGCGGCTGGCCAACAACGCCCGCGTCGGCGACCCCGACCAGCTTGTGCTCCGACCGGTGGCCGGCACCTCCTGGCTGAGCGGAGACGACTCGGCTGAGGACGACCGCGATGCCGCCGTGATCTCGCCCTTCCCGCACCCGGTGAGCATGCCGCGGGAGATGACCAACCAGGCCTTCATCGACTGCATAGAGGCCGCCGCACGTCCGGCCGAGCTGCGCGGCCTGTGCGCCGCGGTGGTGGACCTCACCGGCGACCCGGCACTGCCGCCCTACGCCGGCCGCAACGACACCGACATGCTTTACGTGGGGAGCCTGGCCAAGCTGTATCCGCTGTACGTGGCCTTCGTGCTGCGGGCCAGGGTCTCCGCGCATGCCCGCTCCGTGGTCCAGGGAGGCCTCGCGCCGGGCGCCCCTGGCTTCGTGGACCGGGTCTTCTCGGATCTGAGGAAGGCCTGGCAGCCGCAGCTCGACCGTGCCTTCCCCAGGCTGCCGCGAGGGTTCCCCGCCCTGGAACGAATTCTCACCCTCTCGCCCGACGACGGCACGGCCCGCTTCACCCAGGACGATCCTCCCCATGCCGACCACGAGATCTTCGCCGCCGGCGCGCACGGAAGGCCGCCGGGCAAGTTCCTCGAGGCGATGAAGGCCATGCTGGGGATGTCCAACGACGTGGGGGCCAGCCGGGTCATCGGGCTGCTGAGCTATCCGTACATCAACGGCGTCCTCGCCTCGGCCGGGTTCTTCGACCCGGTCCAGAAGGTCGGCCTCTGGATCTCCGGCGATTACCGAGGCAACGACTGGCTTCCGGCGGACGGCGCCGGGCAGCTCCTCACGCCACGCTGGGCCATGCCCGGGCACCGCGTATCGAACTTCGCCGGCACGGCGCTACAGGTCACCCGCCTACTGGGGCTCATGGCCCAGGGCGCGCTGGTCGATTCGGGCGCGAGCGCGGAGATGATCGCCCTGCTCGGTACCCCGTTTCTCCGTGGGGCCCTCCTTTCCGCCAGCCCCCAGCGGCCCTCCTCGCAGATCGACGGGAAAGTGGGCATCGGCACCTGGGACGGCCGGCTGAGCGACGGCGCCGTTGTGCGGGTGGACCGAGGGGGGGCCGCGCCCGTCCGCTACGCGCTGGCGGTGCTGGGTGCTCCCAGCGACATCTCCGTCTTGAACCGGCTCGAGATCGCGCTGCACGACTGCGTCGTGACGCGCCACGGGCCGCCGGCGGGCGGCTGAACGGAGAGGAGCGAGTCCATGTCGAGATGGGACGAGCCGAGCGGGACCGGGACGCCCTGGGTGGCACCGGGGCTGGCCGAGGCCGAACGGGATCTGAACGAGATGCTCGGCCCAATTGACGGTTACGACGTGGTCGGCTGGCCTGGGTCGGGGCTCAACGATCGCCTCCGGCCCGGAGACCTCCTGCTCCGCGCCCGGGGAGGATTCCGGGTGAGGGCCCAGGTGGCGCACGTGGCCGGCCCGGAGCTCCACGACGCGGACGCGCTATCGAGCGGCGACGCGGAGGGCGCGGGCGATGGATGGTACGCCGAGGCGGTGTGGCGGTCACCGGCGGGGCAGGGGCGCATCCCGGCCTACGTGAGGGTGGTGGATTCCCGCGGACGCGTCCCACAGAACCAGATCGTCATCCGCTCGCGGCCGATCCTTCCGGCTGTTGCGCCCGTTTCGCTCCCACCTCGGCAAGGGCTCGACGACGCGCCTGGCGCGGAGGAGCCGCCCTGGCCCGGGCTCGGGATGCCCGACGCCGGCGCGCTCGACGGTGGCCTGGAGGAGACGAGCCCCACCCCGACGCCGCGCTCCTGGGAGCTGCCCGCCACCGAGTGGGTGAACGTGAACTACTACCTGGAGTGGATCAAGGGCGACACCCTCGAGTACCTCACGCAGCCGACCCGGAAGACCACCGATCGCGGCCTGGACAAGGAGGCCTTCCCCGGCCTCCTCCCGCTCACTCTCATCGACCTCCTCGCGCTGCTGGAGATCGAGCGCCCGGACCCGGCATCGCCGGCGGACTTCCAGATGGGCCTCAAAACCAAGGCCTTCTACCCCGGAACCGCTGCCTCACCGACCGACGTGGCACCGGGCGGCCCGTACCCTGTGGTGTTGATCCTCCCTGGGAACCATGGCGTGCAGGAGGTGAGGCAATCCCCCGTCACGCCGCCGGCCACCGCCGGCCGTGGCCCCTGGAAGAAGATCCCGGGGACCGCCGACGGGTGGGTGCGCGAGATCCTAAGCCATGCCGGCTACGAGTACCTTCAGGAGGATCTGGCCCGGAGCGGCGTGGTGTCGTTCGCCATCAGCACCAACCCCGCCAATGCGCTCGACGCGATGGTGCAGACCCGCGCCGACCTGGTCATGGCCTACCTCGACCTCCTGCGCCGGATCCAGTCCGGCGGCATCGCCTCGCCGCTCGCGGGCCATCTGGACCTGGGGCGCGTGGGGCTGCTGGGGCACTCCCGCGGCGGCGACGGCGTCGTCAAGGGCGCCCTGGACAACGCCGGGCGGAATGCCAGCTCGGCGCCTCCTGCCACCCCCATCCAGATCAAGGCGGTTTGCGCGCTGGCGCCGACCGACAGCAAGGGGACGGCGCGCCCCAGCGACCGGCCGGTCATGGCCTCGCCGGTGGAGCGGTTCCTGGTCGTGTACGGGTCGCACGACGGTGACGTCAGCGGAGTGGGCGGCGGTTTGGAGCGCACCGGCACCGGCTTCCGCCACTACGATCGCAGCATGACTAGGTGGGACACCATGATCTTCGTGCGCGGCGTCGCGCACAACCGGTTCAACACGACCTGGGACAACAGCCACTCGCCGGGCCCCGCCTTCCAGCACGGCGATCCCTCGCACCGACTGGTGGACCAATCGCCGTATCCGAGCGATCCCACCTGCGGCGTGACGACGCCGCCCGGCCCGCCCGCCTGTCCCTCGCCGACGGAGTACCGGTCCATCGACGCCCACAAAGCGCTGGCCAGGGAGTACATCGGCGGCTTCTTCCGGTGGGCCCTTGGCGGCGAGGCGCTGGAGGCCCGCTTCAAGGGAGAGGTGTTCCCGCTCGCTGCCGGGGCCGGGATCAGTGCCGCCGACGTGGCCATCCAGTACATGGTGCCGACCCACTGCCTCATCGATGGGTTCCAGAGGGACCCCCCCGGTCGGAACGCACTGGCTGGGCCGGCGTCCTACACCTCCTCGCAGACGGTCGAGTTCGAGCTCGGCAACCGGCCGGACGGGAACTCCACGATTCCGCTGGCGCCCCGCGTACCTCACCAAACTCGGATCTTGGACGCGCGCCCCGGCTCTGCCGCCCAGGTGGTCTACCGCACCGAGATCCCTGCCGGGCCCCTCCGGAACACCAGGCCCTACTCGCACATTTGCTTCCGCATGACCGCCGGCTTCGACGTGAGCGCGCCGGGCACGATTCTCTCGAGGTTCCCGCCGTGGAAGCTGCGCATCTTCACCGGGGAGGGCTCCTCGCCGGCCGCGAGCGAGGCCGGGCCGGCGGCCCTCGACACGCGCGGCGTGCGGGCGCCCAAGCCACCCTTCTTCCACGAACTGTGGGTCCCCCGCGAAGGGGTGGCCAAGTCGAGCCTGAGCGGGGAAGTGGTGAACGTGACCAAACTCCACTTCCAGACGGTGGCCATACCGCTCGTCGCCTTCCGGGGCGCCGACCTTGAGCACCTCCAGGCTGTCGAGCTCGAGCTCGGTGCCGGGACCATGCCGTTCTACTTCGACACGCTATGCCTGATGGCGCTCTGACCCCGAGGACCCCATGACCACCTCCGACAACACGCCCCGCGGCCTCGAGCCCGCCGCGGGGCTCATAGCGCGTTTCGAGCCCCTGGCTCCCGGCCAGGTGCCCGGCTTCGCCATGAAGATCACCGTCAGGGGCGTTCAGCTTGCGCTCCGCGGCCTGCCGCTTCTAGCCCGCCTGGGCGGGCAGGAGCTCCGCGGCGTCGCGGTCTCGCCCGCGGGCGACGGGTTCATGGGGCTGCTCGAGCACGCGCCGCACGAGGGGGATCGCCTGAGCTTCGGCTACGAGTCCGCGCTGCACTCGACCGACGTCGTGTATCGAGCGCTCGTGGCCTGACCACCCCGCTGGACCCCGACGAAGTCGATGAGCCGCGTGCCGCATCGGCCGCGGCCAACCGCACCCGCTGCCCGACCTTGAGCCCGCAGCGTTCCGCACCACCTTGCCCTCGGTCGGCGGCGCGGTGATGCGAACCCAGGTGCCTTCCTCGATGCGCTAGTGACGATGGCGTCCAAGGTCTGGCCGGTCCACCCATGGAGCAGCATCGCCGCCACCGGCCACCTGGCGTTCCGGCTTGGGCGCATTCGCGGGAGAATCGGTGGTGAGAGACGAGCTGGCATTGCCGGACGAGCTGATACACGTCAACAATGAGCTGGCGACGGCGTTGCGGGAGAAGGAGCGAGTCCGTCGAGCTGTCCTTGCCGAACGTGCGCCGCAGAGCGCAGAAATGGGTCAGGGATGGCCTGACACGCTGCGCAACAGCTGCATGGGAGATGAAGGTAGGCCCTTCGGAGTCGGCTTTCAGGAGCAGACTCCAAACCACTCCATGGAGTTGACCCGATCCCGTGGAGCGCTTCTGGCTTCGCTGTGAGCCAGAGGCTACGGTCGACGTATTCTACTCCTCCGGTATAGCGGTGGTGGCCCCTCGGTCGTGCGGCCCTGTCTTGGGTGGGTCGGCCAGCAGGAGTTTCTGATATCAGGAAGTGGTGCCTCGGCCGGGACGTCCACCTCTCAAGCATCCCCGTCGGCATGGTGTCTTCGTACGATTTGCAGACGCTGAATGGGGCGCTCTGGAGCAGGCGCTCCTGTCTGAGCATCCGGTAGCTTCCCGCCGGCCAACCATGGCGGAGTGGCTCCGGGACCTCGTTGTGGCTCATGCGACCGAGGTTCTTCAGGTCGAGGTCACCCGCGGCGGTGTACGACACCTCGCGGGTGGTGTGGCCAACTGGAAGCGTTGGCGGATCGCGAAGGCCGTGCGTCGTGCGGCCGCGAGGCGCCGACGTAAGCGATGACTCAAGCAGCATAGGCGCGGCCCCACCTCCGCTCGAATTCCGCCGGGCTCTGGTAACCCAGCCTCGAGTGAAGGCGATGAGGGTTGTACACGGGCGGTACACGCCCCGCCGCATCGCAGCCAAAGAGGACCCGTACTCGGTTATGGAGCCCACCGGAAAACAGCCCGGCACGATCGCCCGGGAGGATGCCG
>Ga0335081_10007671_pt1 | contig 17256 bp, 12 predicted proteins | sample Lox_Sample_35_FD_206713 | JGI IMG/M metagenome (GOLD analysis project Ga0335081, IMG submission 206713) | Soil microbial communities from Loxahatchee National Wildlife Refuge, Florida, United States - Lox_Sample_3.5 | ecosystem: Environmental > Terrestrial > Soil > Wetlands | place: USA... | reverse complement strand
CTCTCGATCTCGGTACGGTGCGCGGCTTCAAAACCCGCTTCCATCTATACACCGTGCCCGGCCAGGTGTTCTACGAAGCCAGCCGCAAGCTCATTTTGAAAGGCGCTGACGGCGTTGTGTTTGTCGCTGATTCTCAAGAAGAGCGCCTCGACGCCAACTTCGAAACCATGGAAAACCTTCAGGAGCACCTGAAGGAGCACAACCTCAATTTTGAAACAATTCCTTATGTGCTTCAGCTCAATAAGCGCGATCTTCCCAACGCCATGCCGGTCGCCGAGCTCGCCAAGCAGCTCCAGAAAAAAGGCGAACCCATCCTCGAAGCGGTAGCCATCCAGGGCCAGGGCGTCTTCGAAACGCTAAAGGAAGTAGCCAAGCTAGTCCTCGCCGAACTCAAAAAAGGCGGATAGAACGTTGTCATCCTGAGGGCGATTTTTGCCCGAAGGATCTCTCTGGGGTTTCTCGGCCGACAGAGCAGAGAGATTCTTCGCTACGCTCAGAATGACACCGCAGCGGAGGTTCCGTGAAGACCTACGCCACGTACATCATGGCTTCCGCATCCGGCGCGATCTACATCGGCGTCACCAATGATCTTGATCGGCGTGTCCTCGAGCACAAAAGAGAGTTGCTCCCGGGCTTCTCTTCTCGTTACAAAACCAAAAAGCTGGTTTATTTCGAGTTCTTCTCCGACGTCCGAGCCGCAATCGCTCGCGAAAAGGAACTCAAGGGCTGGCTCCGCAAACGCAAAATCGCCCTCATTGAAGCTACCAATCCTCAGTGGCAGGATCTGAGCCTCCGCGCCCCAGTATCTGCTCCGATACGAGACGTAATCCCGGCGCGCCCGCCAAACAAATAGACGCTCACCCGTGGCGCTACGCAGTTTGTGAGGCGCGGAGGCGGGCGGCTTGCGTTTCGGCGAAGGATTTTTTGCGCAGGGCTGCGCGGGCTTGCTGCGCTTGGGCGGAGCGGATGGCGTGGTGTTCTTTCTGGACGCCGGGGACGGTGTTGAGGAGGAGTTGGGCGAGGTAGCCGATGGCGAGAGCGTCGCGGCGGTCGATGCGCTGGCGAGCGAGCGCTTTGGTGACGTTGGCGAGGAGGGCGTTGACGCGGTCGGCGGTGTTGAGATTGCCGGTGGACTCGAGGAGTTCGGCGGCGAGGATTTCAGGATTGGGTTGGGCGGCGATGTGCTGCTGGAGGTGATGGGCGCAGAGCGTGTCGTGAGTGGGAGCGACGAGCATGCGGCAACGACGGCCGGCGGCGTTGATGTGCGTGCATTGATTCGAGATTTGGTTGATGCTTTCGATGGAGCTGAGGACTTCGACTGCGAGGGACATGGGTGGTGATCCTTTCGATAGATGAAGTAAAGGAGTAATTAGGTAACGACGTAAAGACAAAGAGGGCCGCAGGACAGAGCTGGCGGTGAGGCAGTAGGCGCGAGAGCGGTACACGAAAAGGAGCCGGCTAGAAGCCCTTACAGGACAAGCCGGCGGTACGTAATGCTCCTGACGCTAGCTAAGTGCCGTGGAATGATATTCTTACCGCGGCCCCCGGTGGTTAACCTCTTTAGATTGATATTCTTGCGAAAAAGAGGGGAGGGGGGTGGGGTCTGTCTGCGAGCGGTAAATCCTTTCAGCGGGCCGACTTAGGAGCGGCAGGTGTAGCAGAACCGCGAGGCGTGGGAACGTGCTGATCGTTCCTATCCCACCATAGCCAGTATACCATATTTACACTATTTGTCAAGCATTATTTTATGGCACTGGACGAAATCGAGCAAGTATATTGGTGACAAGGAGATAGCTCTGGGGAACGTCCCGTCTGTCCCCGGATTTCCCCGGATTTCCCCCCGGATTTCCCCGGATTTCCAATGAAAAGGCTCGGAGAGTCGTATCGATCAAGAGCCAATCCTCTTGCCCCAAGCGCTGGCTAATCTCTTTCATGAGGACGACTCTTTGTGATGGAGAAGAGTCATAGAGATACGCGACCAAAATACTATAGAAAATCCGTGCAAATTTGGGAAAACCGAGGGCTGTCCCCCGCCGAGGTGTTTACTCCAGCGCCGCCCCTCGCAGCCACTGCTTGAATCTAGGTGGTACAATATCGACACGAAAGTAGTCCGTTATATCGTCCGGTGTATTGGATTGCCTAAGCTCAACGTATGAATCACTTTCCGGTCTCACTGAGTGACAACCCTGGATTTGCATTGCTGTCCCACAAACCCCCTGTGTACGCGGTCGTTTTCGTTCATGGTTTTTTGGGACATCCAAGAGCCACGTGGCTAGATTTTCAGAACCTCGCTGGCGGTAGGCCGGAATGGATAGCATCCGATCTATTCTTTTATGCATATAAGAGCCAAGACCAGGTGCCAGTCCTGGCGCAAGGTCTCGAAAACTTTGTGGCGAGGCTTGCAGCAGGACGAGAGGGACAGGTTGCGAGCTTGTATTTCCAGGCTCCATCTTTGGCGTCGGCGAATCTTTTGAACGCTTCTCCGTATGCACAGGCAAACCGCGGGCAGGCTCCATACGAAAAGCTTATCCTGGTTGGGCACTCCACCGGGGCTCTTGTAATCCGAGAAATGATTCGTTCAAGAATAGCGAGGGTCGAAGGTAAGCCGGTCGGACAGCCGAAAGCGAAGGTCGACAGATCTGATGAGTTCTTGCTGCTTTCCACGCTTAGGTTTTTTGCTCCGGCACACTTGGGCGCAATGGTTTCGGGAAAGCTCGGAATTGTTCAGAGCATACCGCTGATCGATCGCTTCCTGGCAGGATACTTCCGTTCGAACGCTCTTTATCAAAATCTGCAGCCTACGAGTCCAACGGTCGCTAGCCTGAAATCAGCAACTGAGGGATTTGCAGAAAAGTACGAGTGGCCAGCACTCAGAGCGATTTCTATGTTTGGAGTTCACGAGGAAATCGTTTTTGTTGGGCACTACAAAAATGATGCAGAAGACGTACTCGTGCCGAATCGTAACCATACCTCGGTTTGTAAGCCGCACCGGGAATACCTGGACCCGCTGAGGTTCATAGAGGAAGGATATGCCGCAACAGCAGGACGAGGTCAGGACAACGCGAACCGATGACCGGCTGCTAAATTCAAGAGTTGTCTTCTTCTTGAATGATCGTTTGGGTGTCGTGTTGGATCGGCTTAAGCAACAGGGTAGTGATGGTGAAACCGAAGGTTTTTTTGCTGAAGCTGAGCTACTCGAAGCATTTTTGTGGCTGCACCTTGGTGTTCATGTCGGCTATTTTTCGACCCAGAGTTCTCGGCGAGCTGTGTACGAATATTTTCCATTTTTTCTGAGCGCCTACGACGCAGTTTTCGAAGCGAGGCTGCTAGAAACGAGGTTCGCGTCTCCCTTACGAGCGATATTTGAAAGTGAGTTTAGTGGAAAACAGGAGCTTTTCTCATCGGCCCCTATTTGGATCGACTCTTCGGCACCCGAGTTTGTCGTTGACTCATTCCAGGACAATCTGGTCGTCGCAAATGAATTCGGACGAGGTCTTGAGTCTCATGCGTTTCTTCGAGCCATTGTAGTCTCCTCAGAGGAAGCGTGGGCCGCGAGGGTTAAGCAACGGTTACTCTCAGCGGCCGTAGACAAAGCCGAGCCATGGTTCCTGGCAGGATATTTTGAGGTGGTGCAGTACTTGAAATGGACTCGGGATTTTTTCAACCGGGCGCGGCTCGACGAAAAAGCGCAAACCAGGTTATTCGGAGATTTTGTGCGGCGCGTGAAGGAAATTCAACAATGGAAACTAAATTTCGGCAACACGCAGTACAGGGATCGATTTGACGGGATTGGGCGGGTAGCTGCTAGGGCCGTCGTGGCTGAGGTCACGGACACAGATCAAGAGTTAACGGTTATCCGGTTTCTTAAGGAAGTCGAGGCTCTTACGAATGAATGGGGCGCTCCGAAACAAATGGCGGCCGGCAGCTAGACCATGTTGCAACGCGTGTCCCTAATGGAGGGCGAACGCCGGAGCACAGACTGAAGTCTGCGCCACCTGGAGCTTCGGAGCTTCAGATTTTGAGCCAGGACCATTCTTTGGATTGGGGGTGCGGGACATGCGGTAGCCGGATTTTAGGCCGGTGACTACCTGGTCGGACCAGTTGAAGCCTACGCCGTTTTTTGGGTCGTAGCGGCCGGGCTTTTCGGAGAAGGACATGTTGCGCCGGAAGCCAAGAGGGGACGCGCTGCCTTCGAAGCTCAGGCCAGGGAAGCGACGCCCCTACACTGAAGCGGAAAGAACCAACACCAGGACCCAGGTTCGAAAAGCATCGAATCCGGGGCACCCACGTTCGGAAAAGGCGAAAAGCAGATCCCTCGCTACGCTTCGGGATGACAGGGTGTGCGCGTGCGGCGATGACAGGAGCTTCGGCGCTAAAAAACGACTCCGGCTTCGGCTGTTGGGGTGGAGCGCCGAGAGCGGCTGGGCCATAACGGGGATGGTGGGCCGTCGGAGCACAGGCAGGAATGCCTGTGCCACTGGATGCGCTGGCGCCGAGGCTGCCTTCGCGGCTCAGGCCAAGGAAGCTCCGACCCCCAAAAAGCGAAGAGGGGACGCGCTGCCTTCGAAGGTCCCTTCGCAGCTCAGGGCAAGTAAGGCTAGGGAAGCGGCGCCCCTACACCTCTCGGAAGAGGTAAAGGAACGGGTCTGAAGACCCGCCACTACGCGGAGGGAGAGAGATTCTTCGCTAGCGCTCAGAATGACAGAGGAAGAGAAGAGAGGTCCCTCCACTGCGCGTCAGCAAAAAGCGCTGACGCTTCGGTCGGGATGACAAGGTCAGACAGGTTGCGCCGAAGCGACGCCGCAACGCGGAGGAAGAGAGATTCTTCGCTAGCGCTCAGAATGACAAGAGGGGAGAAGAGGGGACGCGCTGAAGCGACGCCCCTACATGGAACGGAAAGAACCAACCCTAAGACCCGGGTTCGAAAAGCGTCGAACCCGGGGCACCCGCGCAGCACCCGCCCCGATGTAGGAGAGGGCAGTTCCTCAGGGGCTGAAGCCCGGTTCTTGCTGCAGCTCTTTTGTCGGAGCTGAAGCTCCGACCCCCAAAAGCGAAGAGGGGACGCGCTGTGTTTTAGGGTGGTGGTCCGATCGTGAGCTGGGCGCAACTGCGCTGCCGAGAACGTCGGAGCACAGACTGAAGTCTGTGCCACCGGGAGCTTCAGATTTTGAGCCAGGACCATTCTTTCGTGTACGGCACGCGACTCATGCGGTAGCCGGATTTTAGGCCGGTGACTACGTGGTCGGACCAGTTGAAGCCGACTTGGTTTTTGGGGTCGTAGAGGCCGGGCTCTTCGGAGAAGCACATGTTGCGTTTGAGGATGGTGTGGTCGCCGAGGGAGAGGTAGGGCGGCTGGTGGCCTTCGGAGCCTTCGCCGTGAGCGGGGCGGTGATAGATGTAGTCCTGCACACCCTGCTCGACCTGATATTTGTGAATCGCGTAGGCCACGCTGGAGCAGGTGGCGCCTTCCTTCTGGAGTTCGACCTGCATGTCGCAGGTGTGCTGGCTGACTTCCCAGAGTTTGCACATGTGCGGATCGAATTCGCCGGCGTTGTTGGCGAGGATGTACATGCGGTAGTTTTCGCCGCCGTGGCCGCCGATGTAGGAGTCGCCATCAACTTGCAGCGGCATGTTGCGCGCAATGCGATTGAAGCGGGGCTGGTTGGGATGCGGATACGCGCAAAGGGGGCCGACGCGGCAATCGATTTCGACGCTGCTTTGCACGCCGTGATGCGGCGCGCCATTGGCGAGATCGAGATCGGAGTAGAGCACGTTGTTGATCCAGAAGGTCGAGGCGATAGCGACTTCGTAGTCGGTGACGTCGGTGCCGTAGGTGAGGATGTAGTCGCGCGCGTAGGCATGGGCGCGGTCGAAATAGGTGTAGGCGCGGCGAGTGAGCGCGAGTTCTTCGGGAGTTTTTATTTCGCGGAGGCCGAGCAGAGTTTCGCTGACGTCGACGAAGGTGATTTTGGGGAGAACTTTTTTGGCGGTGGCGAGATCTTTGGAGGAAAGCTCGCCGTCGAGGCCGATTTTGTTGCCGGAAACGCCTTTGGCTTTGACGCCTTCGAGGAGCATTTCGAAGAGATCGACGGTTTTGCCCTGCACGACTTTGCCCTGTTCGGGGAAGCCGCCTTCGGCGTGCTTGGTGTCGAAATATTCCCAGCCGCCGCCGAACCACCAGCCTTTGACGAGATTGCGGTCGAGCGCGGGATAGAGGTACCAGGGCGCTTCGTCGTCCTTATTCATATAGACGCATTGCGGGCGTTCGGTGTGCGTGTGCCAGTAGCCAGTGATGTAAATGATGTTGAGTTGATCGCGGAGGATGAACGAAGAGATTTGTTTTTTGGCCAGCTCTTCGCGGAAGCGGGCGAGAGTTTGTTTGTTCCAGTCGAGCGGGAGGCGATCGGCGGTGGCGGGCTGCGGCGGGCCTTCTTCGCCGGGGACGGGTTGCACGAAGAGTTTTTCGCTGGCGCCGGTGGAGCGGGATTTGACGATGTCGGTGAGGGATTGGCCTTTGCCGCTGGACGAGGATTGCAGGCCGTCGACTTTGTCCATGCGTTTGAAGAGGCCGCCGCCGAGTAAGGCCAGGCTGGTGCCTTTTAGTACGTCACGCCGATTGCGATTCATTGTTTCTCCTCTTGTAAGCCGAAGACCCAGGTTCAAAAAAGCTGAACCTGGGGCACCCACGATTTCGAAAAGAACGGGTCTAAAGACCCGCCACTACAAGACGTCATCACAAGACCCGTCAATAGAAGACCCGCCGCACAAGGCCCGCCTGGTTGTTCACTTTTGGCCTACGACTTCGTCCCATTCGCGTTTGCCGCGTTCCAACAACGCGGGCATATCTTCTTTCAGCAAAAAGCGATCCTGGACCAACTTTAGTTCGGCTTCGGAAAATTTGCCGAGGTACTCGTCGCGGGACTTGTAGCGGCCGGCGATGGAGAAGCGCGGGTCGCCAGTTTGGGCGCGGTCGGCTTCGGTTTTGGGGAAGGGGATGAAGGAGCCGTAGAAACTCAAGCGCAAATCGCTGAGGCCGATGCTGAGATCGCGGAGATTCCAGCCGGTGTAGGTGGCGAGCGGGACTTGCAGTTCGGGAAGGCTGACGCCGCCTTCGTCATTGCCGTTGGGATCGGATTGCGGGACGAGCACCGGGAAGGGCTTGCCGATTTTGGGCGGCTCGTTGGTGACGATGCCTTGTTTCCATTGCGGGCCGAAATCGAGATGCCAGCCAGCGTTGGCTTCGTGGGGTTTGTTGACGCCGGGAATGGCGGGGAAGTCCCACTTGTCGAGAGGGACGAGGGTGTGGTCGGAAATTTTTGGGTAGCGGCTTGGCGGGGGCTCGGTGTTGCTCTTCACCCAGTCGTCCATGTCGGTGATGAGCGCGCGCCAGAAAAATTGGACGGGATTGGGGTTGTAGCGCTGCTGCGCAGTTGAGTCCGGGGAATTGGGGGAAGATTTTTGGGGCGGAAAGCCGGCGGAGAAGTGCTGCAAGCCGGCGAGGAGGTAGACGCGGACGTTGTCGCCGATTTGCACGTCGCTCTCGCCGTCCGGAGAAACGGTGACTAGCGCGGCGGCGCGGCCCCAGTATTCGTAGGAGGTGTTGGTGAGGAAAATTTTGGGAGCGTCGTGCGCTTTGTTGACGGCATCGAAGAGGCCGGCGGTTTCGCCAGTGACGGGATCGGTTTCGGGGAGATCGGTGAAGGGAAAAATGTCGGTGGGGAAATCGATGCTGGAGAGCGGCTGGGCATCGCGCGACGGCTGGGCGAAGCGGTGATTGAAGCTGCCGCGGCCGGCGCCGGCGACGTGGGCGATGACGCCGTCCATGACCTGGCGGCCTTGCTCGTCCGCGTTGAAGTTCTGCCAGAGGAAATGGCGGAGAAAACGGCCGCTCTGGGAAATGCCGGTGGCGTAGATGCGCTTTACTGGCGCTGGTGCTTGCGGGTCGTATTTCAGGTAGGAAAGAAAATCGCGGACGGAAGCGAGGCCTAGGCCAACCACGACGGGATTTTTGGCTTCGTAGACGACTTCGTAGATTTTGCCCGCCTGGAAGCCGCCGTCGAGATGAATGAAGTGGGGATCGTTGACGAGCTTGCCGTCGACGGTGTGCGCGAAGGTCCACTGGTTACGCGGGATGGTGGTGCGGGGGGCTTCGGGAGCGTCGCGGACGGTTAGGACATTTTTGGCACTGGCGGGATCGTCGACGGGATAGCTTTTGCCGCCGTTCGGGCCGAGCAGCGAGTGGCCGAGGGGCATGTCGTCAACGCGCTTGGCGGGAGTGAAGTCCGAGCGGACAAGGCCGTGGATTTCTTTGCCGCCGGGGTCGTGCGCGACGGGCGCGTAGAGTTTGAGGCGATCGCCTTCGTCGGCGACGTCAAACTCCCAGCCGACCCAGGCGATGGTGTAGCCGTGGCGCATTAGGAAGCCGTCGCCATATTCGTGTCCGGCGGAGGCGCCGTCGACGATGGACTCGATGCCTTTGCCGCCACGGTTGGAGACTTCAAAGAGGGCGGCGCCGTTGCCCTTGTCGAGGTCTTTTGGCCTAAGGAGAAACAGGTCGGCGGAAAACTCGACCTGGCCTTGCGCGTTGCGATCGGCTTTGGCGATGTCCACGATTTGCTGGTTGTGGGGATTGGCGGGGTCGACGGTGAAATAGACGCGGCCGACGATTTTTTCGTAAGGCCCGGCGAGGCCGAAGGATTTGCCATCGGCGATGTCGCTGCGGGAGATAATTTCGACGCGGGTGACTTTCGCGTTTGTGGAGAAAGCGCTCGATAGCAAGGCAACGGCGAAGAGAACGAGCAGGCGTGCGTTCAGCCAACGCATAAACCCTCCAAACCCGCCCACCTTATATCACTGTTTGCGAGAGGAAGTGCGGCGATGTCGCGCCGCGCGATTGACGCGATGGCGAAGAGCGCGTTGCGACGTGCCGCGGCACGAGGGGCTGGCGGAGGACAACAAGTGACGCGCTTCAGTGCGCCCGCTTCTCGAGCGGTGCAGGTGCGTCCCCAGGTTCGAGCAGCGCCGGAGGTTCTTTACCGAAGCCGACCTGGCTGATGCAGATTTTGTACATGGGCGTGCGGTCGAATTTGAGGCGCACGATGTTCAACTTCGCTGGGTCAAATGTCTTGCCCTGGGCGCCCTTGTCGCTCGACGTGAAGGCTGCGAGCGGCGCACGGACGGTCTGAAACACGACTTCCCAATCCTGGCTGAAGGCTTCTTCGTCCATTTTTTCTAGCTTGGTGAATTTTTCCTTGAAGGGCGGCGGAATCGCAACGAACTTGCTAAGTGGCGCGCTGACGGTGGTTCCGTTGCCGTCCACTAGTTCGATTGTAAAGTCCGGGGACTCGCGTTCTTTCTTTTTGTTCTTTTCTTCTTTTTTCTTTTCTTCTTCCTTTTTCTTTTTTTCTTTGTCTTCTTCTTTTTTCTTTCCCGGCAAGTCAACATCTTCATCCATCGGCGCTACGGATAACTCGAGTGTTGAAGCGGCGCTCAAATGCCAATTCGCTGCAGCGCCATCGGGCAGGGTGAAGATGTACGTCGGCGCGGGCGCATCTTTGGCGCGATTCCAGCCCAGAAAAACTCCGTTGTAGCCGCGATCTTGCGAGTCCCAGCGCCAGGGAATGCGTCCTTCATTCCACACCGAAAGATTTTCTCCCGCGATTTTCCCGCCCGCCGCGGTGGTGGTCGTCAAATCCTGATCCTCGGTGTAGCTCGCGAGCGGAACGAACGAAGCATCCTGGTAGCGATTGAAGTACAACGTATCTGGCAGCCACTGCCGGGCCACGCGCCAATCCTCGAAGAGCGGCAGGTACTCGCGTTTGTCTTGCAGCGTGGCGGCCAAAAATGCCGAGATATACGTCTTCGAAATGCGCCGCTGCTCTTCGGCGGGCAGGAGCGGTTTCAGATTGAGCAGCCAGCCGAGCGGCTTGCCGGCGTCGTCGTTTCCCCAGACCGTATTGAACTGACCGTGATTCGCGCGATAGGCATAGATCTCGGCCTTGAACCACGGCCCCGGCTGGGTGAAATGGACGTGATCCCATTGGCGGCTGCCCATGAATGCGGACACGTCCATGTCGTGCGCGCCCTGCAGCGTGAGGTAACTCACGTCATCGATGACGCGGTTTTCTCCGGCGGGCTTGTATTGTCCGTCCGCGGGCGCAATGGCCACGACGGCCATGATCGGAAAGTGGTAATCGAATTTGATGTTCGCGTCTTCCGGTGCGTACTTCAGTTTATTGAAGAGTGCTGCCGTCGCTGCAGCTTCGCCGCCGCGCGAATGGCCCATCAGTGCGATGCGCGACATATCCACTTTGCCCTGGAACGGATTGCCGTTGGCCTCGTTCCATTCCTTCCATAATTTCAGATGCTCGAGCAGCATCCACCCGCGCACGGCTTGCTGCTTCGGCGGATCGTGAAAAAGGCCGCTGTTTATGAAATTTTCGTCAACCGAGGCGAGGATGATGCCGCGGCTAGCGAGCAATTCGCCGAGATACGCGTAACCCGGATCGGAGAATTCCGCCATGTTGTGATTGCCATGCACAATCAGCGCGAGAGGAAATGGTCCTGGCCCATCCGGATACCAAACGCGGGCGTTCAGCGGGAGTTTGTCCATGCCAAAGCCCCAATACTTTTTGCGCGCCCAACTTTTCCAGCCGGTGAAGTCTTTGAAGAAGTCGGAGGCATCTACGGTACGCGTTTTGATGGCCACGCTCGAGCCGTATTCCGGGCGGCGAATGTCGTTGCCCACGCCGTAAAAAAGAGTGAGCACGCGATACGGACCTGGCGCTGACGGATCGGCGGCTGACAATTTCGCCGGCATCGAATCCACGGGTGGCTTCCAGGTGATGAGTTTTTCCATCGAGCCGGCATGGCCCAGCAGATAGACGAAATAGCCGCAGCCCCCTACACCGGCGACCAACAAGACGGCCGCGACAATTTTTTTCGCCAATACGGCGCGCCCGAGATCACCCCAAATAAATGTGGCGATCGTTGCGCCGACCAGCCCAGCCGAAAGCCCAATTCCTACCGCCATGAACATGCCCAATTGCGGCGGTCCCCAGAGCATCATGACGATCGTGCAGGAACCGATGATGTAGCCCGTGGCGAAGGGAGGCAGCTTGCGGAAAACTTTCAGCAGCAACATCACCAGCAGAGCGATCAGCGGAATGAGAATCGCTGCAATCAGCGTGCAGAACGCAAAATCAAAGAGGTAACCGAAGCCGGTGCGAATGTAGAGGCCACCGATCACTACAGTGATGGCCGCGGCGACCAACGTTCCCATGACGGCGCCGCGCCGCGCTTCCGGTCCCGGGCGAATAGCACCCCAGCGCGCGGCACACCACTCCCGGCATCTCCGCCAGCGAGATTTTCGGTCGGTAGGAGGAGCGGAAGTCACAGGCGGTGTTTCCAGTGGCACAGGAGCCAGGTCTTCGGTGGCCATGAACTACTCCAATCTGGGAGATGAGCAGTCGTGAGCAGCCGGCATTCTACATGCGTTTGGACAAACGGACGCGTGCGTCGGTCTGTTGCCAGGTTTCGCTCTGTCGATTTGTGTGCCGAGACCGCACTAGAGTAAGGAACGAAATTCTATGCGGCCAAGTTCCTAGAAGCTTTCTTCAGGGGCTAAAGCCCCGCTGCTTGAATGCGGCAACGTGGGGCTGAAGCCCCCACCTCCCAGCCCAAAGATTTTTACAAACATCGCCCCGGACCGTAAAGGTCTGACAATCGAACCGTAGAGTTTCTCGCTCGCCCCGAACGCCAGTTCTGGAATGCCGTGCTACTCGCGAGTTTTCATGGCGGCCATGTTGTGGGGTGTTTTGCGGCGGAGCGCGGCCATGACGGCGTCGTCGTTCGGGACAAAATAGCCGACGACAATGCCCATCGCGCCATCGCGCAGCAGCTTGCCGGTGGTGTTGTCATACGTCGCAGAGATTTTCAGCACATCGCCGGCGTCGAACTTGTACCCGCCCTTGTCCACGAAGAGCACGGTCGGCATGCTGAGCAGCTCGCCTTTTTCGTCGACCTTTGCATCCAGGGTGGCCACCGTATCTTTCTTCGTCTCGTCCTGCAGGACGAGTTGCTTGGCGTAGTCGTGCATGTGGCCACCGACGCCGAGCAGCACGCCGGAATATTTCACCGTGACGGTTCCTGTTTTTTCACTGTTGCCCGCGGGCAAATCGTAGCCAGAATTTCCGCAGGACTTCACGTCCATCCAGGCGGGATAGATGCTCGTTACTTTGTCGCTGGAACTCGCTTCGGTGTAGGGAATGGCAACTTCCAGAAACACATTCTCATAAGAAGTGTCGGTGGGGTTGTGAATCATGGTCTCGACGAGAATGCGATCGCCCATCTGCGCGCGATAGCCGTAACCAGGGATGACGCCCCAGTTGGTCAGTTCGCCGCCCGCGCCGAAAATGTGCTCCTCTTTATTCGGACACAGAAAATCGGCGCGATTTTCGTTCCAGAACGCGGTGTGATGCAGCACGCGCCCCGGCACGACATTACCGCTGGAGTCGACGAGACGGGGCGTGTAGCCGAGCAGCCAGCCGTCAATCGGAACTTGCCAGACCAGGTCCGGCGGCTGCGGCATTTGCATGTGACCGGTATGCGCGGGCAATTGCATCGGGCCAACGCGCACGGTAATGGTGTGGCCGTCGGTCTTGGTTTCGATCTTCACGCCTTTGGCCATGGCGTGATGCATACCACCTTGCATGAAGCCGCCGTGCTGCATGTGGTCCATGTCTTGCATCGGCGGACTGGTCTTATTTTGCGCGAAAAGCGGCGCGGCAAAGAGCAGCGTGACGAATAACAGGGATTTTGACTGCATGGTTCTACCCTCGTGCGAGCGGCGAGCCCGTATACCTTAATCATACGCCGCTAACGCAGCGACGGCTTGCGGCGAGCGGCGCAGACGTAGCTGTCGGCGGTCTTTCCTGCGGATCGCCTGTGGAGTGCACACCGAGAGCATGAACTTCCGGCGCGGACACGATAGAATGCGCGCCATGAAATGCATCCAGCGCGTTCGCTTCTCTCTTGTTGTACTGTGCATGGCTCTGGTTTTTGCCGCGACAGCCGTGGCGCAAAAACCGCCTACGCAAGATCTGTTTGTCATCACCAACGTCAACGTCGTCGACGTGCGCACCGGCACGATTCTCGCGGACCAGACGGTGGTGCTCAACAAGAACCGCATCTACTCGATAGAACCCGAGAAAACCGCAAAATACCCGCGGAACGCCAACTCAATTAACGGCCGCGGCTATTTTCTGATTCCCGGGCTGTGGGATATGCACGTGCATCTGGTGTTCGGCGACTGGTTTCCGGATGCGGCCGATGTCACGCTGCCGATGCTGATTGCGAATGGAGTGACCGGCGTGCGCGACATGGGCAGCGAGCTGCAGGATGTGCAGAACCTGCGCAACGAAATTGAAGCAGGCCGGATGGTAGGACCGCGGATTTACACGGCTGGCCCGATGCTGGATGGCCCGAAGCCGCGGTTTCCCAGCTCGATCGCGGTGGCCACTCCGGAAGATGGCCGCAGGGCCGTGGATGAGTTGAAAGATCGCGGCGCCGATTTCATCAAGCTGCAATCGCTGATTCCGCGCGAAGCGGTCTTCGCCATCGCGGAGGAAGCGAAAAAGCAGCAAATCGCGTTCGAAGGCCATGTACCGGATTCCGTGCGCGCCAGCGAAATGGCGGAACGCGGGATGAAGAGCTTCGAGCATTTGATCGGGATTTTCGAAGGCAGCTCGCCGAACGAAGACGACTACTTGAAGGGCGGCAAAGGCGACGGCAAGTTTCTCGCGTCGTATGATCCGCAACGCGCGGCCGCTCTTGCGGCACTACTCGCGAGGAATCAGGTATGGCAGTGTCCTACGCTGGTTTGGGAACGAGGCGGGAATTTGCTGGATGTAACTGACTTTGCGAAAGACACGCGCGCGAAATACGTTCCTGCTTCCTGGAAAAACAAAACGTGGAAGCGTTTCACGGATGAGATCAAAGAAGGGTATGCGACCGACGACTTAGCAACGCGCAAAAAGTTCGTCGAAAAGGAACTGGAAGTGGTCGGGCTGTTGCACAAAGCCGGTGTGCCATTTCTCGCGGGGACGGATACGCCGCCGGGCGTCTACATTTTCCCCGGCTACAGCCTGCATGAAGAGTTGCAGCGATTTGTCGCGGCTGGGTTTACCCCGCTGGAGGCGCTGCAGACGGCCACATGGAACCCCGCGCGATTCTTCGGCATCGAAGAACAGTTTGGCACCGTCGAGAAAGGGAAGATGGCGGACCTGGTGTTGCTTGGCGCGAATCCGCTGCAGGACATTGCAAACACGCAGAAAATCGCTGGAGTGATCGTCAACGGGCAGTTTTATTCGGGCAAGGACCTGGACAAAATGCGAGCCGGTGTGGAAACGGCCGCGCGGCGCTCGAACTAAGACAGGAGGCACGTTGTGGCAGGAGGGTTGATTGGCAGAGCAGGAGTCTGGGCTGTTGCGGCAGCTGCGCTGGTGGTTGTCGGCGGCGGTCTGGTCGCCGCGGACCAAAAGCATGGGGAGGCAGCGTTGAATCCTCGCCTCGAACAGCAGGCCGGTTTTACCGTGATTGGAATTTCCGTCCGCACCAGCAACGCCAAGGAAAGACAGGAGAGCCAGATCGGCAAACAGTGGGCGCGGTTGATGCAGGAAAAGCTGCTCGGCACGATTCCCCACCGCGCAGACCAGGACACCATCGCGATTTACACCGACTATGCGAGCGATAAAGACGGCGAATATACGTACGTACTGGGAGCGCGCGTGACCAAAGCGGATGAGGTACCGGCAGGAATGGTGGCAAAGCAAGTGCCGGCCGGGAAATATGCGGTGTTCACTTCCGAGCGTGGGCCGGTGCAACGAGTTGTCGTCGGAACCTGGATGCGCATCTGGAACACGCCGAAAGATCAGCCCGGCGGCGACCGCGGCTACAAAACGGATTTCGAACTGTACGACCAGCGCGCGCAGAATCCCGCCGACGCGATTGCGGAAGTGCACATCGGAATCCGCTAAACGGCTTCACGCCAGCACGATCGCCCAGAATTTTGACATGGGATTCACGCGCCTCTGCCACACTCCTGACTCACGAAGGCCGCACCCTTAAGGAACATGGAAACGAATAGGCACAACATCGCCCGGCTCGCGTTTCAGTTTGTGCTGATCGTGGGTGTCGTCAATTTTTTTGCCGACATGACCTATGAGGGCGGGCGGAGCATTGTCGGGCCGTATCTTGGCGTCCTCGGCGCGAGCGCGGCGGCAATCGGATTCGTAGCCGGCTTCGGCGAATTGGTGGGTTTTGCGCTGCGCTCGGTGACGGGATATCTCGCGGATAAAACACATCGTTATTGGACGTTCGCCTTCGTCGGTTACGCAGTGAATATGCTGGCCGTTCCGGCGCTGGCGCTGGCAGGAAATTGGCCACTCGCGGCGGCGCTCGTCGTGGCCGAACGCACGGGCCGCGCGATTCGCAAGCCGTCCATGGAAGCGATGCTCTCGCAAGCCGGCAGGTCCATCGGGCACGGCTGGGTGTTTGGCCTGAACGAGGCGCTCGATCAAACGGGCGCGACGCTGGGGCCGCTGATCGCCGCGTTCATTCTTTATCGTCGTGGCGGCTACCCGCACGCTTTCGGCGTGCTGCTCGTTTCTGCGGTGCTTTGCCTGGCGACGCTCGTCGTGGCGCTACTTTTTCAGAAACGCACAGGAGCCGTGGCGCACACTGCGCAGGATTCCCACGCGCATACGTCTTTCTCTAAAGCGTATTGGGTCTACGTTGCCGGCGGAGCGCTGATTGCTGCCGGCTTCGCCGATTTTTCGTTGATTGCGTTTCATTTCCAGCGCAACGGGACGGTGACCCAGGACATCGTTCCTGTTTTTTATGCCGTGGCGATGGCCACCGGAGCGATTGCGGCTCCTATCTTCGGGAAGCTGCTCGACAAACTCGGGCTGCCGGTGCTGTTGGTCGCATTTGGCGCCTCGGCGTTTTTCGCGCCGTTTGTTTTTTTGGCTGGAGCGCGCGCGGAACTTGTCGGCATGGTTCTATGGGGCACGGGGCTGGGCGCGCAGGACGCTTGCCTGAAGGGCACGCTGTCGTCGATTGTTCCAGGAGGGAAGCGCAGCACGGGCTTCGGTGTCTTTGATACCTGGTTCGGTGTGGCCTGGTTTGCCGGTAGCGCCGTGATGGGCTTGCTTTACGAGCGTTCGGTGCTGGCGCTGGTGATTTTTTCGGTGGTGCTGCAACTGCTCGCCCTGCCGTTCTTTGTGCTGGCCGATCGCGCGCGCAAATCCAACGAACCGGCGCAAACTCAGGCGGGTTAGGCCGTTATTCATTAGACTCCCGCGGCAGCTAGGTCACTCCGGAGGCTCTTTCAGCTCCGGGTTCGGCACCGGGTTGTCGTACTTTTCGCGCTGCTTGGCGAGGCTGGCGTTGAGCAGTTTTTTTGAGGTGTCGAGTTCGGTCTGCGCTTCGGCGCGGCGACCGAGGCGGAGAAGGACCTGGCCGCGGACGAAGTGAACGCTTTGATTATCGGGAACGAGTTTTTCGGCGGCATCGAGCGCGGAGAGAGCGTCGCGATTCTTGCCTTGCTGCTGATAGAGGCGGCCGAGATTCAGCAGCGAAGTGGCTTGCTGCGGATTGAAGTGCAGGGCCTGGCGGAAAGCGCGCTCCGCGTCGTCAGTTTTTTCCTGCTTTAAATACAACAAACCAAGTTGTTCGTAGTTGTCGGGAAGATCGGGCTCGAGCGCGATGTCTTTTTTGAATTCGGCTTCGGCGCGTCCGGGATCATCTTTGCGCAGATACGCGACGCCGAGACTGAAGTGGACGTAAGGCAAATTCGAATTCGCGGCAGCAGCCAGTTCGAGTTCAGAGATGGCTTTGTCGGTTTCTTCGCGATTTAGAAAGGCCTTGCCGAGAATGAGATGAAACTCGGGTGTGTTGGCGCCGACTTCGATGAGACGAGTCATGGCTTTTTCGTCGAGCGCGGCGTTTTGCGCGTTGTGGGCGGCGATGCTGAGGACATAGAGATAGGTGAAGTCGCTGGACATCTGCGGCCAGAGCGGGTCGAGGACGCTGACGGCGTCGGCGTAGTGTTCGGTGAAGACGTTGCACAAGCCGAGCAAGTAGCGGGCCTGCTGAGAATCGGGCTGGTCGCGCACGACGCGGGAGAGCGGGGCGATGGCGCCGGCGTAATCGCCGCGGCGATATTTGACGAGGCCGATGTTCAGGCGAATGCCGGCC
>Ga0335081_10007669_pt1 | contig 17259 bp, 15 predicted proteins | sample Lox_Sample_35_FD_206713 | JGI IMG/M metagenome (GOLD analysis project Ga0335081, IMG submission 206713) | Soil microbial communities from Loxahatchee National Wildlife Refuge, Florida, United States - Lox_Sample_3.5 | ecosystem: Environmental > Terrestrial > Soil > Wetlands | place: USA... | reverse complement strand
CGTTGAGCCGCGGGGTCACAGCTGGTTGAGCCGCGGGGTCACAGCTGGTTGAGCCGCGGGGTCACAGCTGGTTGAGCCGCGGGGTCACAGCTGGTTGAGCCGCGGGGTCACAGCTGGTTGAGCAGCCAGCGCGGGCCGGCCACGGCCGCGCCGGCCGCCTCGCTGCGGCGCCGCAGTTGCCTGTCGGCGGTCACCACAAGGCGGGTTCCGCGCGTGTCAGCTGCCAGTTCCGCGATCGTGTCATCCCCTGAGCCGCTGGCCGCGACGACCCGCAGTGAGCCGGTGATAGGCGCCGACCGTGCGGGGCCGCCCGAATCCGGGCCACCCGCGTGGACAACACCTGCGTCATCGGTGCGGCCTCGCGCAGCGTCGTCATCGGTGCGGCCTCGCGCAGCGTCGTCATCGGGACCGCCGCGCGCAGCGTCGCCGACGCCAGCGCCGTGCGCCCGGACAGCGCCGCCCGCCCGGGCGTCGATCGCATCGTTACGCCCATGAGCAACGGTACCCGCAGGCGCCTGGCCTGCGACGGAACGCGCGGCGCCCTCGACCACCAGGATGATCTCGGGGAACCAGACGTCCAGCGGCGGGGCGTCCATAGCAGCCGGCAGGGACCGCACACCGCGGGTCGCGAGCACAGCAAGCTCATCGCGCAGCCGGGCCGCGGCACCGGCCCGGTCCCGCCACCAGCCATCGGCCCGCGCCCCCATCACGTTCGCGGCATCAACGATGATCACGAGCGGCGCGAGGGCGTCATAGAGCATAGGCCAGAGTACGGCGAGACCTGGATGCAGCTCCAGCTGCCCGACCGCGCCGGACGGCACCCACGCTGCGGCCGCCGTCTCCCTGCTGAGCGGAGCCACATGAAGCGGCTGCGGCAGCTCCCCGACCAGCGTCTCATACGCCCATTGCCCGTGATCATCACGCACGGTACCCCGGATCCGCAGCATGTCACCGGGCAGCGTGGACTCTTCCGCCGCCTCACGCAGCGCGGCGGCGGTCGCGGTCTCGCCGCGTTGCCGCGCGCCGCCGAACAGGCCCCAGGTGCCACCGTGACTGCTCCACCAGCTGCGGCGTTGCAGCAGCACATGGGTCCGCCCAGCTTCGTCATGCGCGTAGCCGAGCAGCCCGGCGGCACCGAACCGGCCCCAGTGCCAATGGCCCAGGTCGCAGCGGATCCAGCCATCCCCGTCAACACCGGCCATGCCGCCACGATAGGCGACCGGCCCTACCCTGGGCACGACTCCTAGGGCGCAGCCACCTCGACGGCAACGCACTCATGACCGCGCGCGCGGACCAACATCGGGACGCGCGACCCCGGGCAGGCGCCCTGAATGCGCTGCGGGCACGCGTCTCGCGGCTCCCGAGCCCGTAGGCTGAACCCATGGCGGACACGAGCCTTGCCGATATGATCATCAAGCTTCGCCAGCGGCGGAGCGCGCCGCTCATCCTGGAGCTCGACCTCACCGAGGGGATCACCGACGAGCAACCCGCCGACCCGTTGTCCGCGCTGCTGACGCATCGGCGGAACCGTGTCGGCGACGTGATCGACGCACTGCGCCGGGCCGAGGCCGACGACCGCGTGAAGGCCCTCGTGGCGAAGGTCGGCGGTCGGCGCATCGGGCTAGCCAGGATCCAGGAACTGCGCGACGCCATCACCGACTTCCGCGAAGCGGGCAAGACCACGATCGCGTGGGCAGAGAGCTACGGTGAGTTCGCGCCAGGCAACCTGCCCTACTACCTTGCCACCGCCTTCGAACAGGTCTACCTGCAACCGTCTGGCGACCTCGGCCTCACGGGGATCGCCATGGAAGTCATGTTCTACCGTGGCACACTGGACAAGCTCGGCGTCGAATACGAGCTCGCCAAGCGGCATGAGTACAAGAACGCTGTGAACGTGCTGACCGAGCGCGGCTTCGACGCGCCGCACAAAGAAGCGCAGCAGCGGGTGGTCGACTCGGTCACGGAGCAGCTCACGGAGGGGATCGCCGAGCGCCGCGGGATGAGTGCGGCGGACGTGCGCGCGCTGATCGACAAGGGGCCCTTCATCGGTACCGAGGCGATGGAGGCCGGCCTCGTCGACGCGCTCGGCTACCGCGACGAGGTCTACGCGGCGGCGCGCAAGCAAGCAGGTGACCAGGCCGAGCTGCAGTACGTGGGCCGCTACCACCGGGCGCGCTCGCTCGCATCCAGCGCTCGCAGGCTCCCGAACCCCCGCGAGCGCTTCGTCGCCCTCATTCACGCCAGCGGTGCCATCAGGCGCGGGCGAAGCGGGCGCGGCCCGGTGATGGCTGGCTCGATCGGGTCGGACACGCTGGCGGCGGCGATCCGCGCCGCCAGCGCCGACGACCGCGTCCGTGCCATCGTGCTGCGGGTGAACAGCCCAGGTGGCTCCTACGTCGCCGCAGACACGATCTGGCGGGAGGTCGTGCGGGCCCGCGCCGTCGCCAAGCCTGTGGTGGTGTCCATGGGCGACGTGGCGGCCTCCGGTGGCTATTTCATCTCCATGGCCGCCGATGTGATCGTCGCGGAACCCGGCACGCTGACCGGCTCGATAGGGGTGTTCGGCGGCAAGCCGGTGCTGGACGGGCTGCTCGACAGAACCGGAGTGTCCACTGACGCGGTCGGCGAGGGCGCGCGGGCTCAGATGTTCTCCACCAGCCGTCCCTTCAGCCCGGATGAGTGGGAGCGTGTCAACGCCTGGCTGGACCGCATCTACGCGGACTTCACCGGGAAAGTCGCTGAGACCCGCAGGCTCACCACCGAGCAGGTTCATCAGGTCGCCCGCGGCCGGGTCTGGACCGGCGCCGACGCGGCAGCTAACGGGCTGGTCGACGAGCTTGGCGGGCTGAAGGTCGCGGAGCGGATCGCGAGGCGCCGCGCAGGGTTGCCGATGGACGCGCCGGTCCGTCCCTACCCCCGGGTGAACCCGCTGGACCGGCTGCGCGCCCCCGAGTCGAGCGAGGACCGCGCGGCCGCGGCACGGCTCGGCGCCGGCCTGCTCGGCACCGGCGCGCCGGAGGCAGGCGCGCTGGGGGACGGCCCGCTGGGGGCTGGCCTGCTGGGGGCCGGTGTGCTGGGGGCTGGCCTGCTGGGGGCCGGCCTGCTGGGGGCCGGACCGCTGGCGGAAAGCTACGGACCGGTTGCGCCGCTCGCCGCTCGGCTCGGCCTGCCGGCCGGTGGCCCACTGCTGCTCAGGGGCAGCTGGATGATCAATTGACATACGCGCAAGCCCGCGTGGCGCGCCGGCTGCGGCGCAGCGGGAGGTTCCGGGGGGTCGCCCCCCGGGCTAGCACAGTGGGAAGGCGCAGCGGGAGGTTCCGGGGGGTCGCTCCCCGGGCTAGCACAGCGGGAAGCGGGGGGTTCCGGGGGGTCGCCCCCCGGGCTAGCACAGTGGGAAGGCGCAGCGGGGGGTTCCGGGGGGTTCCCCCCCGGGCTAGCACAGTGGGAAGGCGCAGCGGGGGGTTCCGGGGGGTTCCCCCCCGGGCTAGCACAGTGGGAACGGCTCACGCGCGGTGACACCAGAGGACGTGCGTACCGCGCTCGCGGGCTGGGCCACCGGCGTGGCGATCGTCACGATCCGCGACGGGCGTGACGACGTCGGGGCGACCGTGAGCACGTTCTGCCTGATCTCCGACGATCCGCCGCTGGTGGCCATCAGCCTGATGTCGGGCTCGTACCCGGCTGAGGTGCTCGCCAGGCACGACACGTTCGCGGTGACGATTCTCGGCGAGCAGCAGCGCGCGCTCGCGGGAAGGTTCGCGGCGGCTGGGCGCCCGAGCGTGCGGCGGCTGCTCGATGGTGTGGAGCATCTGCGCGGCAGCCACTGCGGGTCCCTGATCCCCGCATCGGGGGTGGCGGCGATTGAGTGCGAGGCACGGCAGCGGCTGACCGCCGGCGATCATCTGCTCGTGGTTGCCGAAGTCATCGCCGCCGTATACGTCGATGAGCATGCGGCACCGCTCATCCGTTTCCGCGGCCGCTACCCAGCGCTGCGCTGATTCACGAAGCTGCGCTGATTCAGGAAGCTGCGCTGATCAGGAAGCTGCGCTGATTCAGGAAGCTGCGCTGATTCAGGAAGCTGTGCTGATCCAGGAAGCTGTGCTGATTCAGGAAGAAGGCGACGCGGGGCTGGCAGGGCATGGAGCTGATCACGCGGGAACTTGGCGGCCAGGTCATCGGGGAGCCCGGCGGCTCGCGAGGTCAGCGCAGCCCTGATTCAGGAAGTTTCAGCGCAGCGAATCGGGCAGCAGGGAATCGGGGCGGAGCGAATCGGGCCGTGCGTCGACCACGAGCTCGCCATCCCGCCAGACCGCCGCGACCTGCGGGACGCCCGGCCGGTAGGCCAGGTACACGTGCGACGGGGCGTCAAGCAGCAGGAGATCGGCTCGGGCGCCGGGCGCCAGATGCCCTACGTCAGTGCGGCGAAGCGCCCGCGCTCCCCCGGCCGTGGCGGCCCAGACTGCCTCCTGGGTCGTCATCCGCATCTCACGTACCGCGAGTGCGACGGTGAAGGCCATCGACGACGTGAAACACGAGCCCGGATTGCAGTCGGTCGCGAGCGCGACGGTGGCGCCCGCGCGCAGCAGCCGCCGCGCGGGCGGGTATGGCTGGCGGGTGGAGAACTCCACGGCTGGCAGCAGCGTCGCGACGGTGCCCGAGGACGCGAGCGCCGCCACGTCCGGGTCGGACAGATAGGTGCAGTGATCCGCCGACGCGGCCCTGGCCTCGACCGCGACCTGGACGCCGGGACCGGGCCCGAGCTGGCAGGCATGCACCCTTGGGATCAGGCCGGCGTGCCGTCCGGCGGCGAGCACCTTGCTTGCCTCATCCGCGCCGAACGCGCCCCGTTCGCAGAACACGTCCACCCACCTGGAGTGCGGCGCGCATTCGGCGAGCATCGGGCCACACACCAGGTCAACGTAGGAATCAGTGTCGTCGCCGAACTCCGGTGGCACGACGTGGGCACCGAGATAGGTGACTTCGCGGGTCACCTCGGCCGCCAGCCGCACACTGCGCAGCTCCTGCGTGACGCTGAGCCCATAGCCGGACTTGCACTCGAACGTGGTCGTACCCTGGCGGAGCATCTCGGTGGCCAGCCTGCGTACCCCGGCCCGCAGTTGCGCGTCGGAGGCGCCGCGGGTTGCCTCGACCGTGGCGGCGATGCCGCCCGCCTGATACGGGTGGCCGGCCATCCGGGCGGCGAACTCGGCACTGCGGTCACCTGCGAAGACCAGGTGCGCGTGAGAGTCGACGAACCCGGGCAGCACCGCGCGGCCGCCGGCGTCGACGACCTCGTCCGCGGCGGGCGCCTTCGCCGCCGGCCCGCACCACGCCACGTGCGCGTCCTCGATCACGACCGCGGCGCCAGTGAGGGCGCCGAACCCCGCGGCACCAGCCGCGCCGCGGGCCGCGTGCTCGGGGGCGTTGGTGACCAGCTCAGCGATGTTCGTGATCAGCGTGCTCATCGGACTCTTCTCGGTGAGTGACCGGTAAACGGGAGCGCCGGCGAGCCGGGAACGCCGCGCGGGAACCACTCCAGGACTCCGCCGCTCCTCCCGTGCGCCCCGCTCGGCTCCATCGCGACCCCGGCCATGCATGATCCTTCACTCGATGGGTGTGCGGCGCGGGTCACGCGTCCGCTGGCCGGCCCGTCACCGCGGCGACCGCCGCCGCAAGTGCGGCGGGAACATCGGTCACCAGCAGGTGCCTGCCGTCGCGCACCACGTCGCGACCACTGATCACCACGTTGCGCACGTCGGCCGCCGACCCGGCGAAGATCACCGACTGCAATGCCGTCGCCGCGACAGCGCCGGCCAGCCGGGGTGAGTCGAAGCCGATGGTGACCAGATCGGCCCATGCGCCCGGGACGATCTCGCCAGCGTCCGGCCAGCCCAGACAGAAATGGCCGTCCATGGTCGCCGCGCGGGCGAGCTCATCCGCGCCGAACAGCCCGCGCTCGCGCGTGGCCAGCCGCTCGGTCAGCTCGATGTCGCGCGTCTCCTCGATCGGGTCGATGAACGCGTGGCTGTCCGTCCCGACGGTGAGCCTGCAGCCTGCGGACGCGAGCTCGCGGGCCGGGGGAAGCCCGTCCGCGAGATCCCGCTCGGTGGTCGGGCAGAGGCACGCGAACGTCTGGGTGCCACCGAGCAGATCCATGTCCGCCCGGCTCACGTGGGTGGCGTGCACCACCGTTGTCCGGGGGCCGAGAACTCCGGCGTTGAAGAGAAGCTGCGCAGGCGTGAAATGGTACGCGGCGAGGCATGCCTCGTTTTCGGCCGGCTGCTCGGCCAAGTGCACATGCAGCGGAGCGCCGTGCCGCTGCGCCAAGGCCACCACCGGGTGCATTTCGCCCGGTGGTACCGCGCGCACCGAGTGGATCGCCACGCCGGCCCGCGCGTGCCTGCCCAGCATGCCGCGTCGGTCAGGCGCCAGCGCCTCCACCCGTTCCGCCCAGCGATGCGCGTCCCCGTCGCTAAACCGTAGCTGGGCTCCGGCTAGCGGCTCCGCCTTTCCGTGCGGCGACAGGCCACCGGAAAGATAACAGGTGTCGAGCAACGTGATCCGGATTCCCGCGGCCGCGGCAGCCTGGATGAGCGCGCGGCCCATCGCGTTCGGGTCGGGGTAGGCGCGGCCGCCGGGCTCGTGATGCAGGTAGTGGAACTCGCCCACGCAACTCACCCCGGCGAGCGCCATCTCCGCGTACACGGCGCGGGCGAGCGCGAGGTAACTGTCAGGATCCAGCCGCTCCGCCACATCGTACATACGCTCCCGCCACGTCCAGAAAGTGCTGCGACCGGCCTGCGTGATCCCGCGCAGCGCCCGGTGGAACGCGTGCGAGTGGGCGTTGGCGAAGCCGGGCAACGTCAACCCGGGCAGCCGAACGGCGTCCGCTGGCGCGTCACCGCTGTGCACCTGCGGGGTGACCGAACTGAACCGCTCGCCACTGGCTTCGATCAGCACGTCGGCATGCACGCCGAGGCCGGGCAGCCAGGCGAGTTCGGCATGCCAGCACCGACCCGCGCTCTCATCGCGCGCGCCCGGGTTCGGCCCGCCGCCCGCTCGCCGGCGCGCCCTGCCGTCGCTCATGCGGCGGCCAGTTCCTCGATCGCGGCGGCGAGCGCTGCCACCCCGGTCTCGCAGTCGGGCCAGGCAGCATGCTCCCGCGGCGCGTGCGACACACCGGAGGGGTTGCGGACGAACAACATCGCGGTGGGTATCCGGGCGGCGAGCACCCCGGCGTCGTGCCCGGCACCCGTCCGCAGCACCGGCGCCCTGATGCCAGTTTTCGCCAGCGCACCGGAAAGCCGGGCACGCAGGGCGGGGTCGAACTCGACCGGCGGTGAGAACGATTCGGGCACCGTGACGACCGTAACGCCGTGATCAGCCGCCGCCCGCTCCGCCGTCGCGGTGATCCGCTCGACCACGCTGCGCAGGCCGCCTTCATCGGGCGCGCGGGCATCTAGCCATGCGCGCACGGCAGACGGGATGGCGTTCACTCCACCGGGCAACACACTCACCTTGCCAAACGTCGCGAGCGCGCGGTGGCGCCCAGCGACCTGCCTGGCCGCGACCGCGGTCGCGGCGAAGGGCAGCATCGGGTCGCGGCGATCGGGCAGCGCCGTGGTGCCCGCGTGGTCGGCCCGTCCCGCGAAGTCGAAGCACCACCTTCCGTGCGGCCAGATCCCGCTCCCGACGCCGATCACAGCATTCAGGTCTACCAGTTGCCTGCCCTGCTCGATGTGCAGTTCGACGAACGCAGCCACCCGGTCAGGCAGCTCGTCATCGGGTCCGAGCAGGTCCGGATCCGCGCCGGCCGCGGCCATCGCCTCCGCCAGGCTCACCCCGTCCGCGTCACGGAGTCCGCGCGCCGCTTCCGCGGTGATCGCGCCTGTGAGCAGCCTGCTGCCGAGGCAGGCCACGCCGAACCGCGCGCCCTCCTCCTCGGTGAACGCCGCGACCGCGACCGGGCGCGCGGGTGTGAAACCGCGCCCGCGGAGCGCGTCGACCGCGGCGAAGGCGGATACCACCCCGAGCGGCCCATCGAAAGCGCCGCCGTCGGGCACCGAGTCCAGGTGACTGCCCGCCACCACCGCGCCCGCACGAGACGCACCCGCCATCCGATCGGAGTCCGCCTCGCCGGCTTCTGCTGCGGTGTCCCACCAGGCCCACAGGTTGCCGTCGCGGTCCTGCTCCGCCGCAAGGCCACCGGCCGCGGCCGCGGTCATGAACCAGTCGCGGCAGCTCAGGTCCGCCGCGGTCCAGGAGAACCTGCGGTACCCGCCGGTTCCCGGATCACGTCCAATGGGCAGCAGTGCCTGCCACAGCGCGCGAAAGCTCACTGGGTGCCCCGCCCCATCGGAGCCGGGCCCATCGGAGCCGGGCCCATCGGAGCCGGGCCCATCGGAGCCGGGCCCATCGGAGCCGGGCCCATCGGAGCCGGGCCCATCGGAACCGGGCCCATCGGAACCTGGACGCCGCGCGCGGCGGCCACCTCGGCTGCGCGCTCATACCCGGCATCCACATGCCTGATCACGCCCGTCGCCGGATCGTTGGTGAGCACGCGCGCCAGCTTGGCGGCAGCGAGAGCGGTACCGTCCGCGACACACACCTGCCCGGCGTGGATCGACCTGCCGATGCCGACGCCGCCGCCGTGGTGCACGCTCACCCAGGACGCCCCGGACGCGGTATTCACCAGGGCGTTCAGTATCGGCCAGTCAGCGATCGCATCAGAGCCATCCGCCATCGCCTCGGTCTCACGGTAGGGCGACGCGACCGACCCGCAATCCAGGTGATCACGCCCGAGCACGATCGGCGCGCTGATGTCGCCGCGGGCGACCAGCTCATTGAACCGCAGCCCGGCCAGGTGCCGCTCCCCGTATCCGAGCCAGCAGATCCGGGCGGGCAGGCCCTGGAAATGGACCTTCCGGCCGGCCAGCTCGATCCAGCGGGCCAGCGGCTCATTGTCCGGGAAGAGATCGCGGACCGCCCGGTCGGTGGCGGCGATGTCGGCGGGATCGCCGGACAGCGCCGCCCACCGGAACGGGCCCTTGCCCTCGCAGAACAACGGGCGGATGTAGGCGGGCACGAAGCCAGGGAAGTCGAAGGCCCGGTCATAGCCCGCAAGCTGGGCCTCGCCCCTGATCGAGTTGCCGTAGTCGAACACCTCGGCGCCCCGGTCCATGAAGCCCACCATCGCCTCGACATGGACCGCCATCGATTCGCGTGCGCGCCTGGTGAATCCCGCTGGATCCTCGGCCCGCAGCGCGGGCATGTCCTCGAACAAGACGCCGCGGGGCAGGTAGGTCAGTGGGTCGTGGGCGGAGGTCTGGTCGGTCACGACGTCGATCGGGGCGTCCATCGCAAGCAGCCGCGGCACGACGTCGGCCGCGTTGCCGAGCAGCCCGACCGACAGCGGCCGCGCCGAGTCACGCGCGGCCGCGGCGCGGCGCACCGCGTCGTCGGTGTCGCGGGCCTGCTCGTCCAGGTACCCCTGTTCGATTCGGCGCGTGATCCTGGATGGGTCGCAGTCGACGCACATTGCCACCCCGCCGTTCATGGTGACCGCGAGCGGCTGCGCTCCCCCCATGCCGCCGAGACCCGCGGTGAGCGTGACCGTCCCGGCGAGCGAACCGCCGAACCGCTTCGCCGCCACCGCCGCGAACGTCTCGTAGGTGCCCTGCAGGATCCCCTGGGTCCCGATGTAGATCCAGGAGCCCGCCGTCATCTGGCCGAACATGGTGAGCCCGAGTGCCTCAAGGCGCCGGAACTCCTCCCAGGTCGCCCACTGCGGCACCAGCAGGGAGTTGGCGATGAGCACCCGCGGCGCCCACTCATGGGTACGGACCACGCCGACCGGCTTGCCGGACTGGACGAGCAGCGTCTCGTCGTCGCCGAGTTCGCGCAGCGTGGCGACGATCGCGTCGAACGCGGCCCAGCTACGGGCGGCGCGGCCGGAGCCGCCGTAAACGATCAGATCATCCGGATGCTCGGCCACCTCGGGATCGAGGTTGTTCATGAGCATCCGCATCGCCGCCTCCTGCGGCCAGCCCCGGCAGGTCAGCCCGGTGCCGCGGGGCGCGCGCACCGGGCGCGCTACGTGGGTGGTCCGCACATGTGTGCCGGTCATCGCGGGCTCCTCGTCGAGCGTGTCAGGCCCCTGGCGGCGCATGTCCGGTCCCACCAAGGTCACAACCTCCATTGTCAGCAACGCCCTCCTCCGCCAGCACCGGGAGGGCGGGCGCGGCGGGCGCGGCGGGCGGGCACCCGCCGCCGGGGCCGCCCGGCCGTCCCCCGCCTGCGGTTGGCCCGCGGTGCTAGCGGCCGCTACCTCAGCCCAGGCCGCTCTGGGTGAGCCAGTTCTTGGCGACGGTCGCGTAGTCGGCCTTGTGCACGCCGATCTCCTTGCCCATCCGCAGCAGGCCGTCGGTGGTCAGCTTCGCCGACACCGCGTTGAGCGCGGCGATGGTCGTGGCGTTCGCGCCTTTCTTGCACACGAGCGGCGTCACGTTCTGCGCGGCGAAGTTGTTCTTCGGATCCCGCAGCACGACGAACTTGTTGATCAGGATCGACGGGTCGGTGGTGAACAGGTCCGCTGCCTGCACCTTGTCGCTCTTGAGCGCCGCGACCGTGACCGGCCCGGCCTCGTCGAGCGGCTGGAACTGCTTGAAGGTCAGGCCGTAGATCTTCTTCAGCCCGGGGACGCCGTCGGGACGCGTCTTGAACTCAGGCGGGCCGCCGAGCACGAGGTCCTTCGCGTACGGGCCGAGATCGGAGATCGACGTCAGGTGATACTTGGCCGCGGTCGCGGCGGTTACCGCGATCGAGTCCTTGTCCTGCGCGGCCGAGGAATTCAGGATCCCCACCGAGGACGGCAGCTTCGCCGCCAGCGCCGCGTCCACCTGAGCCGTGGTCACCGAGGTGCTGGCCGGGTCCACCGACGTGGTCAGCAGCGCGCCGTTGTACTCCGGCATCACCGTGATCGCGCACGAGACCACCTGCGGGTAGTAGACCTCGCGGGCGCCGATGTTGAACCGGCGGGTCACCTTGACGCCCTTGGCCTGGAGGGCCTGCGCGTAGATCTCAGCCAGCAGCTCGTTCTCGGGGAAGTTCGCCGAGCCGACGACGACGGTGCCGCTGACGGCGCTGCCGCTGGCGAGCGGGTTGGCGGACGTGCTGCTGCCGCACGCAGCGAGCGTCAGGCCGAGCGCGGCCGCGAGGCCAAGGGCCGCGCCGCTGGTTATCCGGGACATCGCAGAATTTCCTTCCTCAGTTCAGTTGAGCGGGGTCAGGATGCTTGCGCCTGCTGGCGGATCCCGGCGGGTACGGCAAGGCGGCGGATGCCGGCGAACACGACCTGAACGGCCAGCGCGAGCGCGACGACCACTACCGCGCCGCCGGCGACCATAGCGTAGTTGTCCTCCGACAGCCCATCGATGATGTAGCGGCCAAGGCCGCCGAGGCCGATGTACGCGGCGATCGTGGCGGTCGCCACAATCTGGATCGCCGCGGTACGCAGGCCGAGCAGGATCAGCGGCATCGCCATGGGTATCTCCGCACGCAGCAGGGTCTGCCCCGCGGTCATGCCCATCCCACGCGCCGCGTCCTTGACGTCTGGATCGACGCCACGGACACCTTCGTAGGTGTCCACCAGGATCGGCGGGATCGCGAGCACGACGAGGGCGACGAGCACCGCTGCCGGGGAGCCGTTGCTGATCAGGAAGGCGAGCACCACCAGGCCGAGCGTCGGCAGCGCCCGACCCAGGTTGGCCAGGGTGACGATCACGAGGCTGCCACGGCCGGTGTGCCCGATCAGCAGGCCGAGGGGCAGTGCGATCAGTGCGGCCACGGCAACCGCGATGCCGGTGTACTCGAGGTGCTGGACGAGCCGGGCCGGGATGCCGTCCGGGCCGAGCCACTGCTGCGGCTGTGTCAGCCAGGCCCACGCCGACTGGAACGCATTCACGCGGTCTGTCCCGGGGTGGGCGCAGCCCTCCGGCCGGACCGCAACCACGGCGTCGCCAGCCAGCGGAGCAGCACGAGCAGCAGGTCAGCGGCGAGCGCAAGGATGACGATCAGCCCGATCCCGGCATAGATCTCGGTCGGGAAGCTCCGCTGCTCCCCGTCGGTGAACAGAAACCCCAGCCCCCCGTTTCCGATCAGTTCGCCGACGCTGACCAGGCTGATGCTTGCCACGGTCGCTACCCGCAGCCCGGCGAAGACAACCGGGGTGGCGATGGGCAGCTCCACCCGGACCAGCCGCCGCAGCCCGCCGAAACCCATCGCCGTCGCCGACTGGCGTACCGGCTCTGGCACCGATCGGAGCCCATCGACCACGTTCGGGACCAGCGTCGCGAGCGTATACAGGGTGAGCGGGATGATCAGGGTAAGGTCACGCGTCGTCCCCACCACCCCGGTGAACGGGATCAGGAAGACGAACAGCGCGAGTGACGGGATGGCGTAGATGACGCTGGTGGCGCTGAGTACCGGCGGGTAGACCCAGCCCCACCGCACCGACAGGACGCCGAGTGGCACGGCGATGAGCAGGCCGAGCACCACCGGGATCATTGCCAGATAGAGGTTCCTGGCCGCGAGCGACGCGAGCTCCCCGATGTTCCCAAAGACCCAGCCCCAGTCCATCAGGCCGGCTCACCCTCGCCGCCCGGTTCATGTCCGGCGCCCGCTGTCATGGCGCGGATTGCGATCAGCAGCTGGTCGTAGGACGTGACACCCAGCACGCGCCCCGCCTCATCCACGCCCGCAGCCTGCCCGCTCGGAGACAGGATGGTCGCGTCGAGAGCCGCACGGAGCGAATCCGTGGCCACCCGGAAGGTATGTGCGCCTGCCTCGAAGGGCGCCTCCGCCAGCGTGCGGGTCACCGGAAGCTCGCCGAGCTTCGCGATCGGCACCCAACCCCGCGGCAGCCGTTGTGGATCTGTAACGAGCAACCAGGGCTGGCCGGACTCCTTGGCCCTGGTGCGGGCCTCCGCCACCGTCGTCCGGTCCGGTACCAGCGGGTCGGCGTCCAGTTGCAGCGTGCGCGCGGGGAAGAAAGACAGCCGGCGGATGCCGCGGTCGAAGCCCAGGAAGCCCGCAACGTAGTCGTCCAGTGGCCGCGCGAGCAGCCGGGAGGGCGGATCGACCTGGGCGAGCGTGCCGCCCGGCCGGAACACCGCCACCCGGTCGCCGACCTTGATGGCTTCCTCCACGTCGTGGGTGACGAACACGACTGTCTTGCGTAGTTCCGCCTGAAGCCGCAGCAGCTCGTCCTGAAGGCTCGTGCGCACGATCGGGTCGACCGCGCTGAACGGCTCATCCATCAGCAGCACCGGCGGATCCGCGGCGAGCGCACGCGCCACGCCCACGCGCTGTTGCTGGCCGCCTGACAACTGGTGCGGGTACCGGCGGGCCATGTCGGTGTCGAGGCCGACGAGGTCCATCAGTTCCCGTGCGCGGCGGCGGGCCTTCTGCTTACCCCAGCCGATCAGCACGGGCACCGTGCCGATATTGTCTTCGATGGTGCGGTGCGGGAACAGTCCCGCATGCTGGATGACGTAGCCGATGCCACGGCGCAGCTTCGCCGGGTCGACCTGCTGGATGTCCTGGTCGTCAAGGAAGATTTTGCCCTCGGTGGGATCAATCATCCGGTTGATCATGCGGAGGGATGTCGTCTTGCCGCAGCCGCTCGGGCCCACGAGGACCATGGTCTGCCCATCGGGGATCTCCAGCTCAAGCGCGTTCAGGGCCGGCGCGGCCGACCCTGGGTATCGCTTCGTCACATGATCGAACCTGATCAAGAGATGATCTCTTCCGTCCTCCGGGTCCGCGCGATCGGGGTCACTCTCGGAGTCGAGCTGCCGGTTTGTTCCTCCGGTGTCCGGTAGTACCCCCGCCCGGATGCACTCGCGGTGCGTTCCGGTGCCTGACGGCCAGGCCCTGATGGCAACGACCTTACCGCGTCCCAGGTCGGCAAGACCGGTAACAATGCGTGTCGCGCCGCTGCGCGGCGACCTGTTCCCTCGCCACGCGTAGTCACCGGATGAACGGATAGGCTTACCCGCCGAATGGCAGAGCGCAGCGATGACCGCCCATCGGAACCTGGCGGCCGGAATCTAACGGCGGAGAATCATCCGCATCGACACCGTGACGTAGCTGGTGGCTGGCTCCGCCCGGCGGTGTTTGGTGCCATGGATGGGCTCGTCACCAACGTGTCGCTGATCGCCGGCGTGGGCGGCGGGGGCGGTTCGGCCCGGGCGATCACGCTGTGCGGCCTCGCCGGGCTCGCCGCCGGAGCCTGTTCCATGGCAGCAGGCGAGTTCGTCTCCGTCGCCTCACAGAACGAGCTGGTCGATGCCGAAGTCCGCAGCGAGCGCGCGGAACTCGAGGCCTACCCCGACGAGGAGCGCCGTGAGCTGGCGGCGACGTTCCGTGCCCGTGGCGTCGACGCCAACCTCGCGGCCAAGGTCGCGGAACAGATCTCCGCACATCCGGAGCACGCGCTGGCCCTGCATGTCAGGGAAGAATTGGGGGTGAACCCGCTTGGCCTGCCGTCACCGCTGGCCGCGGCGACGGCATCGCTCATCGCATTCGCGCTGGGCGCCATGATCCCGCTGCTTCCCTATCTGGCGGGCCTGCCAGTCCTTGGCGTGTCGCTTGCGATCTCGGCGATCGCGGCCATATTCGGCGGCGGGATCGTCTCCCGGCTGACCATGCGGCCGTTCTGGTACGGGGCGCTGCGGCAACTGGCGCTGGGCGCGGCCGCTGTGGCGGTTACGTTCGGGATCGGGAATCTGGTGGGAACCACAATCTCGTAGGCGGTTGTGCCCGCCGGGTGGCGCTCGCGCGGACTCTGGCCGGTCGCAGCGCTGCCGCGACCGGCCAGATCACGGTCGGCGAGGTCACGGCGGGCCGGGTCACGATCCGCGGGGTCACGGCCGACCCGGTCACGATCGGCCAGACCACGATCGGCCTGGTCACGATCGGCCTGGTCACGATCGGCGACGCGGGCGCTGAGCAGCAACAGGCCGCCGAGCGCGGCTCCGATCGAGGCCGCGGTGAGGTGTCCCACCGCCGTCAGATCCAGGTGAGTCAGGCCGCGGAAGATGTGCGCGGCGAGCCCGGCGAAGCCCGCGCCGGCGGCCACGCGCTGAATCCGCGAGCCAAACAAGGTGGCGGTAACGAGCGCGCACACGACGACGTAGGAAGGTCCCACATCCACAATGTGGCGCGCCGACGATGGCAGGATCGCGTGGCCGATCTGGTAACCGACGATGCCCTCACTCACCATCGTCCCAGCCACCTGCCCGGCAACCAGGAGCAACGCCATACGCAGGTTCCCGAGCAACCGGTTGACCGTGAACAGCCCGAGAGAGCCGAGAACCAGCCACGCGATCGCCGGTGTCCCGGGTATGAAGGCGGACGCGATCAGCGATCCGGCCGGGTCGCGATGCAAGTTAGCCAGGTTGGTGCTCGACCAGTCGATGACCTCGGCCCGGCCGCGGGCCCCCAGGAACGCGTAGATCACCGCGCACATGCTGTAGAGGCCGAGGTACAGCCAAGTCACAGCGTAGCGGCGGGACAAGAGCCTGGTCGCGGTGAGGGCCATCACCGTAGGCTACGCCGACCGGGCCCAGCTAGGCACCGAATCGATTGTGACCAACATGTTAAGTCGCTCTAATCCGCACGAGCGCCTCAGCGGTGGACGTGGCCGGCAACTGGGGCGCCGCGCGGGGAACGGGCGCACACCATGGCAGCGCGGTGGCGCCGTCCCTCCCCGGAAGCGGCGCCACCGCGCTTCGAGCCGGCCCGGGGCCCGAGCGCCACGAGCCGGGCCGGCCCAGCTTCTCGCCGACCCTTTTGACGATCTGGGGCGAGCGGACAACCTGGGGCGAGCGGACAAGGCGCGGTGGCCGAGAACACTGAGCCGAGAACATGGAGCCGGGAACACTGATACGACATCCGGGAGGCACAGTCGGTTGACAGCCGCTGAAAGGTCACGGCGCTACGCCCAACCGGGAACGGACATCCGATGACAGACAGCGTTACCAGCATCCGCAGCCCCATGCTAACGGGCCCGGGAAGCGTCTCGTCTCGACCCGGGATCCAGCCACGCTTCGCACCGCGGCCTTGCCTGCCGGCGCCCGATGGGTCCGATCATTACCGGACCCTCACGAGCGTCCGATCACCAAGGTCCGGAGCCCCACGACGCGTCGGCCTGGCCGCCCGAGGAAAGCAATTCGAGGTCGGACTCGACCATCATCGCGACCAGTTCCGCGAACTGGATTTTTGGCTCCCAGCCGAGGCGCTGGCGGGCTTTCGAGGGATCCGCGCAGAGCACATCGACCTCGGCCGGCCTGATGTACGCGGGATCGGAGACCACGTAGTCGTGCCAGTCCAGCCTGCCAGCACCGAAGGCGAGCTCCACCAGCTCGTGCACCGAATGCGTCGTGCCGGTGCCGACCACATAATCCTCCGGCTGGTCCTGCCCGAGCATCGCGCGCATCGCCTGCACATAGTCACCGGCGAAGCCCCAGTCCCTGCGTGCGGTGAGATTTCCCAGCCGCAATTCACGCTCCATGCCAAGCTTTATCCTGGCCACGCCGAGCGATACCTTGCGGGTCACAAACTCCGCGCCACGACGTGGTGACTCGTGGTTGAACAAAATGCCAGAGACCGCGTACATGCCATAGGACTCGCGGTAGTTCTGGGTGAGGAAATGGCCGTACGCCTTTGCGACCCCGTACGGGCTGCGCGGGTGGAAGGGTGTCCCCTCGTGCTGTGGTGACTCTCGCACCTTGCCGAACATCTCCGACGACGACGCCTGATAGAACCGGATCTGGCCGCGCGGCGCGGGCCGTGACGCGGAGATCCCGCTGTAAACGCGGATTGCCTCCAGCATTCGCAGCACACCCATGCCGGTGACCTCCGCCGTCAGCTCCGCCTGTTGCCATGACATCGGCACATATGAGATCGCACCCAGGTTGTAGACCTCGTCGGGCTGCACCTGTTCGACGGCGGAAATCAGGCTGCCCTGATCGAGCAGGTCGCCGCTGACCAGGCCGACGTCGCGCAGAAGCTGGCGGACCCGCGGCACCCGTGGGTTCGACTGGCCGCGGACCAGGCCCCAGACCTCGTAACCCTCGGCAAGCAGGTACTCAGCGAGATATGAGCCGTCCTGCCCGGTGATCCCCGTGACTAGCGCGCGCCTGCTCACCGGTGCCTCCTCGGTCTCGCTTCAGCGGGGCGGGCCAGGCACAGCGGCGG
>Ga0335081_10007668_pt1 | contig 17260 bp, 16 predicted proteins | sample Lox_Sample_35_FD_206713 | JGI IMG/M metagenome (GOLD analysis project Ga0335081, IMG submission 206713) | Soil microbial communities from Loxahatchee National Wildlife Refuge, Florida, United States - Lox_Sample_3.5 | ecosystem: Environmental > Terrestrial > Soil > Wetlands | place: USA... | reverse complement strand
GCTCGCGCGTCGAGATCCCGGACTTCACGCGGCGCCATGACGAGATCGGGCACCTGTCCGGGACGCTGCGCGACATGACCGACGCGCTCTACAGCCGCATCGAAGCGATCGAAAGCTTTGCCGCGGACGTGGCGCACGAACTGAAAAACCCGCTCACCTCGCTGCGCTCGGCGGTCGAGACGCTGCCGGTCGCCAGGACCGAGGAAAGCCGCTCCCGCCTGCTTACGATCATTCAGCACGACGTGAAGCGGCTCGACCGGCTGATCTCGGACATTTCCGATGCAAGCCGCCTCGACGCCGAACTGCAGCGCCAGGAATCGGCGCCGGTCGACATCTCCAAACTCCTCAACACGCTGATCGCCGTCGCCAACGAGGTCAAGCGCGAGGACGGCGTCAAGGTCACGCTCAAGTTCGAGGGCAGCGGCGCGCGTGCGTTCCGCATGCCCGGCCACGATTCCCGACTCGGACAGGTGGTCGACAATCTGATCGAGAACGCACGCTCCTTCTCGCCACCCGGCGGCACCGTGCGCGTCACCTGCCGGCGGCTGAAGAGCCAAATCGAAATTGCCGTCGACGACGACGGGCCGGGCGTGCGTCCGGAGGCCATGGAGAAGATTTTCGAGCGCTTCTATACCGACCGTCCGCACCAGGGATTCGGCCAGAATTCCGGCCTCGGCCTCTCGATCTCCAAGCAGATTGTCGAAGCCCATGGCGGCTCGATCTGGGTCGAGAACAGGCTCGGTGCGCCCGACATTGACGGCGCGCCAAAGGTACTCGGCGCGCACTTTGTCGTGCGTCTCCCGGCGATGTGAAGGCGGCGCCCGGCGCGGCGACGGCCTTCGCTCATCCGCCCAAGGCAGGCAGAAACGGAGACAGCAATGTCGGCCACCCTGCACGCATCGGCGGTGCTCGTCGGCGCGCGCGCGGTGCTGATCCGCGGGCCATCGGGCGCGGGAAAGTCGCGTCTTGCCCTCGAGCTCATCGAGGCTGGGCGAGGAGCGCTCCTCCGCTTCGCCCGCCTCGTCGCCGATGACCGGGTGCACCTTCAAGCCGCGAACGGTCGGCTCCTGGTGCGCCCCCCCGATGGCCTCGCCGGCCTCATCGAACTGCGAGGCGTCGGCATCCTGCAGCTTGCCTACGAGCCTTCCGCCGTCGTCGGGCTGGTCGTCGACCTCGCCGCCGCCGATGCCGAGCGGCTCCCGGAGGCGGGCAAACGAAGGACGGAGCTTGCGGGTATATCCCTACCGCGACTCCCGGTCGCATCGGGTGTTTCCGCCTTGCCGGCAGTCCTCGCTCTGCTCACTTCTTGGTCCGAAGAGAGCGTCGGATAGCGGAGCACGGCTCCCCGGTCCGCCTCGCGGGCCGCGGCGATGGGCGGCCGCGCTGCCCACCCATGGTGGGAGATTGGTAACCTTAATGCTTTTACACTCGATAGCGGCTCGGAAAGCCGCCGGCGACCGACTGACTTTGCTTTTTCGCAATGCAGCAACCGTTGAAATCGCGCGAAAATGGGCCTTGCGCTGAGGCTTCGGATGGTCATGATGAGGGCCCTTTCGTGCGGTGCACCGAGGACGTACCCCCGGGGAAGCCAATGATCGGTGTTGTGCTTGTCACCCACGGGCGGCTTGCCATTGAATTTCGCGCTGCGCTGGAGCACGTAGTCGGGCCGCAAGGCCAGCTCGAGGCCGTCACCATCGGCCCGGACGACGACGTCGAGGAGCGCCGCAAGGACATCATCGAAGCCGTAAAGCGGGTCGATAGCGGCGACGGGGTCGCGATCCTGACCGACATGTTCGGCGGCACCCCGTCGAACCTTGCGATCTCCGTCATGAGCCGGCCCAAGGTCGAGGTGCTCGCAGGGATCAATCTTCCGATGCTGGTCAAACTCGCCAAAGTCCGCGACGAGTGCTCGCTGGCCGAGGCGGTTGCGGCTGCCCAGGACGCCGGCCGCAAATATGTGACCATCGCGAGCCGGGTCCTCACCGGAAAATGAGCGAGCCGGCACAGAGCAGCGATCAATGCCTGCCTCGGCAGGCGTTTCGCGATGGCGCTGTGGTCCGCGAATTCCTGATTTGCAACCGCAAAGGATTGCACGCGCGGGCGTCGGCCAAGTTCGTGCAGACGGTGGAAAGATTTGAGGCGGACGTCCGCGTCATGCGTTGCGGCGAGACGGTGGGCGGCACGTCGATCATGGGACTGATGATGCTTGCGGCCGGGCCCGGCACGTCGATCACCGTCGAGGCGATTGGGCCGCAAGCAGTCGAGGTCGTCGAGGCCTTGGCCTTGCTCATTGCTTCGCGTTTTGACGAGGAAGACTGACCGATTTAACGAGGGATGAAAGCGGAGCGGACCCATGGACAGCGAGAAGGATCCGGCAAGCGTGGCGCTGACGGCGGCTACCGGTGAGGGCGAGAGGCAGATAGCCACGATCCGCTACGTCGATCGTCCGGATGTCGCGGAGACCTTTGCCGATTCCATCACCGGCCTCGTTTTCGACGGCCAGACCTTGCGCATCGAGTTCGGCGTCACGCGGGTGGATGAGATCAAGGCAGGCGCGCCGATCACCGGCCGCCGCTATCCGGCGTGCCGGATGGCGCTGCCGCCGGCGGCCGCGGTCGATCTGATCAACCGTATGCAGCAGATTGCTGCGGCGCTGACGCAGGCGGGCGTGGTCAAGGCTGCGCCCCGGCCCGGCGAACCGCCGCCCGCAAGCTAACCGAACCTTGCGCCCCGGCCTGAAATACCGGAGACTGATAGTTCTGGGGGAGGGCCGGCAGTACGGTATCCCGGCGGTTGAGCAAGTTTATTCAAACCGGAGTCAGTCATGGGCGATGATTCGGCGAAAAAGCCTCTGGATGTCAGCGAAATCTCCAAGCAGTTGGGCGAAGGAAAACTGTCGCGGCGCGGTCTGCTCGACCGCCTCAAAACCGTCGGCATCGGCTTTGGCGCCGCCTTCCTGCTTGGCGTTGGTGGGCGCACGGCCAAGGCCACCGGCACGGTGGCTCTGAAATCAACGAACCCGGCGGTGGACAATATCATCCAGGAAGGGCAGCGCATGCCCACTGGCGACGCGGATCACGGCTCCGAGCGCCAACAGTTGGCGGCTGATGACGATGACGACGACGATGACGATGATGACGATGAGCGTCGTGGCGATCGCCGTGGGGACGATTACGATGGGGACGATCGCGATAAGTATGACCGCCGGTACGATCGCCATAAGTATGATCGCCATAAGTATGACCGCCATGAGTATGAGCGCTACTCGCGCTCCTACGATCGCAGCGGCGGCGGCTACTGAGCGCGTTCCGGCGGCCGGTCGGCGCGCGCGCAAGACCGTCTTCTTCGGTCCGTTGCGAATCGAGGCGAAACATCACCCGCGGCCCCAAGGGTCGCGGGTTGCTTTATAGTGCCTGCCGTTATGGCGCCCGTCGATGGGCCGCGACTGGTTATCGACGCTCGGGCGTCGCGGGCGCTCGATCCTCGGAACGCCGGGTACGCTTTGCCGGCATGGTTCCAGCAACGGCCGGGCCACAGGGCGATGCTTCGTGTGGCGTGCTCCGCCCGGCTGCAAAGGAAGCGTGAGTCATGACATCCGTCGATATGTCCGCGACTTCGTCGGAAAGCGTCCTCCACGGCCTCAGCCCGCTCCTGAGCGAGCCGCGGGTCTTCACGTTCGTCCTGGTCAAGCTCGCGTCCCGCTGCAACATCAATTGCACCTACTGCTACTGGTTCCGCGACGCCGAGGTCTACAACAAGCCGCCGGTGCTGACGCGGGAGTCCGAGGATGCGTTTTGCCTCCGGCTTGAGGAGCACATTCGCGAATTCAACCTCGATCGCTTCCTGCTGGTCTTTCACGGTGGCGAGCCGCTGTTGTTTCCGAAACACCGCTTCGAGGCGATGCTGAAGAAGCTCCGCGCCATCGAGGAGCGGACCGCCTGCCGCATCGACTTCGGCCTGACCACCAACGCGATCCTGATCGACGAGAAATGGGTCGAGCTGTTCAAGACCTACAAGGTGAGCATCTCGGTCAGTCTCGATGGGCCTGCGGAGATCAACGACAAATACCGCGTCGACCACAAGGGTCGCGGAACGCTGGCGCAGACGGTCGAGGGCGTCGCGCGCCTTCGCGCCGCCGGGCTCGAACCCGGGTTGATCTCGGTGTGCAATCCGGGCACCGACCCGGAGCGCGTCTTGGCCTACGTGGTCCAGGAACTCGGCATCAAGCATTTCGATATCCTGCCGCCGGACGCGACCCATACCGACAACCCGCCGCCGATCGCCGATTACTTCATCAAGCTGTTCGACGTCTGGTTCGACAAATATGCCAGCCAGGGCGTTCGCATCAGCTCTCTCAATGCGATGATCCGAGGCCTGGTCGGGCAGTTGTCGGTCTCCGACACCATCGGTTTGGGGCCGATCGATACCGTGACGCTGATGACCGATGGTTCGCTGGAAGCGCTCGACGTGCTGCGTATCGCCGGCGACGGCTCGACGGCTTCGAGAACCAACATCCGCACCAATGCCATCAAGGATGTGCAGAACGATCCGATCTGGCGCGAAGCATTCCATGCCAGCCTGAATTTGTGCGAGACCTGCCAGAAGTGCGAGTATCTGGATGCCTGCGGCGGCGGTCACCTTTCGCAACGATGGTCCACCGAGCGCCGATTCGACAATCCCAGCGTCTACTGCGAGAGCTGGAAGCGCATCCTCGGCCATATCTGGGAGCGGATCGCCCCGACCTTGACGATCGAGCCTGTCGGCGATCGCCACTGAATTCGCCGCATTCCCGCTCCGCGGATGCGGGCGTGCTTGGATCGGATCACGGTCGAAATTCCTTGGCCCGGCATCGCCTGGCAGGCGTCGCGATAGCGCGGGGACGTGGCCGCTTCCGCGACCAACTGCGCGACGATTGCACCGGCTGCCGCTATCCGGCGTGCCGGGTGGCGCTGCCGCCGGCGGCCGCGGTCGATCTCATCAACCGTATGCAACAGATCGCTGCGGCGCTGATGCAGGCGGGCGTGGTGAAGCCCGCGTCCCCGCGGGCCGGTTGATGTCGCTCCGCTTGTCGGTCAGGCGTGGGTTGCGGCCGGTTGGCGATCCGCCTTGGCAGCGGCTTTGAGGTCGGCGACGAAGCTCCGATAGGCGGCCTGTCGTTGGCTTTCATCCTCGATGCGCAGCAGCGCAGAGGGATGAATGGTGACGACAAGCCGCGTGCCGTCTGCGAGTTCGAGCGGCTCGCCGCGCGTCTTTCCGATCGCGAGCGTCCGGCCGGTGAGGCTGCGCGCGGCGGTCGCGCCGAGCGCGATGATCGTCGTCGGCTTGACCAGTTCGCGTTCGACGTCGAGCCAGATCTTGCAGCGCTCGATCTCGTAGATGTTCGGGCGCTTGTGCAGCCGGCGCTTGCCGCGCATCTCGTGCTTGAAGTGCTTCACGGCGTTGGTGACGAATGTCTGCTCGCGGGAGATGCCGGCGTCGAGCAGCGCCTGATCGAGAACCCGCCCGGCCGGCCCGACGAACGGTTTGCCGACGAGATCCTCTTTGTCGCCGGGCTGCTCGCCCACGAGCATGAAGACGGCGTGGCTTGGGCCTTCGCCGGGCACGGCTTGCGTCGCATCGCGGTAGAGTGGGCAGCGCGTGCAATTCGCCTCGCTCTGCGCGAGCTGGCGCAGGGTTTTGATCGCTTGCCCGGGCTGGTCTGCGTCGGCCGCCATGGGAGAAAGAATGCGCCGTCGGCGAACTGGTTCAAGCCAACGATCAAGCATGGACATAAAGGTATCTTTATGTCTTTAGTGCCGCCGCGCCGAGACCCGCCAGCGCGCAGGCCGGCTCGATCATCCCGAGACCGCTCGCCCGCCGAACAGAAGCCGACAGCACAAGGAGTGCCATGAGCACCTCGACCAAGTCCAAAAAGACCGCGGCCGCCGATTACGTCGTCAAGGACATCGGCCTGGCCGAATGGGGCCGCAAGGAGCTTTCCATCGCCGAGACCGAAATGCCCGGACTGATGGCGACCCGGGACGAATACGGCCCGGAGCAGCCGCTGCGCGGCGCGCGCATTGCCGGCTCGCTGCACATGACCATCCAGACGGCGGTGCTCATTGACACGCTCAAGGCGCTTGGGGCCGAGGTGCGCTGGGCGTCCTGCAACATCTACTCCACGCAGGACCATGCCGCCGCCGCGGTTGCGGCGAGCGGCACGCCCGTGTTCGCCATCAAGGGCGAGAGCCTCACCGATTACTGGGAATACCAGCATCGCATCTTCGAATGGGGCGACGGCGGCACGCCCAACATGATCCTCGACGACGGCGGCGATGCTACGCTGCTTATCCACCTCGGCCTGCGGGCGGAGAACGGCGACACCGGCTTCCTCAACCATCCCGGCAACGAGGAGGAGCAGATCCTGTTCGCCGCCATCAAGGCGCGGCTCAAGAGCAAGCCGGGCTGGTACAAGAAGAACGCCGAGACGATCCGCGGCGTCACCGAGGAAACGACGACCGGCGTGCACCGGCTCTACGAAATGCAGAAGAAGGGCACGCTGCTGTGGCCGGCGATCAACGTCAACGACAGCGTGACCAAGTCGAAGTTCGACAATCTCTACGGCTGCCGTGAATCGCTCGTTGACGGCATCCGCCGCGGCACCGACGTCATGATGGCCGGCAAGGTGGCGATGGTCGCCGGCTTCGGCGATGTCGGCAAGGGCTCGGCCGCTTCGCTGCGCCAAGCCGGCTGCCGCGTCATGGTGTCGGAGATCGACCCGATCTGCGCGCTGCAGGCGGCTATGGAAGGCTACGAGGTGATAACCATGGAAGACGCCGCGCCGCGCGCCGACATCTTCGTCACCGCGACCGGGAACCTCGATGTCATCACGATCGAGCACATGCGCCACATGAAGCACCGTGCCATCGTCTGCAACATCGGGCACTTCGACAGCGAGATCCAGGTGAACGCGCTGCGCAACATGAAATGGCATAATGTGAAGCCACAGGTGGACGAGGTCGAATTCCCCGACGGCAAGCGCATCATCCTGCTGTCGGAAGGGCGCCTGGTGAACCTCGGCAACGCCATGGGGCATCCGAGCTTCGTCATGTCGTCGTCCTTCACCAACCAGACGCTGGCGCAGATCGAGCTGTTCACCAATCCGGGCAAGTACGAGAAGAAGGTCTACACGCTGCCCAAGCACCTCGACGAGAAGGTGGCGCGCCTGCATCTCGACAAGATCGGCGCCAAGCTCACGCAACTGACGCAGAAGCAGTCGACCTATATCGGCATCCCGATCCTGGGCCCCTACAAGACCGATCAGTATCGGTATTGAGAGACGCGTCGCCGACAGCGCGCGCGCTCTTGACGGTGCGTGGACTGCTGGAAGGCTTCCGGGTGGCACGCGGCTATTGCGCGCCGCCCGGCGCTTGTTTTTCGTCCTGTTCCGTTGCAGCCACGATATAGACCGGCCGTCGGCGCGTCTCGCGCAGAATGCGGCCGACATATTCGCCGATGATGCCGAGCACGAGAAACTGCCCGGCGCCCAGCATCGCGATCACCGCCATGATCGACGTCCAGCCGGCAACGGTGCGATGGATCCAGAGAAAGCTCACGATCGAGTAGATCAGAAGCAAGACGCCGATGCCGGCGAAAGTCAGCGCGAGGTGGATGGCCAGACGCAACGGTCTGACGCTGTGCGCAACGATGCCGGTGATGGCGAAATCCACCATGCGCCGCAAAGTGTATTTCGAGTTACCGGCCTCGCGCACGCCCTGAACGTAGCTCACGGTCGTGACCGGGAATCCGATCCAGCGCACCAAGCCGCGCAGGAATACGTCCTGATCCTCAAGCGCGTTAACGACATCGACCACCGCGCGGTCGAGCAGCATGAAGTCGGCACTACCGGGCTCGATGCGAACGTCGCCGAGCGCATTGAGCGTCCGGTAGAAGAAACGGGAGGACAGACGTTTGAGAGCGGGCGTGCGATTGCCGTCGTCCAGCCTCTGCGTCAGCACGATCTTGGCGCCGCTGCGCCATTCGGATATCAGCAGCGGTACTTTTTCCGGCGGATGTTCGAAGTCGCAATCCATGACCACGACGGCGGCACCGTGGGTGTGGCGCAGTCCGGCGCGGAGCGCCGCCTGGTGACCGAAGTTGCGGGTGAACGAAACGAAACGGACCGCCGGATCGCGGGCCGCGAGCGACCGGATCGCCGCGAGCGTGCCGTCGGTGGACCCGTCGTCCACGAAGACGAACTCGATGCTTCCGAACGGCTTGCAAATTTCGGCGAGGCGTAGGGCGATGCCGGCGACGTTCTGCGCCTCGTTGTGCGCGGGCAGGACGAACGACAATGTCGGCTGGTCCATGGAACTCGGATCAAGCGGGAAGGCGTCTCACCGTCGGCCTAACCGCGGCGCCGTGCCCGGAAATTCACTTTAGGCGAATATCCCTTATAACTCAATGCGAAGGCGTGGAAGCGCCACGCGATTGGCGCATTTGCCTTACGGTCCTCTACGGCCGGGGAGGCACCAGGAGGAAGACGACTTTCGCCGAAGCGCCGTCCATGCCGAAGAAGGACACCGGAAGATCGCTTTCGACGCGTTCGACGCCGGGCCAGCCCGAGGTGCTTCGTTCCGCTTCGTCGATGCAGGCTCGATCTTTTGCCAAGCATACAACGGCCCAGCCTTCGCGCGCCCTGCGGCCTGCATTGACCCAAGGCGTGGTCTCCCAAGCGAAATTCGGTGTGCTGTCGGGGTGATCGGGACTGTAGAAGCCCGCCGCCAGCGCCAAAGAATAGTTGCCGGTTACGATCGTAAGGGGCCGGTGCATCCGTGTTCGCCACACCTTCGTCAGTTCCTTGCTGACGACGCCGTAATAGGCGCGCCCATCCTTGGATTCCCTGAAATAGTTCCTCCAGGCGACAACCGGTGATGCCGCAAGGATCGCCGCGGTCAAGACCGCCACGCCGATAGCGACGCGCATCGTCGTCGCCCGCGACAGCACGGCCTGCGGCGGAGCAAGCAGCACGATCGGCAGCAGGAACCAGGCCGACATCGTCCACAATGACGTGAGGTTCACGCCGATCAGCGGCGCCGTGAGCATGGGCAGAAGGAGCGGCACCGCGATCAGCACCACCAGCGTGCGTCGATCCGGGTCGCTTGGCCAGAGCGTCGCCGCGACGAGCCGCCGGTCTGGCCGCACCGCGAGCCCATAGACCGCGATGGGAAGCAGCACGTAGCACAACGCGCCGACGGCATAAGCGAAGGTCGTCTTCGCCAATTCCGCGGCCGACGTGCTGCCGTGCACGGCGACCGCATACCTGAACGGCCCGGCGCCCGTAGTCGCGAGCCAATACAGGTGTGGCGACAGCACCGCCAAGCCGGCGAAAATGGACAGCCACGGTGACGGCGACCGCAGATAATCGAGCCGGCGCGGATGCCACAGAGCGGCGGCGACGAAGCCGGCGATGAGGTAGATCGAATAGTACTTGCCGAGCATGGCGAGCGCCGCCGCGGCGCCCGCCGCCAGCGACCAGCCGAAGCGGCGCGTCTCGAAGGCGCGCAGAAAGCAGTACGTGGCAATCGGCCATGTCGACAGCAAAGTCTGGTTGGTGGAGAAGCGTTGGCCGTGAAACTGATAGAACGGCGTCAGGAGCAGAAGCAGGAGAACGAGCAGGCGCTTGTTCTCGTCGACGCGGTTGCGCGCGATGAGATCGACGGCAAAAAGCGCAATCGCCGCGTTGACCATCGCCAGCAAATGGAATGACCAGTCCGCCGCCGGAAAGACGGCGAACCACGCCGCCGCGATCAGCCCCGCGAGCGGCGGGTGCTTGTAGTAGCCGGCCGATGGATGGCGGCTCCAGTCAAACACTTCCGTGAGGTCGTCGTTGAGGCCGATCGCGGAGTAGACGATGATCTGGAAGCACGTCCAAACCGCAATGAACAGCAACAAAAAGATCCACGTATCGCGGTTGTTGCGTTCCAGCCCGGGCCAATAGGACGAGCCGTCTCTGAGCGAAAGCCCGCGGCTCGGCGAATGGTCAGCAGTCATCGATCGGCCTTGAACCCCCTCCGCCATGGCCGGAACAAAAACTCTCTCGGCGAGCGGGCCCATCGGGGCGCATGTTTCGGGCTGTATGACACGGCGCTCTCGGCGCTGTCTAATTGGCGGTCGGAAGCGAACGGTTGCGCGTCGGCGGCGCGATCCGCCGCGGCCACTCGCGCCGCAGCGTGCGAACGACTGCCGGGATGCCGAGGCCGAAGCCCAACGCCATCAGCATCGCCGCGACGCCGGTGAAGTACGTGTCCCACTCCGTCCGCTCGGGCTCGCCGGCCCGGAGCGCCGCGACGATGGTCCAGGCCGTGTCGGCGGCGATCGCGGCGGCGAACACGACAAGCGCCACGATCCCTGCGAACACCACCGCCCAAAGCGCCCATACCGCTGGCGGCATTCCTTGCAGCACCACGAGACCGGGATTGGCTCGCATCGCGTGCTCGACCAGGCGGGCGACGAACGGTTGAAAACGTGCCGAACGGTCCTCGAAGCGGCCGAAACCGAGCAGGTGGGTGGACGACAAGGCGACGCTGCGCCCCCCTCGGACATCGATGCGGCAAACGCCGGAAGCGGGCGCCACCTCGCCACCGCTGTAACTGAAGCCCGGTGAACCGAACAAGCGGATGCGCTTGATCTGCGTGTAGGCTATCCGGCGCGGAGGAACGCCTTCGCGCACCAGCGCGTCGGCCGTGAGCCGCCACGCTATCTCGGAGCTTGCGAGGCTCGGCCGGGCGCGATAGGTCGCCTCGGCTTCTATCGCCTGCTGCCCGGCGTCTGTGCCTGCGGTCTGGGTCATTGAGCCGAACCGGGTGATGGACCAATCTGCGCCGAACAGTACGCGCTGGCCGCGCCTTGTCGCTCCGCAGGACGGGTGTTATCTCCGCCGCATGAGCGCGAAGCCCATCGAAAATATACGCAACTTCTCGATCATCGCCCACATCGACCACGGCAAGTCCACGCTTGCCGACCGGCTCATTCAGCTCACCGGGGGGCTGTCCGAGCGCGAAATGGTCGACCAGGTGCTCGATTCGATGGACATCGAGCGCGAGCGCGGCATCACCATCAAGGCGCAGACGGTGCGGCTCCATTACCGCGCCCGCGACGGCAAGGACTACGTCCTCAACCTCATCGACACGCCCGGCCACGTCGATTTCGCCTACGAGGTCAACCGCTCGCTCGCCGCCTGCGAGGGCTCGCTGCTCGTCGTCGATGCAAGCCAGGGCGTCGAGGCGCAGACGCTCGCCAACGTCTATCAGGCGCTCGACAACAACCACGAGATCGTCCCCGTGCTCAACAAGGTCGATCTGCCGGCTGCCGAGCCCGAAAAGGTCAAGCAGCAGATCGAGGACGTGATCGGTCTCGACGCTTCCGACGCGATCCTGATTTCGGCCAAGACCGGACAGAACGTGCCGGAGGTGCTGGAAGCGATCGTGCATCGGCTGCCGCCGCCCAAGGGCGATGTCGCGGCGCCGCTCAAGGCGCTGCTCGTCGACAGCTGGTACGACAGCTATCTCGGCGTCGTCGTTCTGTTCCGCGTCGTCGACGGCGTGCTCAAGAAGGGGCAACGCATCCGCATGATCGGCACCGGCGCCGCCTACGAGGTCGATCGCGTCGGCGTGTTCACGCCGAAGATGGAGGAGGCGAGCGAACTCGGCCCCGGCGAGATCGGTTTTCTCACCGCCTCGATCAAGGAGGTCGCCGACACCCGCGTCGGCGATACCATCACCGACGACCGCCATCCGGTAAGCCATCCGCTCCCCGGCTTCCGTCCGGCCGTGCCGGTCGTGTTCTGCGGCCTGTTTCCAGTCGATGCCGCCGATTTCGAAAATCTGCGCGCGGCCATGGGCAAGCTCCGCCTTAACGACGCGAGCTTCTCATTCGAGATGGAGACCTCGGCGGCGCTCGGTTTCGGCTTCCGCTGCGGCTTTCTCGGACTGCTTCACCTCGAGATCATCCAGGAGCGTCTCGAGCGCGAATTCAATCTCAATCTCATCGCGACGGCGCCCTCGGTCATCTACAAGATGAAGCTGATCGACGGGAAAGAGATCGAGATCCACAATCCGGTCGACATGCCCGACGTCGTCAAGATCGAGGAGATCGAGGAGCCGTGGATCCGGGCCACCATCCTGACGCCGGACGAGTATCTCGGCAGCGTCTTGAAGCTCTGCCAGGACCGGCGCGGCATCCAGGTCGAACTCACCTATGTGGGCTCGCGCGCCATGGTCAAATACGACCTGCCGCTCAACGAGGTCGTGTTCGACTTCTACGACCGGCTGAAGTCGGTATCGAAAGGCTACGCCTCGTTCGATTATCAGCTCACCGACTACCGGCCTGCCGACCTCGTCAAGATGCAGATCCTGGTCAATGCCGAGCCGGTCGATGCGCTGGCCATGCTGGTGCACCGCACCCGCGCCGAGAGCCGCGGCCGCGCCATGGTGGAGAAGCTCAAGGAGCTCATCCCGCCGCACATGTTCCAGGTTCCGATCCAGGCGGCGATCGGCGGCAAGATCATCGCCCGCGAGACCGTGCGCGCCTTCCGCAAGGACGTGACTGCGAAGTGCTACGGCGGCGACGTGACGCGCAAACGCAAGCTGCTCGAGAAGCAGAAAGAAGGCAAGAAGCGCATGCGCCAGTTCGGCAAGGTCGAGATTCCGCAGGAGGCCTTCATCGCCGCGCTGAAGGTGGATGTGTGAAAATTCGATCCGGCTCGCGTTGAGTCGCTCGCCGCGCCGACGGACAGGGTCGTATCGCCCTGATCGCTGCTCTTGCCAAGCGCATTGAGCGCCAGCGGCTATTGTCGGCTACTGCACCACGATCGTGGTATTGCGCATGCCCTCGTGCTCGATCAGGCCGTAGAGCACGGCGGCGTTTGTGGGATGCAGGCGAATGCAGCCGTGCGACGCCGGGCCGCCGAGATGGGAAATCTCGTAGCTGCCGTGTATGGCAAGACCGCCGGCGAAGAAGATCGCGTGCGGCATCGGCGAGTTATAATATTTGTGCGAGAACCACCTGCGCGCGAGCACGTGGGGGTGGAAGGTTCCGGCCGGCGTTCCATAGCCCGGGCGCCCAGTCGAAACCCGCCACGTGTAACGGTAGAAGCCATCGACGCCGACCCGCATCGTCTGGGTCGAGCGATCGATCTGCACCATGATTTCGGCTGTAGCGCGGTCGGCGGAAACCAGGATGAAACAAAACGCCGCCAATGACACCGCAAAAATGAAGCGTCGCATTGCCAGCCCCGAGCATTTTCCTCAACCACCCGAGATATTATTGTAGCGCGCGAGCGAGCTTGTAAAGCGCTTGTCGCTCCGAGAGTTAATCGAACTCACATGTTTCATCGCATGGTCATGAGCCGTTCAGCATGCCTGGCTTCGATCTGTTCACCATCGGACATTCCAACATCGCGGCCGACCGTTTCCTCGCCATGCTGAAAGCCGCCGATGTTGGCGCGGTCGCCGACGTGCGCTCGGTGCCGGTCTCGCGCCGTCACCCCTGGTTCGCAAAGAAGAATTTGGCGGCGGCGCTGACCAATGCCGGCATCGGTTACATGTCGATCGGCGACGCGCTCGGCGGTCGCCCGCGCAGCGCCCGCCTTTACCGCGGCGGCATTGCCGACTATGAGGCCATGGCCGTGCAGCCTGACTTCCTCGAGGGCCTCGACCGGCTGCAGGCCGCTTCCACTGCGCGCATTTGCCTCATGTGCGCGGAGCGCGAGCCGCTCGACTGCCATCGCTGTCTTCTGGTGGCGCGGAGCCTTGCCGAGCGGGGTCTGTCGGTCGGTCATATCCTCCATGACGGTATGATCGAACCGCATGCCGCGACCGAAGGCCGACTTCTGGCGCTTGACGGCGGTAGCGAGGACCTGTTTGCGGCTGGACAGCGTGAACGACTCGCGGCAGCCTACCAGCGCCGGGCACGAGCGGTGGCGTATCGACAGGTATCTCATACGCCGGCCGGGGCCGCGGGAAGCCGCTAATGCTTGTTTCGCTTCGCTTACTTCTGATCCTGATCGTCGCTGGTGTCAGCCCGGCGCTGGCGCAGGACCTCGGCACACTTGACCCCAAGCCGCTGGCGCCGCTCGCTAATCCCAGCTCGCCGTCGACGCCGGCGAAGGAGCTGTTCGCGCGCAAGACGCTGCCGGTGCCGTTCGCCGCTCGCTCGATCGGCTTTTACGCCCTGGGATGCCTCGCGGGCGCTATTGCGCTGCCGATCAATGGGCCGACCTGGCAGGTGATGCGGCTGTCGCGCAACCGCAATTGGGGCCATCCCAAGCTCGTCGAATTTCTCGAGCGTCTCGCCGACCGGGCGAAGAAGGTGGGCTGGAACGGCCTTCTGGTCGGTGACATGTCGCAACCGCGTGGCGGGCCCATGCTCACCGGCCATGCCAGCCATCAGGTCGGGCTCGACGCGGATATCTGGCTCTCGCCCATGCCTGACCGACTGCTGTCCCGCGAAGAGCGCGAGTTCATGTCGGCCGTCAACATGGTCGCCAAGGATCGCCTCGACGTCGATCCCAAGGTCTGGACCCATCAGCGCACCGAACTCATCCGCAGCGCGGCGCAGGATCCCGCCGCCGAGCGCATATTCGTGAATGCGGCGATCAAGAAGGCGCTATGCCGCGAAGCGGGGCCGGACCGCGGCTGGCTCTCCAAGGTGCGACCGTGGTGGGGGCACGATTATCATTTCCACGTTCGCATCTACTGCCCGGCCGACAGTCCGGATTGCAAGCCGCAGCCGCCGCCGCAGCCCGGCGATGGCTGCGGCCACGAGCTCGATCACTGGTTCTCCGACGCCATCCTGCATCCGAAGCCGCCGCCTGAACCTGAGAGGCCCAAGCCTCCGCTCACCCTCGCCAGCCTGCCGTCGGCCTGTCGCCAGGTGCTGATGGCGCCGTAACGGGCGCGGCAAGCGCGTCATCGGTCGCGGTGGAGCAGCGGCGGCAAACGAGTTCCGCGTCAGAGGGAAATTGACTCTGCTCGCAACTAACCCCGAGCATTCACCCCGGCCGTGTGCGCTTGTTTGATCCGAGCATGGCCCCGCCATTGAAATCCGCACTATTGTGCGATGTAATGCGGGCGCAACATTCGGGCTTGGCGGGTCGATGGCGTACGTCCCAGGCTTCAAATATGACATTTTCATAAGCTATCCGCGAGAGAACAACCGGGCGGATCCGGAGGGTGTGCAATGGGTGCGCGAGCTCGATCGCTACCTGAAAGTGGCGATTGCCAATCAAATCCCGAGCAAAGACCAGCCTGAGATTTTCTTCGACGACCACGACTTCGAAAGCGGCCAGCACGTCGCCAAGCTGCTCGACCACGCGCGCGACGCGGCGATTTTTCTCGCCGTCGTGTCGCCGCCCTACGTGGCGCCGGGTAAGTTCACGCTCAAGGAGCTGGAAGCGTTCTGCGGTTCGCGCGACGCCCGCGAGCAAATCATCGTCAGCGTCTATTTTCTGCCGATCAGAGCGCAGGACGAGCCGGCCGAACTTCACGGGCCCAAGAAATTCGAGTTTTTTTGGGCAAACGAGAACAATGTGCCGGTGCCGCTCACTCCGCGCACCGATCCCAAGTCCTATACGTCCAAGCTCTATACGCTCGCCAACCACATCATCAATCGCCTCGACGAAATGCGGCGCAAGCGCATTCCGCCGGCGGATGTGCAGGCGCCGGCCGGCGCCGGCGCCGGCATGGCGGTCCTCCTCGGCCAGGTGACCGACGACCTCGTCGACACGAGGGAGGAGCTCAAGGAATTCATCGAGAAGCTCGGCGCCGTCGTGCTGCCGCCCGAGGACTATCCGGCCTGGGGACCGCAATTCACCGCGGCGTTTGGCGCTCAGCTTGCGAAGGCGGATTTGGTCGTGCAGCTGCTTAGCAAGGTACGCTCGCAAAAGGGGGACGGCGATCAATTCAGCTGCGCTCAGTTCCAGCATCAGGCGACGACCGATGCGCAGAAGCCGGTGCTGCAGTGGCGCGAGCCGTCAGACATCTCGAAGGTGCAGCATTACGACAGGCCGATCCTCGAGATGGCCTCGGCCATGACTCTCGAACAGTTCAAGGTCGCCGTGCGAAAGAAGCTCGAGGAGCTGACCCCGCCGCCGGAGCCGGCGGCTGCGCTTCCCGCGGTCGATGAAGCGGAAAGCGGGCATGCGCCGTTCATCTACATCACCGCCCACCCCGAGGATCTCGATCGCGCGCTCAAGCTCAAGGGCATCGCCGACTCGCTGGGCGCCGCGCGCATCATGGAGGACCAGAACAAGCTCAAGGACTTCATCGAGCAGGTCCCCTTTGCCGAAGCCGTCGTGTTCCTGTATGGCGACGCGCCGCGCAAATTCGTCGACGATTGGCTCGCCAAGTACCTCAAGCTCAAGACGACGCAGTTCAAGACGCACCCGCAATTGGAAGCCGTTTATTACGCGCCACCGCCAAAGAGCGAGACGCAGCGGCAGTTGAGGACGGGCTGGAAAGGCCTCCGCGCATTCGGCTCGCAGGACGCATTCACCCCGGAGGACATGCGCAAGATCTTTGTGGAGCTGCGCGGTGGTCCCGCCAGATAGAGCTCCCTATCCGGGGCTGCGGTCGTTCACACGCGAGGAGACCGACCTCTTCTTCGGGCGCGACGGTTGCGTCGAGCACATGCTCGGGCGGCTCGCGAGCACTCGGTTCCTCGCCGTGCTCGGCTCTTCCGGCACCGGCAAGTCGTCGCTGGTCGAAACCGGATTGCTGTCGGCTTTGGACATGGGCTTGCTGCCCGGCGCCGGTGCGCGCTGGCGGGTGGTGGACTTTCGGCCCGCGGGAGCGCCGCTGCGCAATCTCGCGCGCCGCCTGCTCGAGGTCGAGCGCGCGGAGACGGAGCAGGCGGGCGTTCAGGTTGACGATGTCGCGATCGATCTGTTGCGCACGCGGCTCAAGCGCGAGCCCGGCGCCATCGTCAATTGGTGCCGCGAAGGCCATCTGCCGCGGCGCACCAACCTGCTCATCCTCGTCGATCAGTTCGAGGAGCTGTTTCGCTACGACAGCCACGCCGGCAGGGACGAGGCCGAGGCCTTTGTCGCGCGGCTCCTAGAAGTAAAGGACGTGCCGGGTTCGCGCAGCCAGGCGGCGGCCGAGACGCCGCTCTACGTCGCGATCACGATGCGCTCCGAGTATCTCGGCGCCTGCGCGCTGATCGCCGGGCTCGCCGAAGCGGTCAACGCGGGAACGTATCTGACCCCGCGCATGACGCGCGA
>Ga0335081_10007667_pt1 | contig 17260 bp, 21 predicted proteins | sample Lox_Sample_35_FD_206713 | JGI IMG/M metagenome (GOLD analysis project Ga0335081, IMG submission 206713) | Soil microbial communities from Loxahatchee National Wildlife Refuge, Florida, United States - Lox_Sample_3.5 | ecosystem: Environmental > Terrestrial > Soil > Wetlands | place: USA... | reverse complement strand
CTGCCCGACGGGCCGCTGAAGGAGTCGTACCCCGACTGGATCCACGAGGTCTTCGTGCGCGTGGTCGGCGAGGACGGCGCGCTCGCGCTGATGCGCGCGATGAACGAGCCGCTCGAGACGGTTGTCCGCCTCGTCCGCGGCGAGCCGCCGGCGGGTGCGGAGGAGACGGACGTGCCCGGCGCCTACCGCGTCGAACGCGTGGACGAGGCGGCGGTCGCGGCCGGCCTCGTCTGGCCGCAGAGCCGCGGCTCGCAGCTCGCCGGGCTCTGCGTCGGCTCCCGCGAGGGCGAGCGGGTCCTCGACCTCTGCGCCGCGCCCGGCGGGAAGACCGGACAGCTGCGAGGCGAGGTCACGGCGGTGGAGATCGACCCGGGACGCGCGTCGGAGCTTCGCGCGAACCTCGCGGCGATGGGTCGCACCGACGCCACGGTCGTCGAGGCGGACGGGACGGCGCTGCCGTCCGGTCTGACCGGCTTCGACCGCGCGCTCGTGGACGCGCCCTGCTCGGGCCTCGGCGTGCTCGCGCAGCGGCCGGATCTGCGCTGGCGAGGGCGGCCGTTGCCGGATCTCCAGCTCGCGCTGCTCCGCTCCGCCGCCGAGCGGGTGCGGCCCGGCGGGACGATCGTCTACTCCGTCTGCACGCTCGCTCCGGACGAGTGCGAAGCGGTCGTCGACGCGAGCGGGCTCCGCGTTCTGCCGCTCGGCGGCGAATGGCCCTTGTTCGCCCACCCATCGCGGCCGGAGTTCCTGCTCACGCTGCCGCACGTCCACCGCACGAGCGGCTTCTTCGTCGCACGGCTCGCTCGCGACTGACCCACGTCGTACCATCCCCGGGCGGTATGCCGTGGAGCGACTGGATCCGGACAGTCGAGATCGAGCCGTCGCTGTACGCGGCGGACTTCGCTCGCCTCGGCGAGAACGTCGAGGCACTCCTGCACGCCGGCGCGCGGATCTTCCACTTCGACGTCGGCGACGGCCACTTCGTCGAGCCGATCACGATGGGGCCGGTCGTGCTCAGGGCGATCGCGCCGCTCGTGCACGCGGCCGGCGGCGTCCTCGACTGTCACCTCATGGTCGACAATCCGACGCGCCACTTTCCCCAGATCGCCGCCGCGGGCGGCGACAGCGCAACGTTCCACTACGAGGTCGTCGAGGACGTTCCGGGAACGATCGCCGCCGCCCGGGAGCACGGGCTCGCGGTGGGCGTCGCCTTCAATCCGGACACCGAGCCCGAGGCCGTGGCCCGAGTCGCCGGCGGCGCCGACGTCGTCCTCTGCATGAGCATCCATCCCGGCTACAGCGGCCAGGCGTTCGTGCCCGAGGCGCTGGCCCGGGTCGTGCGGCTGCGGGCCCTGTTGCCAGACCGCGTCTACGTCCAGGTCGACGGCGGCATCGACCATGAGAACATCAAGGCCGTCCACGACGCCGGCGCGACCCTGCTCGTGGCGGGCTCCGCGATCTTCAAGCGGGAGGATCTCCCCCGCGCGTACCGCCGCCTCGTCCAGACGCTTGCCTGACGACGCGCACTACCGGCGGGCGCTCGACCTGGGCGAGCGGGGGCGCGGCAAGGTGCGCGACCACCCGCTCGTCGGCGCGGTCGTCGTCCGCGACGGCGAGGTCGTGGGGGAGGGATGGTACGAGTACGACCTCGTACGCCACGCGGAGATCGCGGCACTCGACCAGGCGGGCGCGAGGGCGCGCGGCGCGACGCTCTACGTCACGCTCGAGCCGTGCTCGCACGAGGGCCGGACGCCGCCGTGCGCCGACGCCGTCGTCGCGGCCGCCGTCTCCCGCGTCGTCGTCGGCGCGCGTGACCCGAACCCGCTCGTCGACGGACGAGGTGTGGAGCGGCTGCGGGCGGCGGGGATCGAGGTCGAGCTGCTCGACGATCTCGCGGCGCGGCGCCAGAACGAGGCGTGGCGGGCGTGGAAGGCGCTCGGGCGGCCGTTCGTGACGTACAAGGCCGCGGTCACGCTCGACGGCCGCGTCGGCGTTCCCGGCCGCCGCTGGGTCTCGGGCGAGGAGTCGCGCCGCCGCGTGCACGAGCTCCGCGCGGCCTCGGACGCCGTCGCGGTCGGGATGGGCACCGTCCGAGCCGACGCGCCGCGGCTCGACGCGCGCGGCGTCGACGCGCTGCGCCAGCCGCGCCGGCTCGCCTTCGGCCGCGGCCCGCTCTCGGAGGGATCCGAGCTCGAGCTGCGCAGCGGCCCCCTCGAGGCGGAGTTGCAGGCGCTCGCGGCCGAGGGCGTCCAGTCGCTGCTGCTCGAGGGCGGGCCGACGCTCGCGACCGCCTTCCTCGCAGCCGGGCTCGTCGACAAGCTGCTCCTCTTCGTCTCGCCGAGCGTCGCGGGCGCCGGGTCTCACGTCCTCGGCGAGCTCGCGTCGCCGCTCGAGCTCCTGCATCTGCGCGCAGAGCCGTCCGGCGAGGACGTCCTCCTCGAGGCGTACCTGCGCGAGCCATAGCCCGTCGCGGCCTAGGCTTAGCGGCATGTTCACCGGAATCGTGCGCGAGGTCGGGACCGTCGCCGCGTCCGAGGACGGGCGGCTCGTCGTCGCAGCGCCGGAGGCAGCGGCCGGAGCCGCGCCGGGCGACTCGCTCGCCGTCTCGGGCGTCTGCCTCACGGTGGTCGAAGCGGGCGACGGCCGCGTCGCCTTCGACGTCGTCCCGGAGACGCTCTCCCGCTCGACGCTGGGCGGGCTGCGTACGGGCGATCCCGTCAACCTCGAGCCGCCGCTGCGCGTCGGCGACCTGCTCGGCGGCCACATTGTCCAGGGGCACGTCGACGGCGTCGGCCGCGTCCGCTCGGTCGTCGAGGAGGACGCCGATCGGCGCGTGTGGATCGACGCGCCGGCGGACGTGCTCCGCACGTGCGTCGAGAAGGGCTCGATCGCCGTCGACGGCGTGTCGCTCACCATTGCCGGGCTCGACGAGTCCGGCTTCGCCGTCGCGCTGATCCCGCACACGCTCGAGGCGACGACGCTCGCTCGCCTGGAGCAGGGATACCGGGTCAACCTCGAGGCGGACGTGCTCGGCAAGGTCGTCGAGCGGCTCGTTGCGGAGAGGCTCGGGTCGTGAGCGCCCCGTTCGCCACCGTCGACGAGGCGGTCGAGGACATCCGCAACGGGAAGATGGTCGTCGTCGTCGACGACCCCGACCGCGAGAACGAGGGCGATCTCGTCGTCGCGGCGCAGTTCGCGACGCCCGAGGCGGTCAACTTCATGGCGACCCACGCCCGAGGGCTGATCTGCCTCTGCCTGACCGAGGAGCGCTGCGACCGGCTCGGCCTGCCGCCGATGACGCCCCGGAACGAGGCGCGCCTCGGCACGGCGTTCACGGTCTCGATCGAGGCGCGGGACGGGGTGACCACCGGGATCTCCGCCGCCGACCGCTCGCGCACGATCCAGGTCGCGATCGAGCCCGACTCGACTCCGCACGATCTCGTCCAGCCCGGCCACGTCTTCCCGCTCCGCGCGCGAGACGGCGGCGTCCTGCGCCGGGCCGGCCAGACCGAGGCTGCGGTCGACCTCGCGCACCTTGCCGGCCTGATCCCTGCGGGCGTCGTCTGCGAGATCATGAACGAGGACGGGACCATGGCCCGCGTCCCGGACCTCGTGCCGTACTGCGAGCGGCACGGGCTGCGGCTGCTCACCGTCGCAGACCTGATCGAGTACCGCCGGCGGACGGAGAAGCTCGTCGAGCGCGTCGTCTCGGTGCAGCTGCCCACGCCGTACGGGAGATTCGCCGCGACCGCGTTCCGCGAGACGCTCACCGGGCGCGAGCACCTCGCGCTCGTCATGGGCGAGATCGGCGAGGGCCTGCTCGTGCGGGTCCACTCCGAGTGCCTCACCGGCGACGTGTTCCATTCGCTCCGCTGCGACTGCGGCGAGCAGCTCGACGCGGCGCTCGCCGCGATCGCCGCGGAGGGCCGCGGCGTCCTCCTCTACATGGCGCAGGAAGGGCGCGGCATCGGCCTGCTCAACAAGCTCAAGGCGTACGAGCTACAGGAGCAGGGCCTCGACACGGTCGACGCGAACCTCGCGCTCGGCTTCGCCGCCGACGAGCGGGAGTGGGGGATCGGCAACCAGATCCTCGCCGACCTCGGCGTGACGACGATCCGGCTCCTGACGAACAACCCGAAGAAGGTGTCGGGCCTGCAGGCCTGGGGGCTCGAGGTGACGGAGCAGGTGCCGATCGAGGTGCCGCCGCGACCCGAGAACGCTCGCTATCTCGCCGCCAAGCGGGATAAGCTCGGGCACAAGTTGCACCACCAGGACCTGAAGTTCGGATCGCACCCACTCGAGGCGGAGGACGCGTGAGCAACGGAGGTTTTTGGCCGGGCGAGCAGCCCGTGGTCGCGCAGGAGCCGGAGGCAGAGCTCGAGCCGGTGCCGGCCGGGGAGGCAGAGCCGGAGCCGCGTGAGGAGGCAGAGCCCGCGCCGGCCGAGGAGGCAGGGCCGGACGGGGACGAGGCAGCGGAAGAGGAAGCGGACGAGACGGCCGAGGCGCCCGAGCCCGAGCCGGCCGCGCGCCGGCAGCACGCGCCGGACGAGCTCGACGTCGCCGACGGCGTCGCCGTCCTCGAGGGCAGCCCGTCGGGCGCCGGTCGCTCCGTCGGCATCGTCGTGGCCCGCTTCAACGGGGAGATCACGAACGCGCTCCTCGACTCGGCGCTCTCGGCGCTCGTGCTCGCCGGCGTGTCGCCCGAGCGGACGACCGTCGTCCCGGTTCCCGGCGCGTTCGAGCTGCCGCTCGCCGCGATGGCCCTCGCCAAGACACGCCGCTACTCGTGCGTCGTCGCGCTCGGCTGCGTCATCCGCGGCGAGACCGCGCACTTCGACTTCGTCGCCGGCGAGGCCGCCTCCGGCATCCAGCTCGCGGCGCTCGAGACGGGCGTCCCCGTCTCGTTCGGCCTGCTCACCGTCGACACGATCGAGCAGGCGCGCGCGCGGACGGACAAGGGGGCCGACGCCGTCCGGGCCGCGCTCGAGATGGCCGATCTCTTCGCGCAGCTCCGCGACCAGGCGAAGGCGGCCGGCTAGCCGCCTCGTTCGGCTATCCTGGCCCGCCGATGTCCAAGGTCTGCGCGATCTGCGGGAAGAAGCCCGGCTTCGGCAACCACCGCAGCCACTCGATGGTGGCGACGAAGCGGCGCTTCGATCCGAACCTCCAGCGCGTCCGCGTGCTCATCGGCGGCAAGCCGACGCGGGCGTACGTCTGCACGCGCTGCCTCAAGGCCGGCAAGGTCCAGAAGGCTCTTTAGGAGGACTACCGCGGCTCGCGCCACATCGGGCGCACGCGGATCCCGTCGAGGATCTCGAGCTCGCCGCGCGGCTCGAAGCCGAGACGTGCATACAGCCGCGCGTTGTCGGCGGTCGACGCCTCGAGATAGGCCGGCACACGCTCCTCGTCGCAGCGCTGCAGCACGGGCGCGAGGAGCGCCGCGCCGCGGCCTTGTCCGGTCGCCTCGGGGACGACGCCGACGGCGAAGAGGTACCAGTGCGGCTCCTTGGGATGCACCCGCGCCACCACGCTCATCGCCCGTGACGCCCGGACGAGCTCTCGCGGGAAGAGGCGAACGTAGCGCGGCAACATCCTGAGCTGGTCCCGGAGCGGCTCGGGATAGCCGCCCGGACGGCGCCAGATCGCGGCGCCGAGCCGGTCGTCGTCGAGCCACACCTCTCCGTATCCCGCGAACCCGAGCCGGCACTCGAGCTCGAAGTAGCGCGCCAGTCGCGGCGTCCGCTCCGGCCCCTCGCGGATGAAGGCCGCGAGCACCGGGTCGCGGACGAAGGCGCGGGCGAGGATCTCGGCGGCGAACGGCGACTCCTCGGAGCGCGCGAGCCTCGCCGTCACTCCGTAGGCTTCGGCACGTCGTAGATGAGCCAGAGCCGTTCGCCGGTCTGCGAGCCGGTCGGGGCCTGCGCCGTGATCTGGCCGAGCTCGGGGCACTCGCAGACCTCCGGCATCTGCCTCGACGAGGCCGTCAGGTAGCGGCAGCTCCCGTCGCCGAGCCGCTCTCCGCTCCAGACGTTGGCATCGCTCATGCGCCGATTCTGCAACATGTCCCAGGTGAACCTCGTCGCGCGCTTCCGCGAATGGCGGATCGACCGGCTGGCCGACCGGCGTGCGAGGCGCCCGCACGGACGAAGGGCGAGGGCGACGTACGGCGCCGACGACGTGCACTCCTTCCTCTGGGAGCCGGTGCTCGAGGCGTTGGCGCTCGCTTCCGGCGACCGGCTGCTCGACGTCGGTTGCGGCGGCGGCGCCTTCCTTCGCCATGTCCTCGCGACGGTGGGCTGCGAGGCGGCCGGTCTCGACCACAGCCGGGACATGGTGCGTGTGGCGCGGGCGAAGAGCGCGGGTCTGCGCGTCGTCCAGGCGGACGTGACGGCCATGCCCTTTCCCGACGGCGAGTTCACCGCCGTGTCCTGCCTCGTCGCGTTCTTCTTCTTCCCCGATCCTGTCGCGGCGCTCCGCGAGGTGCGGCGGGTGCTCGACCCCGAGCGCGGACGGCTCGCAGTGATGACGACTGCGCCGGAGGCGAAGGGGACGCCGGCGGCGCCGTACCCGCTCTCGACCCGCGGCCGCTTCCACACAGACGACGAGCTCGTCGCCCTCGCGCGGGAGGCGGGTCTGCGCGAGCCGCGCATCGCGTACCGCGAGCCGTGGGCGCAGCTCCTCGTCGCCCGTAGGTAGGAAGTCCCCGCAAGCAGGCAGCGCAACCGTCGACCGCGCCGAGCGGTCAAATAGCGTGGATGGAGGCGGGACACGCGCTTTCCTCGCCGCTCGGCCGGATCACGATCGCGAACGAGGCGATCGCGCAGATCGTGGCCGAGACCGCGCTCGAGTGCTACGGCGTCGTCGGGATGAAGGCGCCGCTGCGCGGGCGGCTCGCGCGCCGCAGCACGCGCGGCATCGAGATCGGACGGGAAGGCGACGACGTGACGGTCGACCTGCACGTCGTCGTCGAGTACGGGCTCAACCTCGCCGAGGTGGCCTCGACCGTCCGGAATCGCGTCGCGTACGAGGTCGAGCGGCTTACCGGCCTTCCGGTGCGTGCGGTCGAGGTCCACGTCGACGACGTCCGGCCGACATGACGGCGAGCGCGGCGCAGGACGTCGAGCGCGTCCGGAGCCTCGTCCGCGCCGCGCTCGCGTCGCTCGAGGCGAGCCGCTCCCGGATCGACGACCTCAACGTCTATCCCGTACCCGACGGCGACACGGGCACGAACCTCACGCTGACGGTGCGCGCGGTCGCCGACGCGGTTGACGCCTCGCAGGCTGGCGACCGGCCCACGCTCGGCCACGAGGTCGCGCGGGCGGCGCTGATGGGCGCGCGCGGCAACTCCGGCGTCATCCTCTCGCAGATCGTGCGCGGTGCCGCCGACGTCCTCGTCGAGGCGCCGAACGGCGTCGATCCTCGGCTCGCGGCGAGGGCGCTGCGCGGCGCGTCCGACGCCGCGTACCGCGCGGTGCGGCGGCCCGTCGAAGGAACGATGCTGACGGTCGTGCGCGAGCTTGCCGAAGAGGCTGAGAACCGCGCCGCGTCCGGCGCTCCCGTCGGCGACCTCCTCGTCGAGCTCGTCCGCCGCGGGGAGGAGGCGGTGGCGAGGACGCCCGAGCAGCTCGCCGTGCTGCGCGAGGCAGGCGTCGTCGACGCGGGCGGCGCGGGCCTCGTCGAGCTCCTGCGCGGAATCGCGGCCGCCGTCGCGGGCGAGCCGGTGCCCGAACAGGTGCCGGTGGAGGCGCCGAGCGCGATCGACGCGGTGCATCTCGAGCCGTCGCGGTTCCGCTACTGCACCGTCTTCCTCGTCGAGGGGGAGGGCCTCGATCGCACCGCCCTCGAGGCGGAGCTGGAGCCGCTCGGCGACTCGCTCCTCGTCGTCGGCGACGGGTCGGCGCTCAAGGTGCACGTCCACACGGACGACCCGGGGGCGGCGCTCTCGCTCGGGACGCGCGCCGGCCGGATCGGGGGCGTCGAGATCGCGAACATGCACGAGCAGCAGGAGCTGCGGGAGCGCCGGTTGTCGCTCGTCCCGGCGACGCGGAGTCGCAGCGGCGTCGTCGCCGTCGTCGCCGGCGAGGGGAACAGGAGGCTCTTCGAGAGCCTCGCCGAGCCGGTCGGCCCGGTCCGCATCGTCGAGGGCGGGCAGAGCATGAATCCGGCGACGGCCGAGCTGGTCGCCGCCGTGCAGGCGCTCGACGCGGACGAGGCGATCCTGCTCCCGAACAACCCGAACGTGCGCCTGGCCGCCGAGCAGGCCGCTCTCCACGCCGGCTCGCCGGTCGAGGTCGTCGGCACCGGCTCGATGCCGGAAGGGCTGGCCGCGCTCGTCGGCTTCGACGGCTCGCGCTCGGCCGCCGAGAACGCGGCGGCGATGCGGGACGCGGCCGCGGCCGTGACCTCGGCGGAGGTGACCATCGCGTCGCGCGACGCGGCGGTCGACGGGCTCGCGGTCCGTCGCGGCGAGTGGCTCGGGCTCGTCGACGGCGAGGCGGTGGCGGGAGGCTCCGACCTCGCCGAGGTCGTGCTCGCCCTCGTCGAGCGGCTTGCCGTCGGCGGCGCTTCGCTCCTCACCGTCCTCACCGGCGCGGGTGCGCCTCCGCTCGACGGGATCGTCGACCGAATCCGCGCCAGCCACCCCGAGCTCGACGTCGAGGTGCACGAGGGCGGCCAGCCGCATTACCCCCTGCTGCTCTCTGCGGAATAGGGTTGGTCGGTGCGGCCCGTCCGGATCGTGCTCGTCGAGGACAACGAGGTGTTCCGCGAGGCCCTCGAGCTGCTGCTCGGGATGCGGGACGACGTGGACATCGTCGCCTCGGTCGGCGACGGCTCGGCCGCGGTCGCCGCTGCGCAGGAGCACCGTCCCGACGTCGTCCTGATGGACTACCGGCTGCCCGGGCTCGACGGCGTCCAGGCGACGGAGGCGCTCGCCGCGGCGGTGCCCGGCGTTGCCGTCGTCGGGCTGACCGCGTCGGCGAACGAGCGCGAGCGCGAGGCGCTGCTCGGCGCGGGCGCCGTTTCCTGCCTGACCAAGGACCAGGAGCTCGACGAGATCATCGCCGCGATCCGGCAGGCCGCCGCCGCTTGAACCTCACTGCGCAGAACACGGCGATCGTGCTCGACTCGACGGCCGACCTGCCGGACGCCGCCGAGCGGTTCCCGAACTGGCGGATCGTTCCGCTCCACGTCCGCTTCGGTGACGAGAGCTTCCGCGACGGCGTCGATCTCGACGGGGACGCGTTCTACCGGCGGCTGCGCGAGTCGACGGAGCCGCCCGCCACCTCCCAGCCGACGCCGGGCGAGTTCCTCGACTGCTACCGCGCGCTCGACGGCTACGAGCGGATCGTCTCGCTCCACGTCTCCGGGCGCGTCTCGGGCACGCTCGCGAGCGCCGAGATCGCGGCTGCCGAGCTCGCCGACGACCGAGTGCGCGCGATCGACTCCGAGACCGCGTCGGCGTCGATCGGGATGCTCGCGCTCGCGATCCAGCGGCGACTCGAGCGCGGCACGAGCGACGAGGAGGTGGACGAGCTCGTCGGGCGCTACCGGCGCGAGCGCGGCCTCCTCTTCACGGTCGAGACGCTCGAGTTCCTGCTGCGGGGCGGGCGGATCGGCAAGGCGCGCGCGTTTGCCGGGACGCTGCTCGACGTGAGGCCGATCCTCTCGATCGTCGAGGGGGAGGTCGTGCCGGTGAAGCGCGTCCGCGGCCGGCACCGCTCGCTCGCCGAGCTCGTCGCCGGGCTCGCCGCAGGGACGGACGACCGGCCGGGTTGGCGCTTCTCGCTCGCGCACGGCGCCGCGCCCGAGCGGGCGGCGGAGCTCGAGCGCCTCGTCCGGGAGCGGCGGCCGCAGGCCGAGCTGGAGCTCGTGGTGGAGCTCGGCGCCGTGATCGGCACGCACGCCGGCCCGGGGACGGTGGCGGTCTTCTGGTTCCGCGACGGCGACCTCAGCCGATGAGCTTCCGCAGCGAGTAGCCGGGCGGCGGGTAGTCGCGCGGATAGATCTGGACCGTTGCTCTCGGCGGGTCGGAGACGTCGTCGCAAGCGTAGGGACTGTTTCGCGAGTAGCCGACGACGCGAACCCAGCCGACCACCGTGCCGTTCTCGCCGCCCGCTGCCGCGGCGAGCCACGCCACGCGGCGCGTCGTGTAGCGGAACCAGCTCGTCGGATCTCCCGGCTGAAGCTCCCGGTCGCGGGCGTGGCTCCCAGCGCGGTAGCGGACGAACGTCGTCTGGGACATCCGGAACACATGGATGCCGAGCGCGAAGCGGCGGGCGTGACTGCAGTCGTAGCGTGCGTAGACCGTCCCGATCTGCGGGAGGACGGCAACGAACGTCCGGTTTCCTGCGTGCTCGGCACGGGCGAGGCCCACTGCCGGAAACGCGACGCTCACGGCCAGCGCCACGAGCATGGTTCTCCTCTTCTTGAGCACGAATGCAGTACGGCCGTGGAAGCGCTCGGCGTCCCTGACGTCCGGTCCGGCCGGGATACTCGGTCGCGGGCGGTGCAACGGACGATGACAGCCAGCCGTCGCCAGACGGTCTTCGCGGGCCTGGACCAGCCCGGGTTGTGGCCGCGCACCGCGCGGGCGCCGCGCCCGGAGCGGCTCGAGCTCGGCCTCGAGACGCTGCCCGGGGTCGGCGCGACGCTGCGCCGCAAGCTCGGCTCGCTCGGCCTCGAGACGGTGCGCGACCTGCTCGAGCACCGGCCTCGCCGGTACGAGAGTGCGGCCGACGAGGTGACGATCGCGTCGCTGCGGAAGGGCGACGAGGTCGTGATCCGGGCGCTCGTCCTCAGCGTCGAGAAGCGCCCGCTGCGCGGCCGGCGCGTCCGCGTCGTCGCGCGCGTCGACGACGGCACGGCCTCGGTTCCCGTGACGTGGTTCAACCAGCCCTGGCTCGTCGACCGGCTGCGGCCGGGCGCCTCGATCCGCCTGCGCGGCAAGCTCGGCCGGTTCGGCTTCGAGCCGCGCGCCTACGACCTCGGCGAGACCAGTGCGACCGCCGACTTCGCGCCCGTCTATCCGGCGGCGGAGGAGATCGCAGCCGCGACCGTGCGTCGCGTCGTCGACGCGGCCCTGCCGCTCGCGGTGCACGTCCCCGACCCGCTGCCCGCGGAGCTGCGCGAGCGCGAGTCGCTTCCGCTCAAGCGCGACGCGCTCGCGGTCGTCCACCGGCCGCGCAACCTCGACGAGGCGGAGGCCGGCCGCGCGCGGCTCGCCTTCGAGGAGCTGCTCGTGCTCCAGGTCGGGATCGCGCGGCGCGCCGCCGAGCGCGAGCACAGCCTCGCACCGTCGCTCGGCGAGCCGGGCGAGCTGGTCCGCCGCTTCCGCGAGGCGCTCCCGTTCGCGCTCACGCCGTACCAGGAGCAGGCGATCCGCGAGCTCGACGCCGACCTCGCGCGCACCGTCCCGATGCAGCGCCTGCTGCAGGGCGACGTCGGCTCGGGGAAGACGGTGGTCGCCCTGTACGCGCTCCTCCGCGCGGTCGAGAACGGCCGCCAGGGCGTGCTGATGGCGCCGACGGAGACGCTCGCCGAGCAGCACTTCCTCACGATCGCCGACGTCTGTCTCGAGCTCGGCGTCACGTGCGCGCTGCTCACGAGCTCGTCGTCGAAGGCTGCGCGAGACGCGGCTCCCGCGGCCGACGTCGTCGTCGGCACGCACGCGGTCATCCAGGAAGGCGTCGAGCTCCGCGACGTCGCCGTCGCCGTCGTCGACGAGCAGCATCGCTTCGGCGTCGAGCAGCGCAGCCGGATCGCCGCCGGCCGCGTCCCGCACGTCCTCCACATGACTGCGACGCCGATCCCGCGCACGCTCGCCCTCACGGTGTACGGCGAGCTCGCCGTCTCGGAGATCGCGAAGCCGCCCGCCTCGCGCAAGCCGGTCGTGACGAGCTGGATCACCGAAGAGCGGGCGCCCGAGGCGTACACGCGGCTGACGCGGCTGCTGCGCGAGGGCCGGCAGGCGTACGTCGTCTGCCCGCTGATCGAGGCCTCGGAGACGACGCTCGCCCGCGCGGCGGAGGCCGAGGCCGAGAGGCTGCGCGGCGCCGAGCTGCGTGACTTCCGCGTCGGCTGCCTGCACGGCCGCCTCAAGGCGGCCGAGCGGCGGGAGCTGATGGCGCGTTTCAAGGCAGGCGAGCTCGACGTGCTCGTCGCGACGACGGTGATCGAAGTCGGAGTCGACGTCCCGAACGCGACCGTGATGATCGTCCAGGAAGCAGACCGTTTCGGGCTCGCGCAGCTCCACCAGCTGCGCGGCCGCGTCGGCCGCGGCGCCGAGCAGTCGTACTGCCTGCTCGTCTCGCACGCGCGGCAGGAGCTGACCGAGACGGCGCAGGCCCGGCTGCGGGCGCTCTGCGACACGACCGACGGCTTCGAGCTCGCCGAGGTCGATCTCGAGCTTCGCGGCGGCGGCGCGCTTCTCGGCACGCGGCAGTCCGGGCTCTCCGACCTCCGCTTCGCGCGGCTGCGGGAGGACCGTCCGCTGCTCGAGCGGGCGCGTGCGGCAGCGTCGGCGGTCGGCGAGGGCCCGCTGCGGGACGCGGTCGACGCGCTCTTCGCCGAGGTCGAGCCCGAGTCGCTCGCCTGACGCTCAGGCGAGCGAGTCGAGCAGCTCGGCGAGCTCACGCGCGTGCGTGTGGACCGGTGAGTGGCCGGCGTCGAGCTCCACGACCTCCGCTCCGAGGATGTCGACCGCGAGATGCCTCTGCCAGTCCGGCCGGATCACCGCGTCCCGGGCGCAGACGACGTAGACGACGCGGCCGGAGAGGCTCGGCAGCGGCGCGTCGAGCGGCGCCTGGCGTCGTAGCCGCGCGGCGAGATGTGCGCGCTCGGGCGGGTACTGCAGCTCGGCCGCCGCGACCGCCGGATCCGGATAGTACGAGCGCCCGAGCTCGTCGCGGACGCGTCCGTCGCCGAAGCCCGGCCCGAACACGCCGTGCCAGCCGGTGCCGCCCACGAGAGCGCACAGGAAGACGCGCGTTCCCGCGTCGACGAGCGGGATCGTGAAGCCGCCGAGCGAGTGCCCGACGGCGACGTCTGCCGGCGGAACGAGCGCCGCATAGTCCTCGACGCGCGCCTCGACGTCGTCGCACGGGAGATCGGGCGCGTGGACGAGGTGGCCGCGCGCCTCGAGCTCGGCCCGCAGCGGGTCCCAGCACCAGCCGCCGCCCCAGGCTCCGTGCACGAGCGAGAAGCTCGCCATGCGACGATCCTCCCATGCGCGTGATCGCCGGGTCGCGAAAGGGGCACACGCTGCTCGCGCCGCGCGGTCTTGCGACGAGGCCGACCTCCGACCGCGTCCGCGAGAACGTCTTCAACCTCGTCGGGCCCGTCGACGGGGCCGAGGTGCTCGACCTCTTCGCCGGCTCGGGAGCCCTCGGGATCGAGGCGCTCTCGCGCGGGGCGGGGCACGCGACGTTCGTCGAGCGGGACGGGGAGGCGCTCCGCGCGCTCGAGCGGAACCTCGACCGGCTGCGCCTGGCCGGCGCGCGCGTCGTGCGGGGCGACGTGCTCGCGACGATCTCGCGCGAGGCGGCAGGCGGCGCGAAGTACGATCTCGTGCTGGTCGATCCCCCGTACGAGATGCTGACCGAGATCCAGCCACGCCTCGCCCGCCACCTGCCGCCGCTGCTCGCCGAGCACGGCCTCCTCGTCGTCGAGACGGACGCGCGCGTCCAGCCGGAGCTGCCGCTTCCCGTCCGCACGTCCCGCAGGTACGGCCACACGCGCGTCACGCTGTTCGAGGCGACGGCTCGTTGATCACCGCCATCTGTCCCGGCTCGTACGACCCGGTCACGATGGGACACGTCGACGTGATCGGACGCGCTGCGGGAATCTTCGACCGCGTCGTCGTCGGCGTCGTCGGCATGCCGCACCACAAGGAGCCGATGTTCACCGTCGAGGAGCGCGTCGAGTTCCTCCGCGACGCGCTGGCAGGGCTGGAGAACGTCGAGATCGACGTGTTCCGCGAGCTCGTCGTCGAGTTCGCGCACAAGTGGGACGCGAAGGCGATCGTCAAGGGGCTGCGCGTCATCTCCGACTTCGAGTGGGAGTTCCAGATGAACCAGCTCAACCGCCATCTCGCGCCGGACGTCGAGACGGTCTACGTGATGGCGAGCCCGCAGGTGAGCTTCGTCTCCTCGAGCGGCGTGAAGGAGATCGCGGCCTTCGGCGGGAACGTCTCGGACCTCGTGCCCGAGCCGGTTGCGCGGCGGCTCGAGGCGATGTTCCCCGACGGGCGTCCCGGGACGCCGGAGAGGCCAGGCGAATGACCGAGCTCGACATCACGCTCCGCGACGGCCGCACGCTCCACGTCTACGAGGAGGGAGATCCCTCCGGCAACGTCGTCGTCGAGCACCACGGAACGCCGGGAAGCGGCCTCGGCTACGCGCCCGACCTCGAGCTCGCGCGCGAGCGTGGCTTGCGGATCCTGAGCTACGACCGCGCCGGCTACGGCGGCTCCACGCCGAAGCCGGGCCGCGCGGTCGTCGACGTCGTCGCCGACATCGACGACGCGGTCGCCGAGCTCGGCGTCGAGCGGTACGTCTCGCTCGGAGCCTCCGGCGGCTGCCCGCACTCCTTCGCCTGCGGCGCGCGCTCGGAGCGGTGCGTCGCTGCCGTCGCGATCGCCTCACCGACGCCGTATCCGGCGGACGGGCTCGACTGGATGGCGGGCATGGGCGAGCAGAACGTCGAGGAGTTCAGCGCCGCGCTGCGGGGCCCGGACGCGCTCGTGCCGTACCTCGAGCGGGACGCGGCGGAGTTCAGCCAGGCGACTCCGGAGCAGATCAAGGACGTGATGGCGAGCCTCCTCCCGCCGGTCGACGCGGCCGTGCTCACCGGCGCGCGCGCCGTGCACGCGAAGGAGAGGTTCGATCGCGCGATCGCGAACGGCGTCGCAGGCTGGCGCGACGACGACCTCGCTTTCGCGCACCCGTGGGGCTTCGAGCTCGACGAGATCCGCGTCCCGTCGCTCCTCTGGCAGGGCGTGCAGGACATGATGGTCCCGGTTGCGCACGGCCGCTGGCTCGCCGAGCGGATTCCGGGCGTCGAGGCGCACATCAGCGACGAGGACGGCCACCTGTCGATCGCCGTCGGGCGGCTGGGCGAGATCTACGACTGGGTCGCAGCCCGTTTCTGACCTCGTTCCCGATTGCGCCGACCGCCGAGCGGGCTACACTGCGGAGCCAATGGACGTACTCGTTCTGATCGACAAGCTCGACGACCTCGTCCACAACGCGAAGGCCGTCCCGCTCACCGACCAGGTGCGGATCGACCGCGAGGAGATCTACGACATCCTCGACCAGATGCGCGCGACGATCCCCGAGGAGATCAAGCAGGCCCGCTGGATCGTCAAGGAGCGGCAGGAGATGCTGGCCGAGGCGAAGCGCGAGGTCGACCGGCTCCTCGCCGAGGCGCGGGAGCAGGCGGTGCGCGAGGCGTCGCAGACGGAGATCGTGAAGATCGCCGAGCGGCAGGCCGAAGACCTCGTCGAGGACGCGCACAGGAAGGCGCGTGAGATGAAGCTCGAGATGGAGGACTGGGCCGACAACCAGCTCGCCTCCCTCGAGGTGAACCTCGAGCGCTTCCTCACCGCCGTCCGGCGGGGCCGCGAGCGGCTGCACGAGCGGTCGCAGGAAGCGGTCGTCGCCGGGCTCGGCGCGAACGGCGACAGCGCCGACGCGTTCTAGCTCGTCGTCGCGATTTCCCGGGCCAGCTCGACGAACGCCTCGGCCGCGCGCGACCGGTAGCGGTCGCGGTGCCAGGCGAGGACGATCGTCCGCGGCGGGATCCTCGACCCGAACGGCAGCGCGGCGATCTCGCGGTTGCGCGGCTCGACGACGAGCCGCGGCTCGATCGCCGAGCCGAGACCTTCGGCGACGAGCGCCTGCAGCGTCCCGTTGTCGTCCGTGCGGAAGACGACGTCGAGGCCGGGAACGCGCCCGGCGAGGTGACGCTCGGGCTCGGGCGTGCTGCGGCGGCCGATGAGCGGCAGCTTCGCGAGCTCGCGGAGCGGCGGGGCCGCCTCGAGCCGCGCGAGCTCCGAGCGCGCCGACACGAGCAGGACGTATGGATCCTGGAGCAGCTCCGTCCACTCGAACGGGCCCTCCCGAAGCGGCAGGTCGGCGAAGGTGAGGTCGAGCTCGCCGTGCTCGACCAGGCGGAGCAGGTCGGCGGCGTCGTTCTCCTCGCGCACGCGCACGCCGACGCGAGGCCATTCGGCGCGGAAGCGGCGGACGAGCGCGGGGAGGAGGCGCGCGCCGACGCTCTGGTAGATGCCGAGGCGCAGCGTCCCCGCGGCGCCCTCGGCCAGGGCGGCCATGTCGGCGCGGGCCGCGTCGAGGCGGGCGACGATCGCCTCCGCATGGCCGAGCAGCAGCTCGCCCGCCTCCGTCAGCTCGACCCGCCGCGGGCCGCCGGGACGGTCGAAGAGCCGCTGGCCGACGATCTGCTCGAGCTGCGCGATCTGCTGGCTCACGGCTGACTGCGTGTAGCCGAGGTCGCGCGCTGCGCGGCCGAAGGAACGGGTGCGCGCGACGGCCTCGAGCGCGGCGAGATGCCGCAAGTCGACTCCGGTCCATTGATTAGCGTTCATGATCGATATGAACGATAGCTCCACTTGTGCTGATCGTGTCGGCACCGGCATGCTGGGGCAATGAGGGCGAAGGTCGCCACCGCGCTGCTGATCGTCTACGTCGTCTGGGGGTCGACGTACCTCGCGATCGCGCTCGCCGACCGCTCGCTGCCGCCGTTTCTCATGCTCGCCGTCCGCTTCGCGGTCGCCGGCGGGCTGCTGTACACGTGGTCGTGGCGCCGTGGCGACCTCGCGGCGGCCCGGCCGGGCAGGCGGGAGTGGGGCGCGGCCGCCGTCGTCGGAGGTCTGCTCCTCTTCGTCGACACGGGCGGCGTCGCGTGGGCCGAGCAGCGGGTCGCCTCGGGACTGACCGCCCTTCTCATCGCGAGCGTCCCGCTCTTCACCGCGCTCATCGACCGCACGGTCTTCGGCGTGCGGCTCTCGTTCGGGGCGGTCGCGGGGATCGCGGCCGGGCTCTTCGCCGTCGCGATCCTCGTCGGCCCGAGCGCGCACATCGACCCGATCGGCGCGGGCGTGATCCTCGTCGCCGCGCTCGCGTGGGCCGGCGGCTCGGCGTACGCGCGGGTCGCGCCGCTGCCGCAGGCGCCGTTCCTCTCGGCCGCGATGCAGATGCTCTGCGCCGGCGCGTTCCTCGCCGTCGCGGGCGCGGCGAGCGGC
>Ga0335081_10007666_pt1 | contig 17261 bp, 8 predicted proteins | sample Lox_Sample_35_FD_206713 | JGI IMG/M metagenome (GOLD analysis project Ga0335081, IMG submission 206713) | Soil microbial communities from Loxahatchee National Wildlife Refuge, Florida, United States - Lox_Sample_3.5 | ecosystem: Environmental > Terrestrial > Soil > Wetlands | place: USA: Florida... | reverse complement strand
CTGCGGTAGCAAGCGTGCTCTTGCCGCTGCCGGATTCTCCCAGGATGCCAACCACTTCGCCGCTTCTGAGAGTCAGGTTCAGATTCTCGAGCGCTCGCACACGAACGTTATCTTGAAGTTCGTAGCTGATCGACAAACCGGAGATCTCGCAAAGCTGGACAGCTTCACTCACAAAAGACGCGCCCCACACATCTAAGTTTCATCGGTGCGATGAGGATACGCAATTGGCGAGTATGGAGCGGGCGGTTGCCAAAGATGACAGTCGTGTCTCACTTAGCCAGAGGGTATATCTCGGCGTGGCAGGCGTACTACAACCCAGTCGCTACAGGAATGCTGGTGTACCAGGCGAAAATTCACGTGGTATCGATCAGGCGGAGGGGTGGAAGTCGCGGAAATGGCGCGATGACCAGGCGTTAGAGTTCAAAAGAGGCTGGGGCGAGCCAACCGACGAAACCAACGTAACGTGGAGCGTAAGGCTGTCCCTGCTAGCGCCAAACAAATGACCTATTCCTCTAAGCCACACAAAGTGCGCTCGGTGAATTTGCGCATTTCTTTATTAATACTCTCCGTCCACGAAATAGATGCATTCCCTGGCTACCCTGACTCGATCGGCCCCTTCCGTTCGGCTATATGATCAGGAGCAGAAAATCCCCTGCATTGAACCCTACAAAGACCGGCGGCCCTAACCAACGGCCACAACCGACAGATGTACCGGCCGACCCAAGTATCAGCACAGCACCGCTATTTCAGGTTCGTGTACTCGGCTTTGGCTTCTTTCAGGATAGGGATATCTAGGTCAGCGTCTTTCCACAAGGCGAAAAAGTCCTGATATAACTTTCGACCGGAAGCCGTTTCGCCGTGCATCACCAACGAATGATATCGAAAACAGCGCGACACTACAGCGAGACTATTTCTTACGCGCGTTCAGCTTGTCGAGTGCGCCTTTCAGCTCCTCAAGCTTCCGTCCAGCCTCGCCGAGCTTGCCTTCTGCTGTCAGGCGCTGGTAGTCAGCCAGGTCTCTGGACGCTTCCGCGATCAGAGCGTCGAGAGACACTGCCGGTTGCGGTGACGTGGCTGATGCTGGCGTGCCTCGCTCTGCCTCGCCGGGGGCAGCTACAGCCATCGATGACGCCGCGGTCAAGGACGACGGCGCCCCTCCAAAAAGAGACGCCATCGCCGACTCGAAGGTCGGCCCGTAGGCCAGCTTATCCTGCAGTGCGAGCACCACTAGACGAAGTTCCGGCATCGGGCTGCGTTCGGCCTGCAGGTAAATCGGTTCCGCATACAAGAGCGCACGCCCGGAAGGAATCACCAGCAGCGCCCCGCGCCGCACGTGCGAACCCTGCTGATTCCACAGCGTAAGTTGGCCCGAGAGCTGCGCGTTTTGGTCAATTCGCGCCTCGATTTGCAGCGGCCCGTCGACCAGGCGCGTCTTGGGAAAGTTGTAGACGACCGACGTACCGTAGTGCGGGCCGTCGCTGCGGCCGGCAATCCACCCGATCAGGTTATTGCGGTTGGCGGGCGTGAAGGGCAGAATCTCCACGAACTCCTCTCCGGTTTCGCCCGGCAATTTCATCAGCACGAAATTCGGCTGCATCTCCTGCGTGGTTTGGCCGCCGCCCTCGCCCATGCCGACTTCGGTTGCAACGGTCCAGAGATCCTCGCGGTTATAGAACGCTTCCGGATCAGTCATGTGATACAAGCCGTAGACTTCCGCCTGCAATTTGAGCAACAACTCAGGGTAGCGTACATGTTTGCGCAGCCCCGGCGGCATGGTGGCCGCATCCTTGAACAGATTAGGGAAGATTCGGCGGTAGGCGGCGACGATCGGATCGGCCGCGTCAAACACGTAAAACGTTGTCGTACCATCGTAGGCGTCAATGACGACCTTGACGCTGTTCCGCATGTAATTAATAAGGTCATTGCCGAGACGGTAGTGGGTCGAGTAAGGATAGCTATCTGAAATCGTGTATGCATCCATGATCCACGACAGCCGGCCATCATCGCCCAGCACAACGTACGCATCTGGATCGTAGGTGAGAAACGGCGCCAATGCCGAGACGCGCTCGCGGATGTTGCGGCGCATTAGCAGACGGCTATCGCCGTTTACGTCATCGCTGAAAGGCAACTTCGCAAGATCGTCGCGGTCGGATGCAATGAAGACACGGCGCAGGAAATTCCCCAGCACGATGCCTCCGTTTCCTTCATAGGATGTCAGGTTGTTGCTTTCGCCTTGGGGATAGTTGAATTCCTTCTGCCTCGTCTTTACGTAGACGTCGGTATCGGTCAATTCTCCGAAATAGATTTCCGGACGCGTCACGCTAAGGCCGCGCACCGTGCTCTGCACCGGCATGTTGCTGAGAATCAAGGTGGGTAGTCCTTCCGGCGTAAATCCATTCACCGGGTTCATGGTGATGCCGTAGCCGTGGGTGTAGATCAGCTTTTCATTGATCCAATTGCGACTGCTCTCCGGCAGCTTGTCGACGTTCAGTTCACGAGCGGCGAGCATGACCTCGCGAGTGGTGCCGTCGATCGAGTATCTGTCGATGTCGATATCCGGGAAGTCGTAGTACGTCCGGATCTCCTGAATCTGACGCAGCGTGTCCTGCAGCGCATGCCAATCCCACAGCCGGATGTTCTGCAGCGTAGCCTGGTTATTCGCGGCGTCGACCGCGTCAACAGTCGTCTCGGCGGGAAACTCACGCTGCACGACCCGGTCTAATCCATAAGCCCGGCGCGTCAAGTCACTGTTGTAAAGGATGTAGGGCTTCTCGCGCACCAACTCGTTTGGTTTAACGATAAAGCTGCTGACATACCATGCGATCCCTTGAACCGCGATGAAACAAACCGCGGCAGGAACCATGGCCGCGACGAGCCATACGCCGCGGAGGCGCACGGTGTTGATAGAGGCAATCAGCGAGCCAAGCGCGAGTGCCGCGCAGACAACGAGCATTCCGGTGATGGTGATGTGCGCATCCGTGTAGGTGACGCCGCCGAAGATCGTGTGATCCTCAAGCAGCGCCTCGAACCGGTCGAAATACACACGCACCGCGAGGATCAGCAACAGAAACGCAAACGCGATGGACAGCCCGCGCCAAGGTAGAGTAACGGACCGGCTAAGACGCCCGCTGAGCGCTCGCGCTCCGCCCGTAATGAGGATGAAGAAGATTGCGAGGCCGCAGGCAATAACGGCGATCGTCAGAAGCCAGCCGACGATGAGTTGCCATGCGGGCAATGCGAACAAAAAGAAGTTTAGAGATTTGCCAAAGATCGGGTCGATGACGCCCGAAGTTTGGGGCGCGAACCAATAAAGCGCAAGCGTTGGCCACTCCGCTGACATCGCGCCACCGGTCACAACGGCGATGACGAGGGATACACCCAGAGCAATGAGGCGGAGAACAGATTCCACCGGCAGTTTCAGCGGCTGACCGCCGATGAAAATCGTGTGGCCACTCGGCAAATCCGGGAGATGAGACCGCTTCAAGGCCAGAAACGATCCATATAAAACCAGAAATGTCAGCACCGTAAACGCTGCGAAAATTCCCCACTGCAAGCCTGCTTTTCTCCAGAACACGTCCGCGTAGCCAAGCGATGCGAACCAGAGCGCATCCACGTAATATGACAACGCAGTGCGACTGCCGAAGAAAATGGCTGCAAACGCCGCCAAGATAAGGAGGAGATGGCGACGCCCTGGCAAGCGCCGCGGAGGCAAATCAACGAACTCAGGAATTGCCTTATCCACTTTCAGTGGCTCCGTGTAGTCATCCGCATGATACGCCCTCCTCTTCCACAAAGGTGTCCTCGTGGCTGTGTCCTTTGCTTTCATCGCCTGATGGCACAAGACTGGCGCATCTCTGAGGTGAGCGGTATCCCTCGTCGCTCCGCAGCTTATGGGGATTGCCAAAACATCGTATCGCCTGGAATGATTGCCAATGTTGTAAGCGACGGCCCAGTCGTTTATGACTTCGTTTCCGGTTCTGGGGTGTGTGGGCAGAATAACTTTAACAATCGGCCCAAGCCTCAACTACACTACTGCGCAACTCAAGTTGGGGCTGCACCTATGATCACATTAAAGGCTTCGTGTGCTTTTCTGATTCTTCTATTCGAGACTTTTAATCTTTCTGCCCAAGATCGTTCCTACGGGCGTTCTGTCGTCGCGACTAAATACGGCATGGTTGCCAGCAGTCAGGTCTCAGCTTCACAAGCGGGTGCGCTCATCCTCGAACGCGGCGGCTCTGCCATTGATGCCGCAATCGCAGCTAATGCTGTGCTCAACGTCACCGAACCCACCTCTAACGGCATGGGAGGCGATCTATTTGCCATTTACTGGGAGGCAAAAACGGGCAAGCTTTATGGTTTGAATGCGAGCGGCTGGGCCCCCAAAGCCCTCACGATCGAGCATCTCCGTAAAAAGCGAATCACGGAGATGCCTCAATTCGGTATCGATTCGGTCACTGTACCTGGCGTCGTCGATGGATGGGCCAAGTTGCATCAGCGCTGGGGGAAACTGCCATGGCACGACCTTTTTCAGCCAGCGATTGTTTATGCGGACCAGGGCTTCCCGGTGTCGGAAATTATTCATGCATGGTGGGAGGGCGAGTCCGACGGCTTGCTGACAAATGCCGAGAGCCGCCGCGTGTTTCTGCCTAATGGAAAAGTTCCTGACACAGGTGAGATTTTTCGCAATTCCGACGTTGCCCACGCGCTCACTCTAGTTGCCAACCAGGGCGAGAATGTTTTCTACCGCGGAGAGATTGCCCAAGCGATTCTGAAAACTTCTGACGAACTCGGAGGGACCATAACTGCGGATGATCTCGCGTCTTACTCGGCCGAATGGGTCGAGCCGATTGCAACAAGATATCGCGATTGGACCGTATACGAGCTGCCGCCCAATGGGGACGGCATCGCCGCGCTCGAGATGCTCAACATTATGGAGCAGTTTAAGCCTGATCCGGCCGGTCCGCACAGTCCGGGTGAATTGCACACTCGAATCGAAGCCATGAAGCGGGCATACGCGGACGTGAAGGCCTACGACGGTGATCCGCGCTTCGGGAAGATTCCCGTCGATCAACTTCTCTCAAAGGACTATGCCGCTAAGCGTGCCTCGCTCATTGATCCATCGAAGGCGAACTGCACGGTTGCGCCCGGGGCGCTCGGCACCAGCGACACAACTTACTTCACGGTCGTTGATCGTGAAGGCAATATTCTGTCTATCATTCAAAGCAACTACAACAACTTTGGGTCGAACGTAACAGTACTGGGCATGGGATTCGCCCTACAAGATCGCGGAGGCCTCTTCTCGCTCGATCCGAAATCCCCCAACGCGCTCGCTGGTCGGAAACGCCCGTTCCATACGATTATCCCGGGCTTTATGCAGAGTGGCGACCAGCACATCGGCTTTGGCATCATGGGTGGGATGAATCAACCGTTAGCTCACGCGCAATTTGTATCGAACGTCGTCGATTACCATATGAATATCCAGGCTGCCATGGAAGAGCCGCGCTTTACCGACCGGCAGCAGGTCGGTTGCAAGATCTTAATCGAGTCGCGAGTGACGCCTTCTACCATCGACACGCTTACGAAGATGGGACATGTGCTGCAGGTGCACTCCGACTACACATCCCTGATGGGACGCGGCCAGGCCATTCTTCACGACAGCAAGACCGGCCTCAATTTCGGCGCGTCCGATCCACGCGCTGACGGCGCCGCAGTTCCCGAGCAGCCGAAGTTTTTCGAGGGATCGCCTAAACAATAGTTCTCAATCTCTGAGAATGGCTAATGGGAGTGGACTTCTTCACGGCTCAAACTCGATTGCAGTTCGCACAGCCCACGAGCGTTGAGAATTTGAACCTTCCTGGAACCTGGAGGTCGCCCAGAGTTGAGACCGATACTTCGCAAAACGTGCGGTGATTCCGCCAAATCTATATTGATTTCCGACGCTGGCGTTCTTTAGGTTTTTAACGATGCGATAGATCGCATATATAAAAGATCGCATATACAAGCTCCCGGAAGAGCAGACCGAGGAAAGCCAACGGGTGCTTCAGCGAGAGTAGTCCACCAGCATCACTAAAGTTCAACGCCGGAAGCCCCATGAATATCAAGTTCGACCCTGTATCATGGATGTGCCCGATCGCCGAAGTGCTTTCATTGCTCTCAGACGAACGAGGGGCGACGTGGACCTTCCATGGTAATGCCCGACCGGAAGACTGGCCATGATGCCGCCCGCCGCCGATTCTGGTTGGCCATGTCGGGGTTCGTCCTGGCGCTTGCACTGGTGCCTTTCTCCTTCAACGTTGAACATCGCCTGGAGACAGCGGTTCACATCAAGGGTGGAGAATCCGAAAAAGTTGATCGCGAATTGGAGCAGCGGTTCCAATCTCCTTACGCCCAGCGCGTGATCCTGGTTATCAGCGGCGTTCCCGATCCAGATTCGGCAAAAGGGGCAGATGCATTGAGCTTCTTGACGAGTTCATTGCGCAGCGTACCTGGAGTGGCGGGTGTCGTCTCGAGTCTGGACTGGCCCGACCCCCTTTTCACAGGGGACCATGGCGGGGCCTTGATGATCGTCGGACTCGAGCCCCACGATGAGCCGGCTGAGGCGATGGTCCCTCGACTGAGGGCAAAAGCCGACTGGATGAAAGGTCAGCTGAAGTCGCAATACCCCAATATCAAACTGGAGATTACCGGTGAAACGGCGCTGAATTTCGATCTCCGCCGTGTCAGTTCCGAAGATGTCAAACATGCCGAGGAGCGAGCCATGCCGGTAACTCTTCTGCTCCTCTTGCTGGCCTTCGGCAGTTTGGTGGCCGCGCTTTTGCCACTGGGAGTTGGAATTCTCTCCATCGCGATGGCGTTGGGTATGGCTGCGATCCTCGCGCATTATCTGCAGCTCTCGATTCTCGTTCAGAATCTCGCTACTATGCTCGGCCTTGGCCTGGGCATCGACTATGCACTGCTGATGGTGAGCCGCTTTCGCGAAGCTTTGGCCGAGGGATATGATACCGGCCCGGCTGCCGATATGGCTGCCGCGCAAGCGGGGAGGACGCTGATCATTTCGGCGACGACAGTGGCGATCGGATTTTCAGCGCTGCTGATTGTGCCCATCGGCGAACTGCGCTCCATCGGCATAGCCGGTCTGCTGGTAGCTATTTTGAGTGTCATGCTGTGTACATTTATTCTGCCGTGGGTGCTAGGTCTGCTAGGGCATCGAATCGATGCCGCCGGATTGCGTCAGAGAGCCCAACGGTTCAAAACGAAGGACGACCTGTGCGCCGCAAGTGAGCGATGGGTGCGGTGGGGCACCTGTATAACCCGCTGGCCCTGGGCAGCTTTGCTTATCGCCGGGATTCCGCTGCTGATCCTTGCATTTCAGGGACGGAGAATCTCTCCCGGCGTTCCTGGCCATGACTCATTCCCGGCCGGAGCGGAGTCGGTGCAAGCTCTGCACACGCTTCAAGACATGGGGCGGTCGGGAATTGCTCAATCCTTTCGAGTGCTCCTGGAATTGCCGCCACAGGATGGGCCGCTCTCGCCATCCGGTTGGTCCGCCGTCAGCCGTCTGACGAAGCACTTCCAGGACGACCCGAGAGCGGAGGAAGTTTTATCTCTTCCGACTCTCACGGGAATGTCCGACACTGCGGATGCCGTCAACGATGTGCCCGAGCCGATCCGCAAAACTTTTCTTCGCAGTGATGGCCAAGCCACGTTAATTGAGTTGCTGCCCACTGCCGCTCTTTCGCCCAACGAACAGATGCGATGGGTGCGAGACGTGCGTTCTTCTGATGTCGCGGGAATAACCGGCGTGCCCGGCGCTATGCTGCAGGTCGGTGGCGTTGCCGCGCAAGAAGCAGATTATGACGCGGTCGTAAAGCAGTGGTTGCCAAGGGTGGTGCTTGGCGTCGTATTGGGGAGTTTGCTGGCGTTGCTGATTGGGTTACGTTCTCTGGTTGCGGCTGTCAAAGCAATTCTGCTCAATGTGCTCTCAGTTGGCGCTGCATTCGGCGCACTGGTTCTCGTTTTTCAGGAAGGCCACGGTAGCAAACTCTTTGGGCTTGGCGGACCGACCGGCTCCGTATACCCGATCGTGCCGATTCTCTCGTTTGCCATCGTTTTCGGATTGAGCATGGACTATGAGGTCTTCCTAGTCGCCCGAGTGCTCGAAGAACGGCGGGGCGGCTTGTCCGATCGAGAAGCAGTGATCGAGGGCCTGGCGCGGACAGCCGGGCTCATCACCAGCGCTGCGGCAATTATGATTGCCGTTTTCGCCGCATTTACCTTGGGAAGTTTTCTGGTCGTGCAAATGCTGGGCTTTACGCTCGCCGTAGCAGTCTTCATCGATGCGACCGCGGTGCGGATGATTGTCGGGCCGGCACTCTTGCAACTTGCCGGCGACTGGAATTGGTGGCCCGCTGGCTTGGATGGCGCCCAGGCCACGTCTAAGTCTGAAACAGAGATCAGCCGATAATCGTAAATAGCGTCGCTGCTTGAGAAAGTGTAGACGGCCATCGCAGCCGCCTGATTCGGCGAGTCGATTTATTTGGATTTTTCTGCAGCGTCGGATTGCCCGATATCAAAGTCCTTGCGCGCAAGGTTCGCTCTTCCTGAGCCGCCTTCGATTGCCAGAATTGAGGAACCGGTCTTGCCCACCAGCTTTACCTCGACTTGCGAGGCAGACCAGGCGCCGGCGACCTGCCGCAGCCCGTAGGAAAGGAATTCCTTCTGCTGCCCGCTCTTGCGAAGCGTCTTCACCACGCGAACGGGGAACAAAATGCCGCGGTCAATCCACGATGTGACCAAATCATAATAAGTCTGGTCCTGAGAGCCGGGAGTGCTCTTGAGGACAAAGCAATCCCGTGCTCCGTATTTCTCCGGCGCCGAGAGTTGCTGATTCTTCCAGAAAAACTGGTTCTCCACCATGTCTTCGTAGGAGAAGTCTGTTCCCGCGAGTGAGTCGTTCCAATGTTCAAATGGCAATACACTGGCAGCCTTCTCGCCAGGAAGCATCGCTTCGATGGTCACGTGTCCACTCGCGGTCATGTGCAGAAGAATCATGGTTTTCTCCGTGCCAGCTCCCGAGATTTCGCATAGCACACGCAGACCATCGGGAAACCAGCGAGCCTTGCCGAGAAACTTGTAGCTGATGCGCTTGCCGTCGCCTTCCACCTTTGTGAGTCGCCCGGTCGCGCGGTAATCCAATTTCTCAATGCGATCGCGCGAACCTTTCAGCACAGTTTCCAGGTCAGGACTCGCCGCGAGGGCGCGCGAAGGATGGACCGGCGACAACAGCACCAAGCCCACGATGGACGCTTGAACCGTCCGAAAGACACAATTCGCCCATCTGCCCTTTGAGTACCGGCTGAACTTGCTGTTGCGAGAGAGCATTACGACTCGGGACAGGAAGATCATATCTATGTATACAACCAAAGTTTGCATGGCGCCCATCGGTAGTGACGGGTAGGGGAGCAAGCCGTGATCATCCAAAGAAACTGACCCGATAGCGCCAAATCGAAGCCAGACTCAGCGGTGGCGATACGATTCAGACAGACTGAGGCCATCGCTTTCGGCATGGGGCAGTTTTTGGACTACCAGCAGTTCGGTGAATCCCCCAAGAAAAAGACGAGAATCGATGACAGCGAAGCCCTTTTCCCGGAGAATATTCCGCAACTGAGGGCGGTCAGGAAAGCGTTGAAGGCTCTCGGCTATGTAGCTATAGACTTCATGGTTGCGGTGTAAGAGTATCCCCCACGATCCTGCCCATATCTTCAAAATCCAATATTCCATCTTCTGCGGGATAGTTGCGCTCGGTTTGGAGAAATCGAGAAAGGCGGCGACGCCGCGAGCTTTCAGTACGCGTCCGACTTCCTTGATAACTGTTTCAAGGTGCGGCGCATTGCGCAGGGCGTAACCCCCCGTTACGATGTCCACCGAATCGGAAGCTATTGCCAGAGATCCCATATCCTGGTTCACGAAGCAGACATTCGGATGAGTATTGCGTTCACGGGCGATCTCAAGCATTGGCTCGGTGATGTCGAGTCCGGCAATCCGTCCACCGGGGTATTTGTCCGCAAGCAGAAACGTCAGGTCGCCGGTACCGCAGGCGAGGTCGACGCAAACCGGGGACTCTTGAACCGGAAGCAATGAAATCAGCGTGCGCTTCCATGCCGCATCGCGGCCGAAAGAAAGGACTCTGGTAATGAAATCGTACCGGGGCGCGATCTCGGAAAAAACCTTCTCGTTATAGAACCTCTTCTTTTCGGCATCCTCGAGATGATCGCCGATCTTCAAGACAAAGCGGCCGGTCACTGGGGCTCCATTTCCAACCCGTCCGCAAACGGTTTACTGCAACCCAATAATGACCGCTCGTTTTGGTACACCAGGTTCATGCTTTAGTCCGTGGCAAATGTTAACAGATGCAATGAGAAGGTCTCCGAACGGGATGCTGTGCGCTTCCTTATCGACGTGCTTTGCGGATTGCTGTCCAGTGACTCTCCCCACGAAATCTTCGACCATCGCTAATCGACTACGAACGGGCGGGGCCGCATCGCAGATCCATAAGCGCCGGAGTGACCCTGGTGCAATCGTTTCCCGAGTCGCCGATGGAGGTGTTGCCATACAAGTTGCCCTCTGCATCCCGGATCAAGCCCCCGTAGGCGAGTCTAGGGTGTGGTTTCCTGGAGCAGGACAACGTCGGAATCGGCATGCGTGCGAAGAAGACCTAGTGTTTTGCCATTGGGCGACCACTGCATGTCGGAAATCTGTTCGGACGTGAAGTTGGTGATCTTCTTTCCCGGGGAGCCGTCCAACGGCTGCAACCACACGTTATCGACTCCGTTTTCACGAATCGCGTAGGCCAGCGCTTTGCCGTCGGGCGTGAACAATCCTGTGAAGGCGATGCGTGGGTCCACATCGAGGATGCGAGGCGGCGCGTGAGAATCGAGATTCACGAGAGCGAAGGTGTCTTCCGGTTTCATGCTTTCCGCATTCAATCCGTTGACAAGCATGATGGCCATCAGTTTCCCGTCGGGCGACAGAGCTTGCCGTCCTCCGGCAAGGAAACTTTTCGGCACTGCGCTTCCCTGGACCAGTTCCGCCGGCCCGGAACCATCGAGCGGAACACGCCAAATCTGGTCTTTGGACTCATTGTTGAAAAACACCCACTTCTCATCAACCGAGCACATTGGATAACGGGAGTCCATGTCGGTCAACTTCACCGGATTCGAGCCATCATTATTTGCCCGCCAGATATTTCGGATCTTCGAGTCCTGATGAAACCTCCAGGTGAACACCAGGTAGCGAGAGCCGCAAGCGCTGGGATCGAGGATCTGAGATGCGGCATCGCCAAGAATCTGACTGGAGTCGTTCCCATCCGTTGACATGCGCAACAGTCGCCCAGATTCGGCAACCAGTAAATTTCCCTTATCCTCCCAACCGAAGCCCGTCACATATCGGCCTTGTGGCAGTACTGGGGCAGTCTCAGGCGATGTGCTTCCCGCTGCCGGGACCAGGTAGAGATTCTGCGCCGCCTTGATTTGCACTGACGTCAGGGTCTTGCCGTCCGAAGAGACTGTCAGCGTCGAGTACCCGTTCGCGTCGCGCGTGACCGGTTGCAGGATGGATTCGCCGTCCCGCAAAAATGCGATCTGAGCACGATAGAAAGTGGGACCCGCCTGCAGATAGTTCACGAGCAGACCTTTGCTATCCGGTAACCATTTCAGTTCAAGAGCGAGCTTGTCAGGGAAGGTTGCAAGACGCTCGATCTTGCTGTTCCTTATGTTGAAGACACCGATGGCACTCAGGCCATCGTCGATTGGAAACAGACCCACCGCGATGCGGCTGCCATCCGGCGCCCACGCAACAAACGTTGGCGACTGATTTCCTGGAGCGGGAGCAATCAGCAGAACTTTCTCGTCGTTGCCATCAAGATTGGCACTGAGCAGACGGTATTTCCCGATCTCCGGATCATTCCCACGGGTGTATGCCATGCGTCGGCCGTCAGGAGAAAAGCCGATGTCACTATCGATATCGCGAACAACGATTTGCGGCGTACCTCCGAGCACGGGTGCGCGATAGAGAAAATAGGTTGTGTTGAGGGCATCTTCGGCCTTGCGAAAGTAAAGGTAATTCCCGTCTGGCGAAAACGCCAAGCTACTGTACGACACCGGCGCTGGCGGAATGACTTGGGTGTCACTGCCCGTTGCGACATTGTGAAGCCAGAGGCTCTGCTGGCCCTTGTCATTCAACATGCTAAGGACATACTTGCCGTCGGGAGAAACAGCGGCCATCAACGCTTTACCTGAGTTCGTGATCTGCGCCATCGTGAAATTCTGGAACGGTGCTGGCCCTCTGTGATGCAAAAAGGAATAAATGCCGAAGGCTGCTGCCCCGAGAATCGCAAACGCAGCGATCGCACCGGCGGCGGCCCCCAACGTATGTTTCTTTGCTGCTGCAATGGCGGAACTGCTCGTGTGCGCTGGATGCTGGGCGTCAGTCGCAACAGGAGACGACGGGCCTGCCGGAGTGGAGGACGAAGCCTCGGATATGGGGTGAGCGGCTGAATGCGTATCGGTTCCCGCAACGGGGACTGCACTCGAAGTCGTTCCGCGCCGCGAATCAATCTGACGCTTCAGGCGCTTGAGATCTGCCCGCATCTCCGCGGCGCCCTGATAACGCAAATCGCGATCTTTTTCGAGCGCTTTAAATATGATGCGTTCGAGTTCCGCAGGCACATCGGGATTCAGCCGCAATGGCGAAACGGGCTCGGCGTCCAGGATGGCCTTAAAAACAATGGCGCTGCTGTCGCCGCGAAACGGCATTACCCCTGTCGCCATTTCGTAAAGAACGGCTCCAAACGAGAACAGATCGCTGCGGGCGTCGAGTTCCTTGGCCTGGGCTTGTTCCGGCGACATATAAGCGGCGGTGCCCAGGGCCTCGCCGGGGCTGGTGAGATGTGCATCTTCAACAGCGCGTGTTTGCGTGTTATCGGAAACGACCTGACCTGAAGACGAAGGAGCGGCAACCTTGGCTAGACCAAAATCAAGAATTTTCGCGTGCCCGCGCCGGGTGACGAAAATGTTGGCCGGTTTGATGTCGCGGTGGACAATGCTCTGCGAATGGGCAGCGTCAAGGGCATCAGAGATTTCGATGGCCAAGCCGAGAAGGTCCTCCATGACGACTGGCCGACCCGCAATTCGGTGCTTGAGAGTCGATCCGTCAAGGAATTCCATGGCGATGAACGACTGGTCGCCACTTTTGCCAATGTCGTAAATGGTGCATATGTTCGGATGGTTAAGGGCGGACGCGGCACGCGCTTCCCGACGAAAGCGCTCCAGGGCTTGCGGATCGCTGGACAATTGGTCTGGAAGGAACTTCAGGGCAACAAAGCGGCCGAGTTCGGTGTCTTCGGCCTTGTAAACAACCCCCATGCCGCCTCCACCGAGTCGCTCGACGATACGGTAACGGGAAATGGTTTGGCCGATCATCGGGTTGAAATCTTAGGGCCGGAGATAGGTCAAGTCAATGGGACTGAGGGACATTGTGTAGCGGATGTATGCATGTTCTCACGTTGACGTGGCCCTTGCACGACCTTAATATTGCAGGCGATTCGGGGGAGTGAGGATGATTGGGGAAACCGTTTCGCATTACCGTATCGTCGAGAAGCTCGGCGGCGGCGGAATGGGCGTGGTGTACAAGGCCGAGGACACGCGGCTGGATCGTTTCGTCGCCCTGAAGTTCCTTCCTGAAGAAGTGGCCGGAGACCGCCAGGCGCTGGAGCGCTTTCGGCGCGAGGCCAAGGCTGCTTCCGCTCTGAATCATCCGAATATTTGCACGATCTATGACATCGGGGAGGAGGATGGGCGGGCGTTCATCGTCATGGAGTTTCTGGACGGCGTGACACTCAAGCACTTGATTGGAAACCGTCCGATGGAACTGGAGACGGTGCTTGGGCTGGGGATCGAGATTGCGGATGCGCTGGATGCGGCTCATGGGCAGGGCATTGTGCATCGGGATATCAAGCCAGCCAATATTTTTGTGACCAAGCGCGGCCACGCGAAGATTCTGGACTTTGGGTTGGCGAAGATCACGCCAGGAAAAAAGGGAGCCGAGCCGGCGGGCGTGACGGCGGAGGTGACAATCGCCAGGGACGAACATCTGACGAGTCCCGGATCAGCGATCGGGACTGTCGCGTATATGTCTCCGGAGCAGGCGAGAGGGAAAGAGCTGGACGCGCGGACCGATCTGTTTTCCTTCGGTACGGTGCTGTACGAGATGGCGACGGGAACGTTGCCATTTCGGGGGGACACGTCGGCGCTGGTGTTTCAGGCGATTCTGGACCGGCCGCCGGCACCGCCGCTGCGGCTGAATCCGGATCTGCCGGTGAAGCTCGAAGACATTATTAATAAGGCGCTGGAGAAGGACCGGAATCTGCGGTATCAGCATGCGGCGGATGTACGCGCCGACCTACAGCGGTTGAAGCGCGATACGGATACGGGAAGAGCGGTCGCTGCGAGTTCGGGAGCGGTCGCGATAGCGCCGGAGGCGGGCGGGCACGGAAGCGGGGCGCATGCGGCCGGACCGGGATCGGGATCGAGTCCAGCGGTCGCGGCGGGTGGTCCGCCGTCGGGATCGGGAACGGCGGCGCAACATGGTTCTTCGGGATTGGGTGCGGCGGCAAGCGTGCCCGGACATCCTTCCTCCACGGGTTCACAAACAGTTGCTGCAGCAACGGTAATAACAGGCGACGCGGGCGGGGGAAAGTCGCGGATGTGGATGGTTGCGGCTGCGGCTGTGTTGGTGGTGGCGGCAATTGGCGGCGGGATTTACTTGAAATCGAAACGCACGACCACGCTCACGGAAAAAGACACGATTGTGCTGGCAGATTTTGCGAACACGACGGGCGACCCGGTCTTTGACGGGACATTAAAGCAGGCGCTGGCGGTGGATCTGGAACAGTCGCCATTCTTGCAGGCGATGCCGCAATCAAGAGTGCAGGAGACGCTGCAATTTATGGGACGGCAGCCAAACGAGCGGCTGACCAACGATGTGGCGCGCGATGTGTGCCAGCGCATCGGGAGCAAGGCGATGCTTACGGGGTCGATCGCGAGCCTGGGAAGCCAGTACATCGTGACGCTGAATGCCTTGAATTGCCAGACCGGGGATTCGCTGGCGCAAGAGCAGGCACAAGCGGCAAGCAAGGAGCAGGTGCTGACGGCGCTGGGGAGCACGGCTTCGAAGCTGCGAGAGCGGCTGGGCGAATCGCTGGCATCGGTGCAGAAGTACGATGTGCCGATTGATCAAGTGACGACATCGTCGCTGGAGGCGCTGAAGGCCTTCGCGCTGGGCAATGCAGAATTCGACGCGGGCAACGAAATGGGTTCGCTGACCTTTTACAAACGGGCGGTGGACTTGGATCCGAATTTTGCGTGGGTTTATGCACGCATGGGAGTGGTCTTCGCCAATGCCGGTGAGAATGAAAAAGCAATCGAGGCCACGCGCAAGGCGTACGAGCTTAGGGACCGCGTCAGCGAGCGCGAAAAACTCTACATCACCGAACACTACTACCAGACGGTGACCGGGGAAGAAGAGAAGGAGATGGAAGCGCTGGAGCTTTACAAGCGTACCTATCCGCGGGACAACACTCCGCCCAACAACCTGGCGGTGGGGTACGAAATGCGGGGAGATTTTGACAAGGCGATCGAGGAGGCGAGCCAGGCAGTACCGCTGGATCCGAATTATTCGGGCGCGATGGTGAACTTGCAATATGGCTACCTGGGAGCGAACCATCCGGACGAGGCTCTGCAAACTTTGCAGCAGGTGATGTCGAAATTCCCCAACTCCGTAGTTACGCATCAGTTTGCCTACTACACCTACCTGGTTTTAGGGAAAACCGCCGACGCCGACCGGGAGTTGCAATGGTTGAAAGGCAAGTCGCTGGAGTATCGGGCTCTGAACTTGCAGGCGCAAACCCTGCAGGAACAGGGCAAGTTCAAGCTGTCGGAAGAAATAAGACAGCGCGCGCTGGAGCTGGAAAAGAATGCGGGATTGGCGGAATCGGCGCAGGGAGACTTGGGCTGGCTGGCATTGGCGCAGACGGACGCAGGATTGTGCGATCGGGCGCTCAAGAACGCAAATGAACTAGCGGCAAAACCAGAGCGGGCGGCGTTGACTTACGCGAGCATGGTGTTCGCCAGTTGCGGCCAAGCACAGAAAGCTGAGGTTGGAGCGGCGAAACTGAATAAAGATTATCCGCTCGACAGTTTTGCGCAGAAGTCGGAAATTCCGCAAATTCGGTCGCGAATTGAACTGCAGCGAGGAGAAGGCGCGAAAGCCATCGAAATCCTGCATCCTGCCGAGGCGTTTCAGTTGGGGTTTATCGAAAATGGCGTACCAGTTTACCTGCGCGGACTGGCGTATTTGCAGACAAAACAAGGACCAGAAGCGGTAGCGGAATTTCAAAAAATCCTAGATCACCGTCCCGCAATTGGCCCTGGCGTCTGGCAGGCTTTGGCGAAACTCGGACAGGGACGCGGGTATGCGCTCGCCAGTGATTCGGCTAAGGCGCGAACCGCGTATCAGGATTTCTTTACTATGTGGAAAGATGCCGACCCCGACTTGCCGACGCTGAAGGCGGCCAAGGCAGAGTACGAGAGGTTACAGAAATAAGGAATGTGGTTGCGAGGCGGCTAGAGCCGCTCGTAGAACCAACTTTAGATGAATCTCACAACTCGCGGATCACCGCGGCCAGCATCTGGCTAACCAGCATGTACAATCCAATAGCCCTGGGCCTAGCCGCTCCAATTCCAACAGATTTTCATGGATACTAATGAGGTAGCTGTTTTAAGACCGTCTATGACATCGACCACTCACGCCGTTCCCTCTCCCTCCCAGGTAGAAAGTTTTGCGCACGATCCCCTGCTCGACGACGTAGGTTACATGACCTGCATGACTCTGGTGCTGCTCGGAAATTATGCACAGACCGGGCATCTCGGAGGACCGCTCGCATACACCCCGTACAACGTTGCGGCTCATCTGGTCGGGCCTGAAAACGGCGGACTCCGTTACGACTACCGCCGGCCCAAGCATCCGTACTGCGACAAGTTTATGCTCGCTGCTGGCCACTCGATTCCCACCTGCTATGCCCTTTGGATGATCATGGGTCAGGCGCTGTATCGCAAGTATCAGCAGACCGGCGATCCGCGTTATCACGTCGATCCCCAGGTTGCAATGCTACCGATTGATGCCTTGGGATTCCGGCGTGGCTCGGG
>Ga0335081_10007665_pt1 | contig 17261 bp, 13 predicted proteins | sample Lox_Sample_35_FD_206713 | JGI IMG/M metagenome (GOLD analysis project Ga0335081, IMG submission 206713) | Soil microbial communities from Loxahatchee National Wildlife Refuge, Florida, United States - Lox_Sample_3.5 | ecosystem: Environmental > Terrestrial > Soil > Wetlands | place: USA... | reverse complement strand
GAAGATGCCCAACACCTTCGACGAGCTGTACTCGCGGTGCTCGGTGAGCACCTCTCGCATCGAGGGAGCCGCCTGGTTGGCCATCGCCTGGATCGCCTTCGAGACGGTGGTCGGGTGGCTGCTCGCTCGCGGCAAGCGCTCCCGCCCGGGCGAGGTCGCGGCGAGCGGGGCCGCGCCCGGGGCGTCGCCCGCCCCCCCCGCCCCGCGCGCCTGAAGGGAGCCGCGCGTTGACCGCGCGCGTCCTCTCCCGCCTCCTGCACCGGATCGGCCGGCGCGATCTACCGGTCTGGTACTCGCCGGCCTACCGGCTCCCCATGACCGGCATCGAGGCCACGGTCGGGCTGCAATCCCGGCGCGCCGACGAGGCCATCTGGTGGCTGCTCGACAGCCGCGCGGTGCGCCAGGAGCTCATCCGCACCCCGCGGCCGGTGACCTACCGGGAGCTCGACCGGGTGCACACCCTCGAGCTCCTCGAGTCGCTCGGCCGCCCCGAGACCCTGGCCCGCATCTTCGCGGTCGACCCCTCCGACGTGCCGGTCGACGAGCTCATGCGCACCGTCCAGCTCGCCTGCGGGGCCACGGTGGACGCCGCGCGCGAGGCGCTCCGGCGGCGCGGGCCGGCCATGAACCTGCAGGGGGGCTTCCACCACGCCGGCCCCGGCAGCGCCGGCGGCTTCTGCCCGGTGAACGACGTGGCGGTGGCGGTGGCGGCGCTCCGGGCCGAGGGCTTCGGCGGCCGGGTGGCGGTGCTCGACCTCGACGCCCACCCGCCCGACGGGATCGCGGCCTGCCTGGCCCACGATCCGAGCTGCTGGCTGGGCTCCCTGTCGGGCTCGGACTGGGGGCCGCTCCCCGGGGTGGACGAGACGGTCCTGCGCGAGGGCGCCGGGGACGCGCTCTACCTCGCCGCGCTGGCGGGGCTCCTCGGGCGCATGCCGCGCCCGGCGCTGGCCTTCGTGCTGGCCGGCGGCGACGTCTTGCGCGGGGACCGCTTCGGACGGCTGGGCCTCACCGTCGGCGGGGCCCGCCAGCGGGACCACGAGGTGGCCCGCGCGCTCCTCGGGACGCCGTCGGTCTGGCTCCCTGGCGGCGGCTACCACAAGGACAGCTGGCGGGTCCTCGCCGGCACCGCCATGGTCCTCTCCTCGCGCTTCAGGACCCCCATCCCGGAGCGGTACGACCCCGTGAGCGCGCGCTTCGCCGGCATCTCGGCCGAGCTGCTCGCCAGCGACCTCGGCGACAGCGACTTCAAGGCCGAGGACCTGGAGGAGGCGCTCGGGCTCTCCCCCGAGCGGAGGCGGCAGCGGCTGCTCCTCGGATACTACACGGCGGTGGGCCTCGAGCACGCGCTCTACCGCTACGGCGTCCTCGACTACCTCGTGCGCATCGGCTTCGGGGCCCTGCGGGTGGGCCTCGACCGGTCCGGGCTCGGCGAGCGGATGCGGGTGTTCGGTCGAACCCTCGGTCCGGGGGGGGCGCTCGAGGGGGAGGAGCAGCTGCTCATCGAGCTCGTGCTCGAGCGCCGCCACCTCCACGGAGCGGAGGTCCTCTACGTCCACTGGCTCTCGCTGCGCCACCCGCGGGCCCACTTCAGCCCGCTGCGTCCGCGGCTGCCGGGCCAGGACGTCCCCGGGCTCGGGCTAGCCCGCGAGATGGGGGAGCTCTTGGCGCTCATGGCCCGCCGGCTGGGCCTGGCGGCGGTGGTCTTCCGTCCGGCGCACTACCACACCGCCTACACGGCCCGCCACAACTTCACCTTCGGCGACCCCGAGCGCCAGGGGCGCTTCGAGGCGCTGGTGCGCGATCTCGCCGCGATCCCCCTGCTCGAGGCCACCACCGCGGTGTCGGAGGGGCGGGTGCTCCTCGGGGGGGGGGCCTACAGCTGGGAGGCCGACGAGATGATCCTGTGGCTGCGGGGCCCGGCGGCGGAGCAGCGGGAGCGGGCCGACCTGGAGCGCGCGCGCTGCAACTTCACGGTGAGTCCCCGGAAGAGCTAGGGCCGCCTCGCGGTTCGTCGAGGAGCTGTTCCACTTCGCGGCGCTCCTCGCGCTCGCGGCCACCGTCCCAGCCCTGGTGGACGAAGCGCACCACCCCCCGCCGGTCGGCGATGACCGTCACCGGCATGAAGTTCGCGTCGAGGCGTCCGAGCTGCACGGCTCCCTTGTCCCACAGCGTCGGGAAGTGAACCGGCATCTTCTGCAGAAACTGCAAGATTTGCGCGCGTTCCTCGTCGATGGAGACCCCGTAGAACGCCACGCCGCGGGGTCCGAAATCGCGGTGGAGCGCGTCGAGGACGGGCAGCGCCTCCTTGCAGGGCTCGCACCACGTAGCCCAGAAGTCGATGACCCGCACCTCGCCCTGCTCCGCGCCCACGTCGATGACGCGGCCGTCGAGGTCAGGCGCGGCAAGTGCAAGCGGGTGCCCCACACTGCTCGAGGCCCGCTCGCCGGGACGCAGTGTCGCACAGCTGACTACCGCGGTACCTAGGAGGCAGATGGCGGCCGGGAACGCAGCGCGCATAGCGGGCGGTATCTTAGCGGCCGGTCACCCCCCGCCGCCGCTGAAATTCGGCCGGGAAGTGGGCGCGGTCTGACGCACGTCAAGGGAAGGCTGCCCGGGGCGTGCGATCGTCCGCGGCCAGCCGGGCTTCGAGCGCTCGTTCACCGAGAGCGCAGCTTATGCGGGGATCGGGAGTCGCAGGAGGAGGAGACATGGTGACACGGCGAGCACTTGAGACGCTCTGCCTGACGGTGGCCGTAGCGCTGCTCGGAGCCTGCGACGCCGCCCGACCGGTCGCGAGCGGCACCCAGACCTGCGAGGGCTGCCACTTCTACCCGCCCACCACCGGCGCGCACGTTGTGCACGTGGACGGGAATGCCCAGGGCCTGAACGTCAAGCTGGCCTGCCTGCAGTGTCACCTCAACGTGCAGCACGTCAATGATCCCGGCCACATCCTCGAGGCCGACGGCGGCGCGGTCCCCTCGCCGGCCGAGGTCCGCTTCGACGATCCCTCCGCCCTGGCCGGCCTGACCGAGCCCGGCGCCACCCGGCTGGCCCCGCCGAGCTACGACCCCTCGAGCGGCACCTGCTCCAACATCTACTGCCACGGCGCGGCCCTGAAGCCGGCCCCGGCGGCGGTGCCCGAGGTGTGGACCTCGACCACCCCCCTCGCCTGCGGGACCTGCCACACCGTGCCGCCCGCCGATCACCCGACCGGGGTGGCCCTCACCGACTGCGTCCTCTGCCACCAGTCGGCCATCGACGCGACCGGCAAGCCCAACCCCGCCTACCACGTGAACGGCACGGTCGACGTGGTGGCCGCCAACGAGAACCAGTGCTCGCAGTGCCACGGCAACAAGTCGGTGCTCCAGGTGAGCCCGGGCGACCCGCAGAGCGCCCCCCCCACCGACCTCGCCGGCCTCACGAGCTCGGACGAGGTGGGCGCCCACCAGGCGCACGTCGGCGGGGCGAACGGCGTCGTCCTCTGCGACGAGTGCCACCTGGTCCCGCAGACCGTGCTCTCGGCCGGCCACATCGACTTCACCGTCCCCCCCGCCCAGCGCACCGGGCAGGTGGTGTTCGGCACCATCGCCACCGAGGGCGCTGTGGCGGCCACCTTCAGCCCGAGCACCCTCACCTGCTCGAGCACTTACTGCCACGGCAACTTCAGCGGAGGGAACACCACCAACACCGCTCAGTGGAACCAGCCCCTGAGCGGCGCCTGCGGGTCCTGTCACGGCCTCCCGCCGCCCTCGCCGCCGCACCCGAACCTCGGCAACCTCCCCTACAACTGCGGCGACTGCCACCCCGGCTACAACGCGACGGCCAACAGCACCAACGGCACCGTCAACCCCGCGCTCCACTGCAACGGCGTCGTCGACCACAACTGAGGAAAAGTCCGATGACCAGACCGGTTCGACCAATCCTCCTCGCCGCCGCCCTCCTCGCGGCGGGCGCCGCCCGCGCCGAGACGGTCAACGCGAGCTCCACCACGCTCCTGCTCGGCCGTCAGGACTTCCGCGACGGAAGCCTCCAGACCGCGGTCCCCCTCTACGAGCTCGTCCGCCTCGACGCGAGCGACCTCAAGACCCCCATCGGCAACCTCGAGATCGCGCTCTCATCCTGGGGGGCGGCCGACCTCGGCGACATCCGCTTTTGGCAGAACGGCGCCCTCACCACCGGCCGTTACACCGGCGACGTCGACGTGGGCTTCATCCGCGGCACCTTCCTCGACCGGAACCTCACCCTGACCCTCGGGCGCCAGATGGTCACGGACGGCATGCGCCCGGTGCAGATCGACGGGGCCTCGGCCCGCATCGTCCTCCCCCAGGGCTTCGGCCTCCAGGGCTACGCCGGCTCGCCGGTGGCGCCGCGGTTCATGGGGCGCGGCGGCGATCTCGTCACCACCAGCGTGCGGGCCACCTTCGCGAGCGGCGGGCGCCTCTCCTGGAGCTACCCGGGCCTGGTCGAGGCAGGCGCCTCGGTGGCGGTGGCCACCGACCACGGCGACCCGAGCCGGCAGGACGTGGGCGCCGACCTCAGGGTCACCCCCAACCGCTACCTGCAGTTCGTCGGCTCGGGCTGGATGAGCCTCTACGAGCAGCGCCTCGGCGAGACCCTGCTGGCGGTCACCGTCTACCCTCTGCCGCACCTCGACTTCACCCTCGACTACCGCCACGTCGAGCCCGACCTGTTCCTGCCCAGAAACTCCATCCTCTCGGTCTTCGTCTCCGACCACCGCAACGACGTGGGCGGCGCCCTCCACTGGGGCGCGCCCAAGGGGGTGGTCGTCGACGCCGACTACCACGTGCTCCTCCAGGACCAGGGCACCGGCCACTGGGCCCGCGCCAAGGCCACCCTCCACCCCGACGGCCCGTCCTCGGCGGTCGGGACCGAGCTCTCGCTCCTCAAGAGCAGCGGGGTCTCCGAGATCAACGACAACGGGTACGAGGAGCTGCGCCTCTTCGGCACCCACGAGCTGTACCGGGCCGTCACCGGCACGCTCGACCTCATGGCGTACTTCTTCAACCAGGACGTGAACGGGCAGCCGCGCTCCCTGGCGGCCACCGCCACGGTGGCCTACGCGTTCGCGCGCGGCTGGCGCGCCGCACTGGCCGGCACGGCGGGCTCCACCCCGTACCTGGAGAGGCAGTTCGAGATCATGGCCAAGCTCGTCTACGAACAGACCTACGCTACGCGGGAGGTGAAGTGATGAACTCCGCCCGCCTGACCCTCTGCGCCGCCCTGCTCGGGGGGCTCACCGCCGCCTGCCAGGGCTCGAGCCTGCGCCCGGTCGAGGCGCCGGCCGAGCAGGCCCGCACCTCCACCTTCCCGCACGACAAGCACGAGGGCTTCGACTGCGTCGACTGCCACACCGGCATCCCCAAGGCCACCGTGCTCGGGCAGGCCAAGCTGCCGGGGGTGGTGAAGTGCCAGGAGTGCCACGACTTCGACGCCATGAACGCGGCCGACAAGGCCCTGCACACCCCGCCCACCCGCGAGGCGCGCGAGCACGCCATCACCTTCAACCACGCCGATCACCTGGCTCGCATCAAGACCAAGGAAGTGAACGACGCCTGCAAGACCTGCCACAAGGACGACCAGATCCCGGAGCCCGGCCCGGCCCGCGACAGCGCCCCGCGCATGCAGGCCTGCACCTCCTGCCACCACCACGCCGAGGAGGTGGCCGAGGCGAAGTGCCAGCCCTGCCACCTGAGCCTGCGCCGCTACCCCCTGAAGCCCATCGAGGCCCTGGCCGGCTTCTCCCACGAGGGCGACTTCGTGAAGCGCCACGGCGAGCTCGCCAAGGGCTCGGCGGCCACCTGCGCGCAGTGCCACGACCAGACCTACTGCGCCCGCTGCCACGACACCGCCACCGTGCCCTTCCGGACCGAGATCGAGTTCCCGGAGCGGGTGCAGAGCGACTTCATCCACCGGGGCGACTACGTCTCGCGGCACCAGGCCGAGGCGGCCGTCGACGCCACGAGCTGTCGCAAGTGCCACGGCAGCTTCTTCTGCGACTCCTGCCACACCGACCAGAACGTCTCGCCGCGGGTCGCCCTCGAGGGCGGCACGCCGCGCGACCCGCACCCGGCCGGCTGGGCCACCCCCAACTCGGGTGCCTTCCACGGGAACGCCGCGCGCCAGAACATCCTGGCCTGCGCCGGCTGCCACGACCAGGCCGGCCCCACGAACCTCTGCGTGCAGTGCCACCGCTCCAACGGGCCCGGCTCGGCCGGCGAGGGCGGGAATCCCCACCCGTCCGACTACGGGAGCCGCCACACGCGCGCCGACATCAACAAGAACGCCATGTGCCGCGCCTGCCACACGAACGGCTGACCACCGGGCGCGACCTCCAGCTCTCGCGAGGGGCCCCGGCCGGAGAGGCCGGGGCCTTCGCGTCTCCTGAGGAGCTACCCGCCTCGCTCGCCGAGCCCGGCGAGGAGCTTCTCGTGGACGCCGCCGAAGGCGCCGTTCGACATGGCCACCACCACGTCGCCGGCCCGCGCGCGCGCCAGGACCCCGCGCACGAGCTCCTCCACCGAGTCGCAGGCCTTCGCCGGGGTGCCGGCCGCCGCGAGCTCGCGCGCGACCTGCTCCACGTCGAGCCGCTCCGAGGGCGGGACCCGGTCGGTGGGCAGGGGCTTCAGGATGAAGACCTCCGCCGCCCCGGGGAAGGCGTTCGGGTACTCCCGCTGGTGGATGTTGCGGCGGCTGGTGTTCGAGCGCGGCTCGAAGAGGGCGATGAGCCGGGCGCCGGGGTGGGCGCCGCGCACCGCCTCCAGGGTCTTGCGGACCGCCGTCGGGTGGTGGGCGAAGTCGTCCACCACCGTCACGCCGGCCCGGACCCCGCGCACCTCCTGGCGGCGCTTCACCCCGCGGAAGGCTGACAGGCCGCGGAGGATCTCCTCCACCGACAGGCCGAGCGCGGTGGCGGCCGCGGCCGCCCCGAGCGCGTTCTCCACGTTGTGGGCGCCGCCCACCGCCAGGTGGGCCCGGGCGAGGACCTTCCCGGCCCGCAGGAGGTCGAAGCGGGCGCCGTCCGGGCCGAGCGTGAGCGCGCGCGCCTCCCAGTCGGCCGCCCGCCCGAGGGCGTAGGTCTCGACCGCGCAGCGGGCGGCCCGGGCGATGCGCAGCACGCTCTCGTAGCCGGCACAGGCCGCCAGAAAGCCGCCCGGGGGGAGGATGTCCACGAAGCGCTCGAAGGCGCTCTCGTAGTGCGCCTCGTCCCGGTAGATGTCGGCGTGGTCCAGCTCGCAGCTCGTGAAGACCGCCGTCCGCGGGTGGTAGTGCAGGAACTTGGGGCCCTTGTCGAAGTAGGCGGTGTCGTACTCGTCGCCCTCCACCACGAAGTGGGCGCCCTGCCCGATGCGGAAGTTGGCGTCGAAGTCGCGCGAGACCCCGCCCACCAGGAAGGAGGGGTCGCGGGCCGCCCGGTGGAGGAGCGAGGCGAGGAGGGCGGTGGTGGTGGTCTTGCCGTGGGTGCCCACCACCACCACGCCGTGCCGCGGGGCGATGAACAGGTCCCCGAGCGCCTGGGGGAAGGAGACGTGCCGGTAGCCCTCCTCGCGCACCGCGGTCGCCTCGGGGTTGGTGCTCCGCACCACGTTTCCCACCACCACCAGATCGGGCCGGGCGCGGGCGAGGTTCTCCCGAGCGTAGGGCGTCAGGACCTCGATCCCGAGGCGGGCGAGCTCGTTCGACATGGGAGGATAGACGTTCTCGTCCGAGCCGGTGACCTCGTAGCCCCTCTCCTTCAGCAGGCCGGCGAAGGAGCCCATGCCGGTACCGGCCACGCCGATGAGGTGAACCCGTCTGACCCCGCTGTAGTCCATGCGTCTCGTCCCCTTCTCTGGCGGCCCCGCCTCACCCTACCCCGATCGCCTCCGCCACCGCGTCGTGAAAGCGGGCCCGAAAGTTCCGCAGGCGCTCCCGCTGCGGGCCGTCGGGGTGGACGTGGTTCGTGAGGAGCACGCAGACCACCTCGGCGTCGCAGTCGAGCCAGAGGGAGGTGCCGGTGTAGCCGAGGTGTCCGACCGCTCCGCGCGGCCCGCGGCCGAGCCGGCTGCCCAGGGCCGAGCCGGCCTTGGACGGCGTGTCCCACCCGAGCGCCCGTTCGCTCCCCGGCGTGCGGTCGCGGGCGAGGAACTGCTCGGCGGTTCGGGCCGAGAGCCAGGCCGACCGGCCCGCCAGGGCCTCGAGCCAGGCCGCCCCGAACTCGGCCACGTCGGAGGGGTGGGCGAAGAGGCCGGCGTGGCCCGCCGCACCCCCGAGCGCCCAGGCGTTGTCGTCGTCCACCGCGCCGCACAGGACCTCGCCCCCGCGCGCCGCGGCGCGGCGGGTGGCCGCGAAGGCGTGGGCGCCCCTCAAGGCGGTCGCCCGCTCGGGCTCGAGCCCACCGAGGTAGAAGGTGCGGCGGAGCCCCAGCGGGAGGAGCACCTCCGCCTCGACCACGCGCTCGAGGGAGGAGCCCGTCGCCCGCTCGAGGGCGAAGCCGAGCGCGATGAAGCCGGGGTCGCTGTAGACGGCGCGCGAGCCCGGGGGCGCCGTGAGCGGCTCCCGGGCGAGCGCCTCGAGGACGATGGCGCGACCCCGCCGGAAGGCCTCCGCGAGGCCCGCCGCGTCCGGCCGCTCGGGCGCCGGCCGGAAGGCGGCCCCGGCCACCTCGTCGCGCGCCGCCTCCTCGTAGAAGGGCCGATAGGCGGCGAGCCCGCTCGCGTGGGCGAGGAGGTGTCGGAGGGTGACGAGGGCGCCTTCGCGCTCCAGCTCCGGCAGGTAGTCCCTCGCCGGGGCGTCGAGGTCGAGCGCGCCGCGATCGGCCAGGCGGGCCACCGCGCTCGCCACGAAGAGCTTGGTCAGGGAGGCGAGGTCGAACAGGTGGTCCCTCCCGAGCGGCCGCGCTTCGGGGACGAGCGAAGCCGCCCCCGAGAAGCTCAGGTGGGCGAGCGCGCCCCTCACCCGCACCTCGGCGGCGAGGCCGGGCGCGATCCCCTCGCGCCGCCCCGCCTCGAGCGCCGCGAGGACGGGGGTGAGCGCGCTCACGGCGCCGCCGCCCCCTGCTCGAAGAGGAGCCGGGGGGGGCCTTCCTCGCCCGGCGCCGGCGCGACCACCGCCACCACCGATCCGAGCGGCAGGGCGAAGTTGTCCTCGGCGTGCCCGACCGGCAGCCCCTCGATGGCCGGAACGCCGAGCCCGCGCACCAGCTCCCGCACCGTCTCGGCGCCGCTCTCGCCGCCGTCGTCGCAGGCGGTGAGGTGCCCCACGCACACCGCCCGCACCCCGTCGAGCGCACCGGACAGCCTGAGCTGGGTCAGGTAGCGGTCGAGCCGGTACGGCTTCTCGGCCACGTCCTCGAGGAACAGCACCGAGCCGGCGAGCGGGGGGATGTAGGGGGTGCCGCACAGGTGAGCGAGCAGGGTGAGCGATCCGCCGAACAGGGTCCCGGAGGCGCGGCCCGGCCGGATGACGGCCCGCCCCGTGCACCCGGTGCCGGGCCGGGGCTCGGCGGCGGAGCCCCCCGCCGGCTGGGGGCTCCCGAAGAGCAGGGCGCGCAGGTGCTCGCGGGCCTTCTGGGTGGAGGAGGCGAGGGTGGTGACGAGCGGTCCGTGCACCGTCACGAGCCCGGCCCGGTTGAGGGCGGCGTGGAGGACGGTGACATCCGAGAACCCGACGACCCATTTGGGAGGATGGAGGAGGCGGCCGGCCTCGAGGCGGGGCAAGAGCCGCATGGCCCCGTAGCCCCCGCGTGCGCAGAAGATCGCCCGCGCCTCGCGGTCGCTCGCGGCCTCGCGCCATTCCTCGAGCCGGCGCGCGTCCTCGCCAGCGAGGTAGCGGTGGCGGGCGGTCACGTCGGGGCGCACCTTCACCTCGAGCTGGAACTCGTCGCGCAGCACCGAAAGGCCGCGCTCGAGGGCGGCGGGGTCGACCGGCCCCGAGGGCGCGATGACGCGCACGCTGTCGCCGGGGCGCAAGGGGGGAGGGCGGATCAAGCGGACGGCAGGATAACCCCAAGCGGCGCTGCGGCGCGAGACCGCCCGAGGCCGGGCGGGGGTTCTGGCCGGCGCCTAGCCGGCCGCGCGGGCATCCCTTCGCGCAACGGCCCGACCGGGAAGCGCTTTTCGCCATTGACAGGGGGAATATGGGCTCTCTAGTGTTCTCGACGACCCCGGGCCTCGCCGTGTGCACGCGCTGCCGCCGCCGCAACGCTCGGGCTATCTTGTCCCCTTCGGCAAGGAGATCGCGATGAGTGAGAAGCGCCCGGCGCTCGAGGGAGAGGTCTTCTACCCCTCGGCGGAGGTGGTGGCCAGCGCCCGCGTCAAGGACTGGGAGGCCCTGGCCCGAAAGGCCCGCGAGGACCTCCAGGGGTTCTGGGCGGCCGAGGCCGAGGAGCTCGAGTGGTTCAAGAAGTGGGACAAGGTGCTCGACGACTCGAACAAGCCCTTCTACAAGTGGTTCACCGGCGGCAAGACCAACATCGTCCAGAACTGCCTCGATCGCCACCAGAAGACCTGGCGCAAGAACAAGCTCTCCTTGGTGTGGGTGGGCGAGAAGGGCGACGTCCGCACCTACTCCTACTTCGCCCTCAACCGGGACGTCTGCAAGTTCGCCAACGTCCTCAAGGCCATGGGGGTGCGCCGCGGCGACCGCGTCACCATCTACATGCCGCGGGTCCCCGAGATCGTCATCGCCATGCTGGCGAGCGCCAAGATCGGCGCCATCCACTCGGTGGTCTACGGCGGGTTCAGCGTCGACGCCCTGCAGGGCCGCATCGAGGACTCCGAGTCGAAGGTGGTGGTGACCGCCGACGGCGGCTTCATGAACGGCAAGGTGGTGGAGCTGAAGCGGATCGTCGACGAGGCGGTCCGCCGCTGCCCGAGCGTGGAGACCGTCATCGTGGTGAAGCGGACCGGCCACGAGGTCAAGATAGAGCCGGGGCGCGACTACTGGTACCACGACCTCATGAAGCTGCCGCTCGCCACCGGGACCTGCGCCACCGAGGTGATGGACAGCTCCGATCCGCTCTACATCCTCTACACCTCGGGGACCACCGGCCAGCCCAAGGGCATCATCCACGCCCACGGCGGCTACATGGTCGGCATCCACTCCACCCTCAAGTACGTGTTCGACCTGAAGGACGAGGACCGCTACTGGTGCGCGGCCGATCCGGGCTGGGTGACCGGCCACAGCTACATCGTCTACGGCCCGCTCCTGTGCGGCGCCACCACCTTCATGTACGAGGGGGCACCCTCCCACCCCTACCCGAACCGCTGGTGGTCGCTCATCGAGAAGTACGGCATCACCATCCTCTACACCGCCCCCACCGCCATCCGCGGGCTCATGCGCTTCGGGGAGAGCTGGCCCAACCGCCACGACCTCTCGACCCTGAGGCTGCTCGGGTCGGTCGGCGAACCCATCAACCCCGAGGCGTGGAAGTGGTACCACCGGGTGATCGGCAAGGGCCGCTGTCCGATCATGGACACCTGGTGGCAGACCGAGACCGGCATGTTCATGATCACCCCCGTCCCGACCCTGCCGCTCAAGCCCGGCTCCGGGGGGCGCCCCTTCTTCGGCCAGGAGGCCGAGATCCTCGACGAGCACGGCAAGCCGGTGCCGGACGGCGAGGAGGGGTACCTCGTCCTGAAGCACCCCTGGCCGGGCATGATGACCACCATCTTCCACGACCCCGACCGCTACGTGCGGACCTACTGGTCCAAGTACCCGGGCAAGTACCAGGCCGGCGACTCGGCCAAGCGCGACAAGGACGGCTACTTCTGGGTCATCGGCCGCACCGACGACGTCATCAAGGTCTCGGGCTACCGGCTCGGCACCGCCGAGATCGAGAGCGCCCTCGTCTCCCACCCGGCGGTGGCGGAGGCCGCGGTGATCGGCCTTCCCCACGAGGTGAAGGGGCAGGCCGTCCACGCCTACTGCCTGCTCCGCCAGGGCTTCAAGGCCTCCGACGACCTCGTCGACGAGGTGAAGAACCACGTGGTGACCCACCTCGGCCCCATCGTGCGCCCCGAGAAGATCCACTTCGTCGACGCCCTCCCCAAGACGCGCTCGGGGAAGATCATGCGCCGGGTGCTGAAGGCCCGCGCCCTGGGCCTCCCCGAGGGCGACGTCTCGACCATGGAGGAGTGACGGCGGCGCTTCGGGCCGCCGCTCGGCCGCCCGGGCCCCGGCCAGGCCCCGCACCCGAGGGGGTTGCAGCGGGGAGCCGCCCGGCGCATGATGTTGCGCCTCTCATCACCAAGAGTACGATCGGGCCGCCTGGCTCGGGCGACTCGAAAGGAAAGCGCATGCGCAAGCTCATCCCCGCCGCCCTGGCCCTCGGCTTGGCCCTCGGCGCCAGGGCCCAGACCCTCAAGAACGACGACGAGAAGACCCTCTACTCCATCGGGGTCCTCATCGCCAAGAACCTCCAGGTCTTCAACCTCAGCCCCGCCGAGTTCGAGGTCGTGAAGCGCGGCCTGTCCGACGCCGCCACGGGCAAGAAGCTCCAGGCCGAGCCCGAGGCCTACCAGCAGAAGGTGAACCAGCTCGCCCAGTCCCGCATGAAGGTGGTGGCCGAGAAGCAGAAGGAGGCCGACAAGGGGTACCTCGACAAGGCGGCCGCCGAGAAGGGCGCCGAGAAGACCCCCTCCGGCCTGGTCTACATCCCGATCCAGGAGGGGACTGGCGCCCAGCCCAAGGAGACCGACACCGTCAAGGTCCACTATACGGGCACCCTCACCGACGGCAAGGTCTTCGACAGCTCGGTGCAGCGCGGGCAGCCGGCCGAGTTCCCGCTCAACCAGGTCATCAAGTGCTGGACCGAGGGCGTCGCCAAGATGAAGACCGGCGGCAAGGCGAAGCTCATCTGCCCCTCCTCCATCGCCTACGGCGACGAGGGCCGGCCGCCCGTCATCCCCGGGGGGGCCACCCTGGTCTTCGAGGTCGAGCTCCTCGACGTGGTGAAGAAGTAGGCCGCCGCGCCCGGGGAGACCCGGGCGCCCCCTGCGCGCCCCCGGGGACCCACGCGGTTCGAGGCGGGCTCCCGCCCTCCTCTAGGGCCTGCCTTCGGGGCGCGCCGGTGCTAGACACCCAGGAAGCCCTCGAAGGGAGGAACGACCATGGCCGATGAGAAGCTCGTCTTGTGGGGGGAGAAGAACTACGAGAGCCCGTACGTCTTCTCGGTCTACGTGGCCCTCAAGGAGAAGGGGCTCCCCTTCGAGATGCGCACCTTCTCGCTCGACCAGGGCGAGCACCGGAAGGGCGAGTACGCCCTGCGCTCCCTCACCGGCCGGGTCCCCTCGCTCGAGCACGGCCAGCTCTGGCTCGCCGAGTCGTCGGCCATCGACGAGTACCTGGAGGACGTCTTCCCGCCCCCGCGCTACCCGCGGCTCTACCCCCAGGCCGCGCCCGCGCGCGCCCGGGCGCGGCAGCTGCAGGCCTGGGTCCGCAGCGACCTCGTGCCGCTCCGCGAGGAGCGGCCCACCTCCAGCGTGTTCGGCTCGAAGCCGGTGAAGCCGCTCTCGCCGGCGGCGCAGGAGGCGGCCGGCCGGGTGGTCCGGGCCGCCGAGGCCCTGCTCCCCAAGGGCGCCGGCCTCCTCTTCGGCGAGTTCAGCATCGCCGACGCCGACCTCGCCCTCATGCTCGAGCGCCTGGTCCACAACGGCGATCCGGTGCCGCCGCGGGTGAAGGACTACGCCGAGGCCGTCTTCGCGCGGCCCTCGGTGCGCGAGTGGCTCTCGAAGGCGCGCGGGTGAGGAGAGCTGCCGCGCGGCGCTTGGCTTCGCCGGGCCGGGCGGGGTAGGTCTAGGGGTCCCCGAGATGACCCCCGAACCCGCCATCCGAGAGCCGAAGGGAGGCCCGGCCCCCCTGGCGGCGCTCCTGCCGGCGGCGGGCGGCCGCCTCGAGCCGGAGGAGATCCTCGACCGCTTCGTCGGATGGGCGGGCACCGCCGAGGGGCTCTCCCTCTACCCGGCGCAGGAGGAGGCGATCCTCGCCCTCCTCGAGGAGAAGCACGTCGTCCTCGCCACCCCGACCGGCTCGGGCAAGTCGCTCGTCGCCACCTTCCTCCACTTCAAGGCCATGGCCGAGGGCCGGCGCTCGGTCTACACCTGTCCCATCAAGGCCCTCGTCAACGAGAAGTTCTTTCACCTGTGCCGGGACTTCGGCGCCGAGAACGTGGGGATGATGACCGGCGACGCCGCCATCAACCGCGAGGCGCCCATCCTGTGCTGCACGGCCGAGATCCTGGCGAACCTAGCCCTGCGCGAGGCGCGCCCGCGCGCCGACGCCGTGGTGATGGACGAGTTCCACTACTACGGCGACCGCGACCGCGGCATCGCCTGGCAGGTCCCGCTCCTCCTCCTCGAGCGGACCACCTTCCTGCTCATGTCGGCGACGCTCGGCGACGTCACCGCCATCGCCGCCAGCCTGCGCGAGCTCACCCACCGCGAGGTGGCCGAGGTGCGCAGCGCGGTGCGCCCGGTCCCGCTCGAGTTCGAGTACCGCGAGACGCCGCTCCACGAGACCATCGAGGACCTGGTCTCGGCCGGCCAGGCGCCGGTGTACCTGGTGCACTTCACCCAGAGGGCGGCCGCCGAGCAGGCGCAGAACCTCATGTCGGCGGTCTTCGCCTCGCGGGAGGACAAGGAGCGCATCCGCGAGGCCCTGACCGGGGTGCGCTTCGACACCCCCTACGGGAAGGAGATCCAGCGCTTCCTGCGCCACGGGACCGGGCTCCACCACGCCGGCCTCTTGCCCCGCTACCGCCTGCTGGTCGAGAAGCTCGCCCAGGGAGGCCTCCTCAAGGTGGTCTGCGGGACCGACACCCTCGGCATGGGCGTCAACATCCCCATCCGCACCGTGCTCTTCACCCAGCTGTGCAAGTTCGACGGCGAGAAGACGGTCATCCTCTCCGCCCGCGACTTCCACCAGATCTCCGGCCGCGCCGGCCGCAAGGGCTTCGACGAGCGGGGCTACGTGGTGGCCCAGGCCCCCGAGCACGTCATCGAGAACAAGCGGCTCGCCGAGAAGGCGGCCGCGGGCAAGAAGGTGGTGAAGAAGCAGCCGCCGCAGCGCGGCTACCTGCACTGGGACAAGAACACCTTCGAGCGCCTCATCGCCAAGGAACCGGAGCCTCTCGTCCCGCGCTTCGATCTCGGCTTCGGGCTCCTTTTGAACCTCCTGCAGAGCGAGACCACCCAGCGCGGGGGCGGCTACGCACGGCTGGTGGAGATGGTCGGCCGCGCCCACGAGACGCCCTACGCCCGCTCGCGGCTCCGCCGCACCGCCGCCCTGCGCTTCCGCACCCTGCGCAAGGCCGGCCTCGTCGAGCTCAAGTCCGTCGAGGGGTTCCGCGGGCGCTACGTGCGGCCGGCGCCCTTCCTGCAGAAGGAATTCTCGCTCCACCAGACGCTCGCCCTCTGGCTCCTCGACACCCTGCCCGAGGTCCCGAAGGAGCGCGAGAGCTACGCGCTCGACGTGGTCTCGCTCTGCGAGGCGATCCTGGAGAACCCGGAGGCGGTGCTCTACCGGCAGCTCGACGTCGCGCGCGGGCAGGCGGTGGCCGCCATGAAGGCCCAGGGCCTGGAGTACGAGGAGCGGATGGCCGAGCTCGAGAAGGTGGAGTACCCGAAGCCGCTCGCCGACTTCATCTACGCCCGCTTCAACGCCTTCGCGGCCCTGCACCCGTGGGTGGGAAGCGAGAACATCCGCCCCAAGTCGATCGCGCGCGAGATGGTCGAACGCTACCTCTCCTTCAACGACTACGTGAACGAGTACGGCCTGGAGCGCTCGGAGGGCGTGCTGCTGCGTTACCTCTCCGACGCCTACAAGACCTTGGCCCAGACGGTGCCCGAGTCGTACCGCGACGAGCGGCTCGACGACGTGCTGGCCTTCCTGTTGGCGACCGTGCGCGGCGCCGACGCCTCGCTCCTCGACGAGTGGGAGCGCATGCGCGACCCCAGCTACCGGGCGGCCGTGCCCGAGGAGCGGGCGGCGCTGGCCGCGCTCCCGCCAAGGCCCTCGCAGCCCGACGACGACCCGCGCGCCTTCGCCGCCCGGGTGCGCCACGAGCTGCACCGCCTCCTCGTGGCGCTCGCCGCCCGCCGCTTCGAGGAGGCGGCGGCCGGCCTCTACCAGCCCGAGGGCGGCTGGCCCCCGGCGCGCCTCGAGGAGGAGATGCGGCCCTACTTCGAGCTCCACGACGCCATCGACACCCGGCCGGTGGCGCGCCTGCCGCACAACACCCTCCTCGAGAAGAGCGGGCCGCACCGCTACACCGCCCGCCAGCGCATCGTCGACCCGGAGGGCGAGGTCGACTTCGTCATCGATTGCGCGATCGACCTCACCCTCTCCCGGCCCGAGGACGCGCCCCTCCTCGATCTCGTCCGCATCGGCACCTGAAGGGAGCGGGAACGCCCCCGCTCCGCGGGTCTAGCGCGGGGCCGGCGCCGCCCGCTCGCCGCGGCTCGGCCGATGTTCGCCGCTCGCCCCCCCGCCCAGGGGCGGCGGGTAGGTGACGTTCCGCCCCTCGCGCACCGCGAAGGGCGTCAGGCGGTGCGGCCGGGTCCGGCCCCGCCCGAGGATGTGCAGGACCACCACGCCCCGCGCGAAGAGGGCGTCGGCCACGAGCGACCGGTGGCAGCGCCAGGGGACCGCCTCGGCGCACATGATGGCCACCCGGCCCTCGCGCGCCAGCGCGCGCAGCTCGACGAGGCCCTCTTCGAACTCGCCGGTCTGCATGTAGTCGGCGTAGCCGCGGAAGCTGGCGTTCCGCCAGGCGCCGTTCGGCGAGTCGCGCCGTGCGTGGCGCAGCCCGCCGAGGCGAGGCAGGTGCTGGTAGCGGATGCCGGCCGCCTCGAGGGCGCGGGCGAGGGACGCCCCCTCGAACTGGGGGTTCTTGCGGGAACGCGGGATGGTGCGGATGTCGGCGAGCGTCGCGACCGCGCAGGATCGCAGGAGCTCGATGAACTCGTCGAGCGGCCTCGTCGAGTGGCCGATGGCGAGCACCTGGGCCCTGCCCCAGCCGGGCGCTGCTCGCGGAGGTTCCCGCTCCTCGTCCATCGCCTCTCATTTGCCGCGGCGGCGCCCCCGTCGCCAGGCGAGGATCGCGGGACCAGACGGGGCCGCGCCGCCGCAAGGGGCCGGACCCTCCGACCCTGCCGAGGATCAGGGAGGGCTCCCGGCCCGCTCGGCCGTCCCCGACCCTTGGAAGGGGCCCAGCCGCGCCCTCCCGAGGTGCGGCCACCGCCGCCGCCGGCGCAAGGAGG
>Ga0335081_10007664_pt1 | contig 17262 bp, 19 predicted proteins | sample Lox_Sample_35_FD_206713 | JGI IMG/M metagenome (GOLD analysis project Ga0335081, IMG submission 206713) | Soil microbial communities from Loxahatchee National Wildlife Refuge, Florida, United States - Lox_Sample_3.5 | ecosystem: Environmental > Terrestrial > Soil > Wetlands | place: USA... | reverse complement strand
CTGTGCAGCGGCTCGCTCATGCTCGCGATGGGCCGGGTCTGTCGTGTCGTGCGCTGACCGCCCGCGGCGTTCCAGCGCGGGTGTTGTCGGGGTCGGGCGCTTAGTGGTCATGGCGAGTTTCGATGTGTGCCGGCGAGCGGGCGTGGGTGCGGGAGGCTGGGGACCGTGTTCGGGGTGGGCCGCCGGCCGTGGTGCTTGTCGGCATGCTCGCGGTCGGTAGGCGACTCGAGCCGTTTGGCGTCGATCGCGGCCCAGGGTCGCTCGATCAGCTGCGTCGCGTAGTGGTCGTCTTGGAGGTGGGTCGCGACGACGCGCTCGCTGGGTGTGACGCGGCCGGCGTCGCTGTCGGATTGATTGGCGTAAACGATGATCTTCGGCATTCGTGTTCCTCTGCAGGTGGTGGTGGTCCCGGGTTGTTGGGGTTCCGTCGAGCACGCCCGGCCAGCCCCGTGTCCGGAGCCGCCGCATTGCCACTTGACCCGTCGGGTCGTGGCGACCCCAGGGGTCGGTTAGCGGGCGCTAACCGTTTGGGCGGGTACGCGCGGCCGCTGCGTTGTGCGCGATGCGGTCGCGAGCAATCCGTAGCGTGCCGGCAGGCCAATCGGAGCCGCGACGATCGCGGCGAGCTGTCGGGCCACGACAGACAACCCGAGCACGCCGACCAGCAGCAGCGCGATGATCACCGGGACCGACGCGAGCGGTGCTGCGAACGCGCCCGGTCCAAACGTGAGTGTGAGCGTGAGCAGCAGCAATCCCGCCAGCCAGCTTGTCGGTTGTAACCAGCGCCGCGAGCCGGCTGCGCTCGGCGCTGTTGACAGGCCCGCTGCGCCCTGCGACAGCAGCCAGAGGCAGGCAGCAGCGATGCCGGTCGGCGGCTGGCTGCCAACGCGGCGGCTTGGGAACGCCGAAGACTGGGCCCGCGGGGATGTCGATCTAAGTGTGTTTGCCATCACAGATGGGCTGTTGCGGTCGCGATCGACGATAACAACCGGCGCGATCGGACACCCAGATCCCTGCCGTTCATACACGCGTTTGACCAACCCGAGGTGGTTCGCTGCTGCGCCCGTGGCCGGCTCGCGACAGCACTCGCCGGGCTTGGTCGCTGTCGACGCAGACAGCCGCCAACCGCCGCCGTCGGCGGCTGGCGCTGCGGTTGGCCGGCGCGAGCGGATCGCTGGCTCATCGTGAGTGAGGATCGCCGCCAGCGCCGTGTGCGGCGGATCGGCTGCGTTGGTTCGAGCAGCGGGACGCCGATCAGTCGGCCGTTGTCGTAGACCCGTTCAATCGCGTATCCGGTATCCGTGCAGCCGGAGCCCCGGCGCACTGGTCGGGATCAGGCCGCCGCAGTTCGCTGCCTGGATGCTCGGCGCCCGACCGTTCAGCTCGTCGACCTCTACCCGGGCTCCGGCGCGGTCGGCGGGGCGTGGCGGCGCTACAGCGGCCGGCCCTGCCCTCCCCCTTCTACCCGCCGCCGCGTCCCCGCACGGCCGGGAGCGCTTCGGGCCAGCCAGCCCTGCCGGGCGTGCGTTGCCGCCGCCGGCGACCCTGCGCCCGAGCAGTTCGTGCTCGGCCCCGACCCGGAGAACGTGCCTCGCGCCAGGCGTTGCGCTGGAGGTTGCCTTATGGCTTGGACGAGCGCTACTCGAAGCGCCCTCGCGCCAGTCGTAGTGTCCCGGCCACTCTCGGCGCCTGGTCAGGGCTTCGCAGCCAGTTGGCACCGACCGCTGGGCCGATCCTGGCTTCGATGACGCTGCTCCGCATGCCGGTTTGCCTTCAGGTCCGCAGCGATCCGGGCAGCGGCGTCCCGCTCGCCTGGTTGCAGTCGAACGCGATCGAGACGTGGCGGCCAGCGAGTAGCTGCGCCGATCCCGCGTCCCATTCGTCATTGCCGGGGACGGCGATTCGCGGGGGCAGTTCTCACAACCGGGCAGTGATCATCGGCGGTAGGCGCCTCGACGAGCCCGATGGCATTGCGACGGCGCTGTCGCGGGGCGGGAGTGCCCCAGCCGGGTCGCCGCACACCGCGAGCAGCTTCGGCGCACGCTCGTGGGCGGCGCGTAGCGCAGCACGCCGCGCAGCGCGCCGTCCTTGATTGCGGATGGATCAACACGCGGCCCGTGGTCGATCTGGCCAACCGGCGCCACGATGGCTATGGCCTGACCGACTGGCTTTCATCCCGCCCGGGACTGCATGGCGCCGGACCTGCGCCGGGCGCTCGGTGCCCGCTCGCGCTCTCACGCCGCACAGGGCACTCTGGGCGATCAGGCTCAAGCTCGCGACATGCCGGGCATCCATCGTTGCGGCCACCGTCGTGACCGTCTGTCGGTTGTCACCATTCCCCGCTCGCGTCTGCCGCGGGCGAGGATCACGCGGACGTTCCGTGCGAGACTCCGCGACGGTGGCGATCTCGCGGAGTGAGAGTCCGAAACAGTTTCCACCGTGATCGCCTGCTCGTACTCGGTGCCCCGGCCTCCGCTTGCGTTTCGCTGCGCGCGAGACGTGCCGCAGCCACATCCCGCGGTCGGCGGGTGTCGTGTCCGCAGCTCCCCCCGCTGCGCGCGGCGTCGGCGATCGCGCTCAGCGAATCCACCCGCCGGGAATCGCGCTCGCAGTTGTTACACGACGCTGCGCCCGTCTTCCGCACGGATAGATCCTGTCCAGCCTGCTGTAGAACGACGGTGGAATGACAGCCGCGCGCCCGCGGGCTCCCCGGGCGACGACTCACCGGTCCGGAGCCGTCCGCGTGCTGACAGCAGCGCGCGACCGCTGACATCCCGCCGCGCAGACCGCTCTCATCGAAGCGCGCACCCACAGGGAGCGGCGGGCGGCGGGGAGAAGAAGAGGAGCTATAGTAGGACCGTGATTAGGGTCACGGTCCTGCACGGTGCCGGCGGTCGCTGTCACGCCCCCGCCGGGCCGGACGGGGCTCGCTGTCGCGCTCGCCACGGCTCCGGGCGGCTCGCTGTCGCGCTCGCCTTGGGTGTCCGCACGACGGCCACTGCTGCGCAGGCCGTCAGTCCGCGTGTTCGGCTGAGCGCCTGCGGGGTGTGGTTGGCGGGCCGGGGTTTGGGCGGCGGGGAGGGGCCGAGGAGCGACGAGCGCCAGGCCTGCGACGGTCGGCGAGCGAGGCGGCGTGAACTTCCAGCCTGAGCTCGCACGCGCGGTGCTCGAGGGTCGCAAGACGGTCACGCGGCGGCTGGCGACGGACAATCCGAGGTCGCCGTGGTCGCGGGCGCGGTGCGCGCTGGCGGCCGGCGACTCGTTCGCCGTGTGTCCCGGACGCGGCCAGCGGGCTAGTCGCCCGGGCGCGCGTTCTCGGCGTCGCGAAGGTGCCGCTCGGCCGGCTCGACGAGCGGGAGGCCGCGCGCGAGGGGTTTGGCAGCGCGGCCGGGTTCGAGCGGGTGTTCGCCGCGATCAACGACGGCTACGACCCTGGGGCGGTCGTGTGGCGGATCGAGTTCGAGCTGCTCGAGCGCTACGAAGCGGAGGCCGAGGCGTGAGCGACTCGCGACAGGATCGAGTGCACGGACGCGAGCTGGAGCCCGAGCACGGGCTGCGTCCAGGTGTCGCCGGGCTGCGCGCACGGCGACGCGGAGACGCTCGCGGAGCTGTTTGGCGGCGTCCCGGGACACCAGTCCGAGCAAGGTTGGACCTGCGCGTGTGGCCCGAGCGGCTCGAGCTGGCGCTGGCGCGGCGGGCGCCGAAGCGGATCTTCGTCAACTCGGTGAGCGACCTGCTCTTGGTCGAGATCCCCGTGTCGTTGGTCGCGCAAGGCTGGTCGACGATCGCGCGCCGGCGTACGTTCCAGGTGTTGACCAAGCTGCCGGAGCGAATGCCGGACCTGCCGGCTGGGCTGCAGGATCCGCCGCAGGCGACCGTGTGGCTTGGCAGCTTGATCGAGAACCGCGGTTCGTTGGCGGTGCCGAGGCGTGGCGGCGCGCGCCCGCGGCGGTCCGGTTGGTGTCCATCGAGCGGCTGCCCGGCCCGTTTGACGGGCTTGGCTTGACCGAGATCGGTTGGGCGATCGCGGGCGTCGACTCCGGGCGGCGGCGGCGCCGCTGCACCTCGGCTGGGTGGGCGACCTGCGCGACCGCCGCCAAGCCCAAGGTCATGGCGGTCTGCTTGGAGTGGGGCGGCGGACGCCGGCCGGCCAGCGGCGCGGAGCTCGGCGGTCGCAGCTGGGAGCAGCTCACCTGTCCCCCACGCGCGGCGCGCTGTTGCGCGCTCGGGCGCGGCGCCGAGGCCTCGCCGGCCGCGGCGACACGTCGCCGCTCGCTCGCCGGCGCCGACGTCGTGGTCGGCGACGTGTCGCTCGTCGGCGGTGGGGGCGGGCGGTGAGCGAGCGGGGCGGCGGTCAGCGCCGGCCGCGGGGCGAGGGGCGAGGCATTCGAGTGGACGTGCGGGTCAACGAGGCCGAGCATCGCGGCCTGGCGGAGCGCGCCGCGCAGCGGGGCGTGAGCGTCGCCAGGTTGTTGGTCGAGTCGGCGCTCGGGGTGCCGGCGCTGCCGCCGGCGCGGCACGCGCTGCCGGCGGACAGCGGGGAGCGGTTCGCGGCGCTGGACGCGGCCTGGCGCGGGCTGGACGCGACCTGGAAGGACCTCAACTCGCGCGTGGGCAACAACCTCAACCAGCTCGCGCACGTCGCCAACGAGACCCGGCAGCTGCCCTCCGAACAGCGGCTGAACGCCGCGTTGGCGGAGCTCGAGGTGGTGCGCCGGGGGATGATCGAGGCGGTCGCGGAGGTGCACCGCGCGGCGGTGCGGATCGGCCGGAGCGGCGCGCAGTGATCCCGGCGGTGTCGCGCGGCGGGCGGATGCGCGGTCTGTATGGGTCGGGAAGATGAGCGATGGACGAACGAGTCGCGCTGCTGTGAGCGGCACGCGGCCTGACTACCAGAGGAGCGACACACCGTATTGACGCAGGCCGTCGTCCTGGGAGACGATCGCGGCCCCCTCAGTGAGAGCCTGCGCGACGAGCATGCGATCGAACGGATCGCGATGGTGCCACGGCAGTGCTTCGACCGCGGCCGCGTGATCAAAAGTGATCGGCAGCGGCTGCGCACCCGCACCAACGAGCGTGGCCGCCATGTCTGCCGGCGCTTTCAGCTTTCCCAGTGAGCGCTTGATCGCCACCTCCCACACCACCGCGGCACTCAGCAGCACTCGGTTGGTGTCATCGCACAACTCCCGTTCGGCGACGTCGCCGACACATTCATCATCCGCCAGCCACCACAACGCCGCGTGCGTATCAAGCAGCAGCTTCACCTGGCGCCGAACGCCTCCGCGATGTCGTCCGGAAGCTCGTCGAAGTCCGCAGCGATCTCAACCCGACCACGCCACGCACCCCGCACCGATGCCAACGACGATGGGGTAGCGATCGGGGCTAAGCGGACCGTCGGCTTGCCGTTGCGGGTGATCACAATCTCCTCGCCGTGCTCAGCGCGCTCCACAAGCTGCGACAGCTTCGTCTTTGCCTCGTGCATTCCAATCTCCGCCATGGCCGTCATCGTAGCACAGGCTAGCTAGGCTAGCTAAGGCAGAGTGTTTTGTCGCCGGATCTTGACGACTCTTGGCCTGAGGCAGCCGCCACAAGAGTCCCAGGCGGGCTGCGGCGTTGGGCGGTCGCACTTGACGCGCTGGATCTCAGGGCGGACGGAGCAGAGCCCGCGCCCAGCTCAACGTTGACCTTGTCCCTGTGTCAAACCCGGACACCCGGCGCCGGCCGCTACCGCTCCTAATCGTCCGCGGAACCCTGGCCACGGGGCCATACGAGAACCGCTCCGCGGTGATAGCAGCGGTCGAGGGTGTTGCCAAAGTTGCCCATGTACCCCTCGTACTCCTGCGAGTAGGGCTCAAGAGCGTCCGACGGGGTGCTCGCGCAAATCGCGTCGTCCGCGACGGTGAAATGGATGTTCTCCAGCCGGCCGCCGCGCGCGTCGACCAGCTGTCCAGGACCGGTACCGCCAGTGCCGTCTCTCGGGCTCATACGCGGTCCATGTCTCGTGCGCGTCCGCTAGCGCAAGCACCGCATCGCACGCGGCACGCTCTACGGCCGCCGTGAGCAGCGCCACCCGCTCGGCGTCGGCGCCCTTCAGCCGCGCCCAATCCAGGCTACGGCGCGTGTACTCGTGAGATGCGACGGAGGACGGCTTCGACCGCGCCGGCGGCCGCGCCGGACCCGCGGCTGGTGGAGCGCGGGGCCGCCTGTCTGGAGGAGCATTTCGAGTGGCATCGATCTCGCGCGTGCACGTCCGACGGAGAAGCGGCTCCATGTCCTGCCAGGACGCAGAGCACCAGTTCCCGCTCCGCCGCGGTCTTCCCATAGGAATTGGTGGTTCGCGCTTCGATGCGCCGAGAAGAACGTCCGCGGGGGCGCTGAGCAAGAAGGAGGTTGTCGAAGCGGTCGTGGAAGCGGCCCCGCAAACGAAGAGGGAAGGATCTTCCTCGCCCCTCAGGAGCGCTGCGATCTGCTCCTCCCGCCACGCGTAACCGCCCTCGGTGCCGGCCCCTCTTCCTCTCCCGCCTGACGGCGCGCCCCGGATCGGAAGACGGCGATGCGCGCTTCTTTGGGGCGCCTGTTCGCCGGTCGATCTTGATTCGGCTCTTCGGGATCTCCCACGTGTCCCGCACGCTGCGGGGTCGACGGAACCGAACGTCGGGAGCTCGAATCTCTTTGGGCGCGCCACGGAAACCCGCTGCTAACCAGCGGGTTGCCGGGTTGCCGCCGCTGTTCACGTGCTGCTTCGCGGCTGGTTGCGCTTGGTGCGCGTTTGGTCGACGATCTCGAGTAGCGCCGGCTCGGTTGCATCGCCGAAGCGCGCGAGCGCCTGGTCGCAAACCTCGAGCGCCTCGTCCGAGCGCCCCCGCCCTAGCGACCGCTCGCGCAGCGCGGGCTCGTCACATCTCGCTGGCCGAAGATCGCCCAGTTCGATGGGCAGGCAGCGACGGTGCCATACATCATGTGTGGTACGGTGCACTCGTGGTCAAGACAACGATCTATCTGCCCGACGATCTCCACCAAGCCCTGAAGCTTGCCGCGAAGGAACGCGGCACAAGCGAAGCCGAGCTGATCCGCACGGCACTCCGGCATGAGCTGCTCGGCGCTCCGCCAGGCCAAGCCGAACGCGCGCAGCGACGCGCGCGGCTGCTGGCCGCACTCGGCACCCTTGACAGCTCCGTCTATCCCGCCGGGTATCTCGACGAGTTGCGCGCCGGGTGGCGCAGCTGATCGTCCTCGATGCGAGCGTGGCGATCGCCGCGCTCGCCGCCGCCGACCCGCATCACCAGGCCGCGTCGACCGCTCTGGCCTCGCTCACAGACACGGACCTGGTGATCGCCGCCACAAGCCGCGCTGAGATCCTGGTCGGGCCCTCGCATGCCGGAGCCGCGGCGCTTGCCGCCGCGCGAGCCTTCGTCGATGGCTGCGAGACGGTTCCCGTCACGGCTCCTATCGCCGACCAGGCAGCGGCCCTGAAAGCTCGACACCGGGCATTGAGCCTCCCCGACGCGATCGCGCTTGTCGTCGGCCGCCTGATTGATGCCGATGCCGTCTGGACGTTCGACCGACGCTGGAGCAGTGTTGACCCTCGCGTCGTCCTTCCGTGAGACCTCGGGCTCAGCGCCGGCTGCCGTCGCGTCGCCTCCGAAGCCACAGCCCCAACACTTCGATTCCCTTGCGATCTGGGTCTGGCGCCCGGCCTTTCCACCTCGCTCGGCATCGGCGCAATGCCGCGGCAGGCCCACCTTCATCGCTCGGCTGGGCGCCGTGCGAGAGGGGCCCTCGGACCTACAGCGGCGAGGGCTGCGCGCGCGATCAACGGACGCCACTAAAACGCCACTACGCCTCGGCGACGATCCCAGCAGCCACGCGACCGTCTCGGCGAACCTGACGACTTCACGACTTCACGACTTCTTCGATTTGCAAGACTTTCTGGAGGTCTACTACGCGGCGTGCGAAGTGTAGCCACCAGCGAGGACTTTCGCGATCTCACCACCGCCTACCTTGATCGAGCGGCGCGAGACAACGTCCGCCACGTAGAGCTGTTCTTCGATCCGCAGACGCACACGGCGCGTTCGAGGATCCGCATGTGATCGCACGGCCAGTCCGCGAGCGGATCCCGCTGACCATCTGCCCGCTCTCGAACGTGCGGCTGCGCGTGTTCGACCGGATCGAGGACCACAACCTCCCGCGAAGGCGGGGATCAAGTACGCGCGCGTGTTGACATGAGCTGGGACGGCAACCTCCAAGACGGGCTGGCCAACCTCAAAGCGATATCGACCAGAGGTGACACGAACGGCCTCGTGTCGGCAACCGTCCGGTCGCGGCGCAGAGAAGCTGGACCGGCCGAGGAGGTCCCGTCCGCGTCGAGGATCCACGTCACGCTGCGGGCGCGTCCCGGCGGTGATGCGTGCTCTTCGCTCCCTACGGTGTGGCGTCAGCTGGCTTGGTCTGGCTGCTCGGGCTGCAATTCGAGCGGGAGCGCCTTCGGCCCGTCGGGATAGAGGCGCTCGAGGTCCTCCGGTGTCATCTCGAGAGTGTTGGCTGGTTCCGGTGGCGCTCCGACGACGAGCCATAGCTGGTCGGCGTCGGTGTCGTTGAAGAGCTGTCGGACCTCGGCAGCGTCGACTAGGAGGCTGCTGAGGGCGGCAGGTCATGAATGACCGCGGCGGCCACGTCGACATGGGTATAACACATGTCTTCCGCGATCGCAAAAACCTACCTGGCTTGCGCCCCGGACCTGCAGGAGACCCGATTTCGCCGCGCTTCCGTGCTCGCGGTCAGCACAAGCTCCCGCGCTGCTCCGCCCGGGCTGGAGGAGATTCGTCGGCTTCGGGTCAGCTCGCGGCGTGCCGGCTCTCGGGATGGCGGGGCAGGCCGTCGTCGGGGATCGGCTCCCACGGCGCGGCGTAGCTCACGAACTGGCGAACGCTCGGCCGGATCCCAGGATCACCGTCGAACGTGCCCATCCGGATCCCGATCGGATCCGATGCCGCCACCTGACCCGCCTTCGCTGCGACCGCAAGCATCCCGCGATGGTTAGGCGCCGCACCTGAGTCGCGCGGATAGGAGGTGCGCGCCCGCCGGCGGACGCGGTGACCCGCACGCCTTCGTGGCCGCGAGCGCGCCTCGGTCATTTGAGCGGCTGTTCCGAAGCGCGTCGGCTGCGTCGGCGTGTTCGTCGTGCCACCAGCGACGTGGATCGGGATTGCCACGAACGACGTGGCGATTGCGGCCGGTGCTGGAGTAGCTTTGGGTGATGCGCCGGTGGCTGGTGTGGCCGTTCGCTGCGGTCGTCGTGCTGGTCGCTCTGGTGGCGTGGTCTGGGTTCAGGCCGCGCCCGCCTACGCCAGGACGGCCTGCGATCGTCGCCGCACGTGGCGCGCGGTTTGTCACGACGGGCCGCGATGGGGTCGCTGCTGGTAGGGGTGGTGGCGGCGTGCGGGGGGCGAGCAGCGCCGCGAGCGTGGCCGTTGATCGGGCTCGACCGAAGGCGCTCGCGTCGCGCTGCAGCGCCCAGCCCCCGGAGCCGTCGCACCCGGTCACCCATCCGCAGTGGCTCTCGGGCGTCGTGATCACCGAGTACTACCCGGCGCCGGAGTGGTGGTTCAACGGCCGGCGCGTGACCGTGCCCGGCCTCTCGGGCCGCCATCCGGTCGACTGGCTGTACTCGGCGCGCGGGTTGGCGATGGAGGGCGACGGGATCACGGCAAGCGGACGGCCCGCGCACATCGAGGATCTCGGTGCCACGTACTGGGTCAACGCCGCCGGGCGTCAGACACGGCCCGCCTGCCTGGGCCAGTGGAGCGAAGGCTCGCCGGTCTGGCTGCGGGGTGGCTGGCGCAACCGCGTCGGGGAAGTGACCTACCCGCTCGCCGGCGGCGGCTGGTCGAATGGGCGCGGCGGGCGGCCGCTGAACTACGGTGGCGTGACGTTCGCGCCCGGCGCATCGCTGCCCGTCCGCTATTACCACTCGATCGCGGTCGACCCGAAGTTGATCCCCGAGGGCAGCCGGGTGTACGTCCCGGCCTACCGGCCGATCAACGGCGGCTGGTTCGTCGCCCAGGACACCGGCGGCGCGATCAAAGGCCGGCACATCGACATCTACCGCCGCCCGCCCGCGAGCCCGTCTGACCTCGGTCGCTACATGACCCACCAGCGGATCTACGTCGTCCCCCCGCTGATTCCCCTGGGTCGCAACGCCGACGCTCGCGTCCCGCGCGCTGGGGCACCGCACGTTCCCGCGACCGTACTCGCCCGCCCCGCATTCGCCGCGACGCGAGCATCCCGGCACCCTCACGCAGGCACCCGTCACGCGCCAAACACGCAGCCCGGTAGGCGCTGGTGATCGCGGGTCTCGTCGTCGATCAAGCGCAGCCGCGGCTGGCGTATTGACGGGGTCCGATTCACCGCCGAGCAAGCGGATTATCGCTGGGATCGACGAAGCGCTGGCGCAGGGCGAGTTGACAGTCGATGAGGTGACCGACGCACGTGCCGACCGGGGGCGGCACGTGGGCCGTCGAGCGAACGATGGAGGCGTTTGGAGACGAGTGGCCACGATGGCGGCAGCTCACCAGCGCGGCAGCGCGCCGCGGGGCAATAGTGTCGAGTTCATAGCCGCGCCGAGGGGGAGACGCTGGACATGGTCGAACTTGCCTGTTCTGGGCGGTCAGGGCCTCGTTCATGGCAGTTGAAGGGAGCGTCCAGATTTGGCTTTTGCGGACGCAGAAGCGTAACCCGCTTTCGCGGACGCAAAAGTGTAACCCCGAGTCGGAGTAGTCGGAGGCTGCCCCGATGCGTCGAAAGTCCGCTACGCGCGAGAAGCCCGAGAGCCAACGGGACAGAAAGAGCCAACCGAGGGTACGCCAGCGACGTGGTCGCGCCGAGGTCGCGGTTGATCGCCGTGGACACTGCCGCCTCTTCTTACAAAAGCCTTAGCAGCGTCTTCGTTTTGCCTTGCAGTCGTCCTGAAGACTTCGACCATCCGTCCACGATCAGACAGGAGACAACATGTCGGCAGCGGCAGTCGAACGAGCAGCGCAGAACGATCATATGGGTGAGATGGTGCGCGATGGCGTTACACGCGCAGTCGGCGCGATCGGCCTCGCAGGCATCGCGTTGATCCACACAATCGATGCACCCAGTCACTTTGTCGGCGGGCCGGATACCTGGCTTGGCGTGATGTTCATCGGCGTCATCGCCTCTAGCCTGGTGCTGGCCGCCGGGTTGGTTGTCAGGGGCGACCGACGCTTCTGGGCGGCTGCCGCCGGTCTCAGCATTAGCGTGATCGTTGGGTTCACGCTGAGCCGAACGGTTGGTCTCCCCGGTGACAGCGGCGATATCGGCAACTGGAGCGAGCCGCTGGGAATCTCATCCCTGTTTGTCGAGGGCAGCCTACTGATGCTCAGCATCGCGACGTATGCAGCGAAGCACACGATTGCACGTGTCCGCAGCCTCCCGGGAGATCTGCGCCCTGTCGAAACGCATTCCGCTGGCAATCTGGCCGCCGCTTGATCGGCACCTTTCACGGGGGCGCCCTGTACTACGCGGGGCGACCCCCGTCTCCCCGCGCATGCGCCGTCGACGAGGACAGCCTGCAGCGGCCGCTGACTCTCCAGTCACGACAGTCGCGCATGCTGCGGTATCGATGACGCTCGCTCCCAACGGTGACATCTTGACCGCGAACGGGCAACGATGGACTTGTCGCCAAAACCACCCGTCAGGGCAAGCAGGTGGCGACGCTCGACACCGGCTTCGGCGCCGGGTCCCCGTTCGGTCTCACCGTTGCAAGCGCCGACAAGGCGTACCTGGTAGACGACGGACAACAACACGCCGGCGGTGCTCCAGCGCTCCACTAGGGGCGAACCTCGTTGTGGCCGACCGCAAACGGCCGTCGGCCCCAGCGTCTTGCGCGACGGCATCGCACTGAGGTGACGGCCTCTGCTCGTTAGGATATTCCGGCTGCGCACGCTCGCCGGCGCGAACGTCGCCGGGCTGTTGCTGGGCGGCGCTTCTTCGCATCCGTCTTTGCCGGCGCGCTATACATGCAGGGGATCCTGCACCACAGCGCGCTGCACACGGGACCGGCCTGGCTGGCGGCATCGGTCACGTCGATCGCGCTGGCGGGCCTGTCGCGCGATCGGGCGGGAATTTCTCCACCGTGTCGCTGGTTTTCCGTAAGCTCGGGGAGGCCGGTGGTCCTGGCGTTGCGATGAAAGGGAGACATATGCGACCAGCACGACAGAAGGGGATCGCTAGCGCGCTGGTGGCGGCGGAGGCGATATTTGCATGTGCGGCGGCGACCGGTGCGGTGGCCAGGGCCTCAAGGCGGGCGGTCGTGAGCTCGCCCCGTGTGTCAACCGGTACCGGACAGTTCCGGTGTCCGGCCAGCGGCTGCGCGGTCGTCGTCCGCTCAACGTCGAGCACGAGCAGCTTACGCGTGCAGGCGACGGAAGTGCCTTCTGCCGGGGCGCCTTCCTCGGCCCGCGCCAAGCCGGCCGACAAGGGCACCCTGACCTGGAACCAGGAGTCCGACCATCCCTTGACCTGCGGCGGCTATACGGCGAGCGATCGGAACTCGTACCAGTTCTTCCTCGGCGAGAGCACGCTTGGCAACGTTCTGTACGCGGTTACCTACACGATCAAGAACACCGATCCCAGCCGAGCTAAGTTCTGCCTTGGCGCCCGCTTCTCGTTTACGACGAGTTCTGGAGCCGGCGCCCGGCGGGTCAAGCTGCCTAACGGCTTGTCGGGATTCGCGGGCGTGCTGCCCCAGTGCCGCCCAGCCCAACTGGGACAACTCGTGGCCTGCGTGGTGTCCAAGACGCGATCGGGCTCCGACACGCTTCTTAAGGCTCAGGTCCCGGCGATCGGCGGCGACCCCTGGGGGAGGTCGTAAGGCGGCGCCTGCTCACGCGGCGGCGAGCACGACCGCCCGAGCCGGAAGCCGGTCTATCTTCAGCCGGGCGAGGATCGCGTCCCGTTCGCGGCGCAGGCTGTCGTTGGCGCGGTCGATGGCGTCCAGCACGTCGATGGTCGCGGCGATCTCGTAATGGGCCCGCCGCTCCCGTGCTGCCTGCAAGGCGTGAGCCAGCTGGTCCGCCGCCGCGTCATGGCGACCGAGCCGGGCCAGCGCGATGCCGGACGCGCGCTCGACCAAAGAGCGGTACTGATCGGCCTGTTTGATGGCTTCGCGTGCGAGCTTGAGCGCGCGTGAGGGATCCCCGGTGAAGGCCTCTGCCTCGGCGATCAGCGCGTGCCCGAACTCCGCGTAGGCGTCGACGCCGAACCTGCGCAGCTGATCGGCGGCCGCCGTGAGCTGCGCCGCTCCCGCGTGCGATCCGCCGCGGCGGACGGCGAGGCGGGCCAGCAGCATGTCGACGAACGCCACGCTGGGCAGCTCGCCGGTGGCCAGCCACACTCGCCGGGCCCGCCGCAGGTGAGCGGCCGCCTCATCCAGGCGGCCCTGGTCGGAGAGGATCTCGCCCACATTGCAGTCCGTGTAGGCGACGTCGGCCGGCACTCCGGCTCGCTCGCTCGCTTCGCCGGCCCGGTGGTAGAGCTCGATCGCCTCATCCCACCTCCCGTCGAAGTACGCGATCATGCCCAGGTTGTTGAGCACGGTGGCCTCGTGCTCAAGGTCGCCCAGCTGCTCGTAGATCTGCAGCGCGCGCCCGGAGTGGGTGGCCTCGTCGGGCCTTCCCAACTGGACCAGCGCCCAGTCGAGTCCGTAGCACGCCCGCGCCAGCGCGTGCAGCTCGCCGACCGCCTCGGCGTCCGCGATCGCTTGCCGAAAGACCCGCACCGCCTGCGACCACCTGCCTTGCCGGTTGCGGATGCCGCCGAGATGCGAGCGTATCCGCGCCCGCGCGATCGTCGCGCCGGTCGTCTGCAGTCCCTCGATGTAGCGCAGCCCTCGCGTGAGCCAGCGCACGGCCCCGGTCAGCGCCTCGCAGCGTTCGGCCACCTCAGCCTGGCTGTCGCACAGCCGCGCCTGGGCGATCGGGTCGTGGTGGAGGCGACGCGCCTCGGTCAGCGCTCGTGCCGCCGCCTGCAGCTCGCCGGTGCAACGCAGGGCATCGCCCAGCTGCTCCCATGCCTCGCCCAGCGCCGGGGCGTCGGCGGCCAGTCCGCCCGCGCGCCCGGTCTCGATCGCCCTCCGGTACAGCTCGGCTGCGTCCGCGTGCGAGAAGCGCTCGGTCGCGCGCCTCGCTGCGACCATCGCGTAGCGGTGCGCACGCACGTAGTCCCCGGCCGCCGTGAAGTGGTGGGAGAGCAAAGCAGGATCGGCGTCGAGCGTCAGGCTGCGATCGCGCTCCAGCCTGAGGCCGACCGCGGCATGCAGCTCGCGTCGCACCTTGAACGGCAGGCTCGCGTACGCGGCCTCCTGCACCGCGGGCCGTCGGAAGCGAACATGCCCGCCGGCATCGCGAGCGAACACGCTCGAGAGGCGATCCCAGAACCTTTCGTCGGGTGTGGGCTCACTGGCGCCGAGCACGTCCGCTAACTGGTGGGAGGCAAAGCACAGACCGAGCACGGCCGCTCGGCGAACGATCGCTCCGTCGCGGGGGTCGAGCGCGTCGATCCGGGCCATGGTCGCGGCGCCGACGTTGTCGGGCAGCTCGTCGCGCTCGCCGGCCGCCGCGGCGGCCAGCAGGTCGAGCAGGAATTCGGGGCTTCCCCCCGAGCGCGCGACGGCCAGCTCGACGACGTGAGGAGGTAGCTGGGTTGACTCCTTGGTAGCCACGGCGAGCGCGCGGGAGTCCTCGCGGCCCAGCGGCCCCAGCTCGATTCGCTCGGGCCGGTAGTCGGTGAGGATCAAGCCGCCGGAAACGTCCCGACGCGTCACCAGCACCACCCAGGCCGAGGATTCGAGCTCCCGCACGAGCGCTTCGAACAGCGCGATCGAGGCGGCGTCCATCAGGTGCACGTGCTCGATCTCGACCAGGGTCGGGACCACGAGCGCGCGACCGAGAAACCGAAGCACAGCCTCGCGCAGCTTGCGCGAGCTCGAGCCCGGGGCGAGCTGCTGGATCTCGGCGCTGACCGGTGCCGGCACGTCGAGCACAACGGCGATCAGCCCGAGCCACGGCAAAAGCTCCGCATCGGTGCGCACGATCTCCGCCTCGAGCCGCCCAAGCACGACCTCGGCAGGATCGTCCCAGCCGAGGTCGAGCAGGTGACGCAGCAGGTCGCGCCAGACCGCGTACGGCGTCTCGCGCGAGTACACCTCGCACGTGGCGTGCAGGACGGTCATCCCGTCGGCGAGTCCTCGTGCCTCAGCGAGCAGCCGCGATTTGCCGCTCCCGGTCTCCCCTACCAACTCAAGCAATGTGCCGCGGCCGCGGCGGGCGGCCTCGATCGCCATTCTCAGCCGCGACATTTCGCGCTCCCGGCCGACGAGCGCCGGCTGCAGCCTGACCGCCTCGCCTTCGACGGCACGGACCGGCGGACCGACATCCGCCGCCTCGACGTGGCGCGATTTGCCCTTGACGCAGAACGGCTCGAGCGCCGTCTGCTCGAAGGTCGTCTTCGCGCGGCAGAGCACCTCTCGGGTGGCGTAGATGCGCCCGGCCGGCGCCTTGGCCCCCAGTCGAGCCGCGAGGTTCACGGTGTCTCCCATCACCGCGTACCACTTCCGATAGGTCGGACCCACTTGCCCCGTGAAGACCGGACCGCGGTGCACGCCGATCCGAACCGGCAGCGGCGGGCCGGCCTCGACGATGTGGCGCAGCGCCAGCAGCATCCGCTCCTCATCGTCGCCCATGACCCGCGGGGCGCCGGCGCTCAACCGGATCTTGCCCCCGTCGGATGCGATGTCCGTGTCCAGAAAGCAAACGTCATAGCGCTCGGCCGCATCCTGGACAAGCCGCACCAGCTCGTCCAGTTGCCGGGTGGCGCTTTCCCGGCCGTCACAGGCGAGCGCCCGGTCAAGGCCGCCGAACTGCAAGAAGGCAATCGTTGCGGTTCGATGCTGAGGGACAGCGGATCCGCTCAGCAGATGGGCCCGGATGGCGGCGGGAAGGAAGCTGGCGATGACTTCCTCGGGAGGGGTGGGCAGCCCGGCTGGCGGCTCCCACTCACATGGCGCTCGTGGTCGGGAGAGTAGCCGGCCGGGCCCGGACCGATGGCCGACGCAGGCGCGGGGCAGCCGCCGGGCCGTGTCGGCGCTGATCAGGATCTGTCCAGCGCACGCCGCTGCCTCCATGCTCACCGCCGTGGTTGCGGCCGGGCCGCCGATCACCAACTCCCGGTGCGAGCCGCCGACCACGAATATCTCGTACGCCCCGCTGTGCACGCCGACTGACATCCGCAGGACGACGTTGCGCTCCCCGACGCGAATCCGGCCGACCTCGCGCAGGATGCGCCGCATCTCCGCGGCCGCGCAGCACGCCCGCAAAGCGTGCCCCTGCTCGCCCTCCTGGTCGTAGAACATGAGCAGCATCGCGTCGCCGCCGAACTTCACCAGCGAGCCGCCGCGCCCATACGCTTCCGCCAGCAGGGCCGTGAAGCAGGTGTCGATCACGTCGACCAGCTGCTCGGAGCCTTCCTTGCCCCGGCGGGCGAGACGCTCGGACAGTCGTGTGAAGCCCGACACGTCGGCGAATACCATCGTGCACGTCACGGTCTCGCTGAGCACCTCGACAGGCCACGCCAGCCGCGTGAGCAGCGCCCGAGGTACATATGGAGCGAGGATGTCGGCCTGCGACTGCACCGCGTTTCACCGCCGCAGCAAGGCCAGCCCGAGGAGACCGTTGAGTACCTGGCCGTAGGAGCTGATCGTGAGCGACATATGCCCGGCCTGCGGCCGCAGCTCCGCCCTGGCGTCGGTGTGGTGGGCCAACCAGCGGCCGTGAGCGATGGCGACGAAGCGGTCCTGGCCGCCATACCAGATCGTCATCGCTGCCGGCTTCGTGGACGTCGCGGCGGACGGCTTGACCAACAGCGAGTGCTTGGTGCCGACCAGCCCGACACGCTCGACGCCCGCACCGGCATTGTCCGGCGGACCGGGGAGACTGGAGACCCGCAAGGCGTCGCGTGCAGTCTCGGGCGAACTCTTCTCGCGGACGACTGTGTGCGCACGCGCGCCAAAGTCGTCCGGCTGCTCAGTCCGGCCCAGTAGAGCCGGGAGGCCCAGCCGAACTCGCAAGCAGCCGTGGCCGGAATCGCAAGAATCGCGCTTACACCTACCGGGGCTTCGCCCCAGCCCGACGAGGAGTACTTGCTGCGACCGGCCTCGCCTCTCGACAAACCTTGACTCAATTC
>Ga0335081_10007663_pt1 | contig 17263 bp, 22 predicted proteins | sample Lox_Sample_35_FD_206713 | JGI IMG/M metagenome (GOLD analysis project Ga0335081, IMG submission 206713) | Soil microbial communities from Loxahatchee National Wildlife Refuge, Florida, United States - Lox_Sample_3.5 | ecosystem: Environmental > Terrestrial > Soil > Wetlands | place: USA... | reverse complement strand
TCTGGGTGGGAAGCAACACTTTGAATGGAATGGTCATAAAGCTGCGTGCCCGCGACGGAAAGAACCTGGGTACGTTCGCAACCGGCGGCACGGGATCCGTGCTTGGCCTCGCTGTTGATGGCGAGAATATCTGGGCAACGAACTACACGGGAGCGGGAAACGGTTCGGTATCGAAACTGCGAGCTAAGGACGGTTCGGTGGTAGGTGTGTACACAGTCGGCCCGAATCCATTTGGCATTGCCTTCGATGGCGCTTACATGTGGGTAGCCGACTGGGGCGGGTTCTCTGTCAGCAAGGTAAGAGCCAGTGACGGCACCCTGGTGGCCACAGTGAGCGTGCCTGTCGCGCCGTATGGCGTTGCCTTCGACGGGGTTCACGTGTGGGTAACTGTCGCATACGATGTTATTGAAATACGCGCCAGCGACAGCACAGTAATAGCCGAATACCCAATCAAGGACACATCAGGAATAGCATTTGACGGCGCCAACATATGGGTCGCGCAATGGTCACAAAACTTGTTGCGCAAGTTGTAGGTTCCAATCTCAGGGGAAGTCCATTTTTGAAAAACTGAACAGGAGGAGTTATGGGGAGAATTCTGTCCGAGCAGTTTTCAGCAGCCGCTTTGCTCTCTGGCCTGCTTATAACCTGAACCCTGCACCGCCACAAGCCTCAACTGAGGGACTTTTTCAACACACACGCCTGATTGCGACAGTAGCTTAGCGTGATGAACTAACTTTCTCATCAAGATCAACTACTTATATTTTTCCAACTTTGGCTGCGTTCAGTAGGGTTACCCAGATATTGGCTCCATCGAAGGCGATGGCTTTTGAGGAGTTGCCTGGCTGCTTGAGAGCCAATAACGGATTCCCGTCACTAGCCCGGAGTTCAATTAGGGCGTCTCCGGCAAGCCAGATGTTCTCTCCATCAAACGCGACACCGGCGGGGGAATCGCCCCCTACGCTAAACGTGCCGAGCGTAGTACCATCACTCGCACGAAGTTTGCTGACCGTGCCATCATTGGCGTTAGCCACCCACATATTTGCCCCGTCGAAAGCAATCCCTAATGGCCCTTCTCCGACAGTGAACGTCCCCAAAACGCGTCCGTCCTCACGTAGTTTAGTAACCGTGCCGTTGCCGAACCCGGTATAGTTCGCCACCCAGATGTTCGCACCATCAAAAGCGGTCGCGACAGGTGAAACTCCTACCGGGAATGTGCCAAGGATCACTCCGTCGCTCACTCGCAGCTTGCTCACTGTGTTATCCACGCTGTTGGGAATCCAGATGTGCTCCCCATCGAATGTAGGCCACTGCGGACCTTGACCGGTGTTGAACGTTCCCATCACTTTGCCGTCGCTAGCTCGCAGCTTGCTCACTGTGTTGTCCATGCCGACCCGCTTTTCTCCATTGGCCTCCGGTTTGGACCCGCCTCGGCCATATCCCAAGCGGTAGCTCGTAACCCAGATGTTGGCTCCATCGAAACATATTCCGTTCGGGTCCCATACACTAAAGGACCCGAGCGGTGCGCCGTCGTTGGCTCGCAGCTTGTTTACCGTGGCGCTGACGTTGTTCCCTACCCAGATATTCTCACCGTCAAAGGCTATGGCTACTGGTTCTGTTCCTGTGGGGAATGTTGTTACGACATTCGCTTTGTACCACTTTAGCAGCGCCACTTTTAGCGGATTCGAGAGCGGCGGCGCGCTATCACCCGCTCCGACTTGCGCTGCCTGGCTCGCCGTTTTCTGCGCATGGATTGGCAACAACGTCGCCAGCGCCGTCACTAACAGGAGCAAAGACACGCCAATGCTTGCTTTGTTTTTCATATTCGTACTTCCCTTGGAGCCGGACCTAAAAAAAAGATGCCGTATGAAAGGACAAACCGGGCGAAACAACGTTGGCCAAACGCCATGACCGCAGGGCTCGCGACGGCGAGAACCAAAAAGCCGCTAGACTATAACTCCATTTCGACTCCGGCTCAAGGGCCTAAAAATTTTGCTGACGAACGACTCCTGCAATGGGAACAGGAATAGGCTGGAAGAGGTAACTGGCGAAAAATCACGATTACACTCATTGACCCGCCGTAGAGGTCGCTGGATCGCTCGCGGTTCGTCCTGAGGCAGCTTAGCGAAGACACCTATCCTGATTTTGTGAGGGTCTGACCATCCTCTCCCCGTGCCAGCCGATCATAGCCTTCGCTCGGCTATGCGCGTCAAGCCTCCGCTTCGCTCCGGCTGCTCCACTCCGTTGCGCCCCTAAAAGGGTGACACGCGCCTCGACTTCGGCTGGCTGGCACGTGACGGGGAAAGGAGCACAGCAGGAACATGATTTGACAATCGAGGCTCAGTAGCGGAGTTGTGTAACATTCTGGGCAGACGCCCATGCTACTCCGCGTGCTCTATCTGATCGCCTTGTCGGCTCCGAGTTCACATGACTGGACGGATAAGGTGAATATCCTGTCTACGGCTGTGATGGCTCTTTTCACGACGGCTCTCTGGGTGCTTGCTTACTATCAACTGAAGGCTTATCGCAACAAAGAACGAGCATGGATGATGATAGATATTGCACACAAAGGCGGAATCCAATTACCGCCGATTGTCTACCCCTCGACAGGCTTGACCCGGTTCCGTCTGGACATGCGAAATCTGGGTGAAACACCTGCAACAATTATTTATGCGCAGCATGATGGTCGCCTTTTGCGCCGGGAAGAAAAGCTACCGAAACGGCCTCCATACCTAGACAAACCTCTGCCGGAGCCAATCAACGAGATCATCGCGCCGACTGGCGGAACTCCTGTGTACTCGGAATTTAATCAAGACGCGATGCGTGATATAGGTGCGGGTCTGACGATCTTGTACCTGTTCGGGCGCGTCATCTATAAGGACATCTTTGGCAAGGAACGGGAGACGCGGTACTGTCTGCGATACTACCCGCAAGTGACCAACAGCACCGACCCTCATGTGGGTCTCTTCTCTGAAGGCCCGTCTGAGTATCAGAGGATGACATGAATCTGGGAAAAATCGGGGCTGCAACTCATGGGCGCGAGCCACAGCCCCAAGCGGGAGAGGAACAAATGCAGAATCACGTCACAGGAAAAGTGAGCGGCGGGGCATATAATTCGCGGTGCTATGGGTGAGCAAGCATACTGGTATCTGAAATGCAAAATCTGCAAGAAGCTCCATCGCGGAGACCCTGTTGTCGGGAACTTCAAACATTACGAATGTCCCGCACCGGGAGAGATCGAATGTCCGCTCAATCCAGGCAAGAAGGCTAGTTATTCGATGCCTCATGACTGGATCGCAATGACTGAAGCAGAGTTTCAAACGCTTCAAAAGAGCCACCCGGAACCTCATGAGTGACACACGGCGTCTTAAAGTGCCAGACACCACCCGAGTCTTGCCACATTGCTGTAGTTTCCTGCCGAACTGAAGACATCGGCGGCATTGCTAAAATGCAGTCCATCATTATCGTCCCCTCTGCAAGCTCTCATCGGCGTGAACAGGCGCGGCATCCTTCAAAGTGTGCGTCTCATGCGCGGCCCGATCATTCCCCTCAGTGAAGTTCTCAGCATCCTTGCCTGCCTTCGCGGTGTCCTTCGCGGTGTGCGCGGAATCGTTGTGAATCAGGCTCGTGTTCTCCACTCGCGAGCCGGAGAACACATCCCCAACTGCATCCGTACCGACTCGGACATTGTTTAGGGCATCACTGGCGATGTCCTCAGCTTCGCGATTGCTCACGAAGCCGTAAGGGTTGCCATCAATTCTGCGTCTAGACATTTTTCATTACCTCCATGTTCCTTCAGTCGTTCACTACCCGGCGCAGCTTCACAATCGTGCCTTCGAGTTCGTGAACATAGTCGAGCAGAACTTGCACGTCACCTGCTGCCAGCCCAAATCCGCCCTCAGCGCGTTCGAGCGTGCAAGCCTTGCAGTACCGCTCGTTTCTTACGTTGTGTTTCTCACAGTTCATACGCTACCTTCCTTTACAGGTAATACTTGAAAACTGGCCCACCCCTGCGGGTGCGTTGCTTCCGTTTCTCCAGCGCCTGCCACTGCGCCATCGTGCAGCAGTCCTTGAACTGCCAGGGCTTAGGCTCTTTCGACTGGCGTTCGACATCACGATCAGAGGGCAACTCGGAGTTCTGATTCATTTGCTCCGGCTGCGCCAATCGCTCAAAGTAATCATCACGGACAGGTCGGAGGCACTCCATAGGTCATCCTTTGTATCCGCAGCGCGTGCAAACTTCACCGCGATAAAGCGTCTGCTGATAGCAGCACCTGCCGCAGCGAGGGCACCAAACGTGCATCACGGAAGGCGGGGTTGCGAATTGTTTCCTACTCATTGCTGTTCCTCCCCTGACTTGCGCTGCTTAGTTGCCATCAGTCGAGCCATTGAGCGAGTTTTCTTGCAGCCGGGGCATCGTTTCGCGGTCTTGGGCTGCGGACTCCAGAAGTCGCTGCCACAGTCGATGCAGTGAGCGTTCGGCTCTCGTGGCTGAGCTGCGTGTTGCTCAGTCGCTACAACAGTAGCGTCTGCAACTGGAGTGACGTGAACCACGTCAGCGAGCTGCTTCTGTCTTTCCGCTGGCAGTGAATCAAACTCCTCTTGAGTTAACGAAACCGAGCTTTGAACTCCGAGTCGCTGAGACATCCCCGCCAACTGCAGCCGGACAACTAACGGCATAGGCGCACGGGTCGCACGGGCCTGCTCTGCGATCTTCTCTTTGCGAGGGACAATCACATATTTCAGCAGCAGCTCGCTTGCGGTCTTGTCGCCTGCCTTCGCTTTTTCGCAGAGCGCCTTTAGGATGGCGTGGTAACTCCGAATGACATCATTCTCGGCAGTTGCAATAGCAGTGATCTCTTCAGCGTCAATGCTCGGGAGTGCCAGTTGCTCACTCATTGCTGTGCCTTCCGTGCTGCGATCTGGCGTGCAACCCGCTGCCTCTTGTACTTGCGCTCCTGAATCCCGATGGATTGCAGAGCTGTGTCTGTGATGTCTTGTGGGGAGCTTTTCATCAGTCCCTTGAGCGGGATGGGCACTGCGGTTTTGTAATAGTCCTGAACTTGCTGCGAGACATCGCGCTGCCTGCTCCACTGGTCACGGCCCGTGACTGCTTCTAACAGTGGCCTTGTGAGCGCGGGATTCAAACGGTTGCTGACAAAGTTGCGCGGGTCAGTCGCCATGTGCGCCAAGTCGCCTTGAATCGTTCGGAATCCATACTCTCTCCCGCCGATCTTCACAAAAAACAGATGATTCGGGTGCCAGTCCTGCTCGTCACCTGTGAGCTGGCCGATCACAAACTTGCCTGCAGCCATCGCGGTAGCGCCAAGGGCCAAAGCTCTCATCTGCTCACGGCCATACGGCTTCAGAGCTTGGCCCACGAAGCGAGCACGAGCTTCAAGGAAGTCAGGCGCGAGAGCAAGCAGCCTGAACGCATCCTGAAAAGTTGGGTTACGAGCGAGCAGTTTGTAATTCAGGTGGCCGAATGCAGCGTTCGCTTGATTGGCGGTCAACTCCAAGATCTGATCTCGGCTGAGCTTGTCACCGTAACGAGCCGTGTTCCGCTCAAGGGCTTCTTGCGCCATCGCCATCTTCACTCTCGGTATATAGTCACGAAACAGGTAATCCTGATACTCAGCCATCTTGGAACCGAGCAAAGGAACTTTACTCACTAGTCCTGTGCCTGACACTCCCTCTGCAAACTCGGACATTCCGTGGAAGTCGGAGACCATCAGGCCGTGATCCACAAGTGCTCGCTGAGTCGCGTCATTCAAGTCGAGAGCGTCCAATCTAAACGGGTTGACCGTGTGCTCCAGAGCATGAACGCCGATCTGAGTCTGGTGGAACAAGGACAGACTGAGCAAGGTTTGCTTGAACGCAGACGAAGCCTTGAGCAGTCCGCGACCGATGGCAGACTGGCGGATCGCAGACGGGCCTAGGATGTTCTGCAGTTTGTCCGCAACCTCGGGATGCACCAGCATGTCACCTTGGACGAAGATCGGATGACCGTCAGCATCTGACGTGGCCCATTTCCAGCCACGCAATGCCGGGTGATCCACAACTTTGTAATCAAGCGCATCTTCTGGCTTCACTTTTGGGCGAATGAAGTAGGAGTCAACATCGTTTGGTGGAACTCCGTTTGTATCGACACGCGATCCAGTGCCTGCGACCTCGACAAGTGGGCGGCCATCACTCGCAGTGCCTTCGTGCAGTGATCGGATGAACGCACGAGAAGCAATCGCGTTATTGAATGCTTGGTTGTAGTTCGCAATGAGTGCGCCCACGTCTTTGTCACGCGGGGCGAATCCCGCCTGCTCACCATCAAAGTAGCTATCGAAAATGCGCTGCTTCAGGAATGAAGGATTCGGTTGCAACTCGTTGAATGCTGCAGCAGCGCGGAGCTTGGTAGCAGTCGGATTGTCTGATGTGTCCCAAACCTGTGGGATGTAATTCTCGATTGCATGGGACAGCATCCCGAGTCGCTGAGCCTCTGCAAACTTAGCCTCGAAGTGATTCTGAATGTTGCGGGCGAGATTTTGTTCCTCATCAGTGAGTCGCAGTGCAGTCTCGTAACCTCCGCGATGCTCAGGAGCAGAGGCGTCAGCGCGTTGCCGCAGTAAATTCTCGTCACCGTTCGCCTGAATCCAGTTCGTGATTGCAACACGCCGATCCTTGTCAGGGACGGCATCTTTGATCTCATCGCTGAATAGCTTCAGCTCCCAATCGCTCTTTTGGAGGTCGCCCTGAAACGTGCCAACAGCATTCTTGAAATCAGTCCACTGTGGGGGATTCTTGTAGCTCTCCCAGAGATCACGCGCTACGTTGTGAGCAGACTCCCACGTGCTGCTGACACTATCTGAAAACCTCTGTAACGATTGGCTCACCTGCTTGGACGCTTGGTCAGTCAGGGAGGGAGCTTCAGGGCTGATCTGTTTGCCTCGAATTGTGTCTGTAAGCTGCGCGAGTTCCGATCCTCCGACTTCGGTAGTCCCTGCATTCTTCGCGCCAGGGCCAACTGTAACTTTGCTCGCGTCAACTTTGGGAACCTCCGGGGTAGTCTCTGCTGTTCCGATCTTCACTCTGCCAGCATTGATGGCATGAGTGCCAGCAGCACCAGCCATGAGAGCAGTTAGCCCACCTTGTGTTGCGATCTCGGCGCGTTGCTGCGGGTTGAGGTCATCCCACTGCTTATAAAGAGTGTGTGCAGCACTGATCGCATTAGTGCCCATCTGCGTGGCGAACCCGCCACTGATCAGACGTTGCAGGAGCGGACGAGCTGCACTGCTGGCAAAGAAGGGCCAGTTACGCGGGTCTGCAACCGTAGAGCCTGCAGTTTCAAAAATTCCCTGTTCAACTCCCTTAGCCCACTGTGGAGCTTGATAGACCTCGACACCTTGACTCTGTAATCGCGTCTTGTCTGCCTCACTGAGGGGCAGGATCGGCTCAGTGGCTTTTGCTCCCATGCGACTGCCCCACTCCGCAGCTTTGTCAAAAGGCTGCACAAGATAGCGGTTCGCAAAATTGAGCACGCCTGTTGCACTCTCAGGAATCATCTCGCCCATTTTCACGAGCGCGGGAGAGTCGCCGGGAATGGTTGGAGTAGCTGACTGTTTTGCCGTTGCAAGAGCCTGTGACTTGCTTGGAGTCGCGTCAAAAAAGTTAGCGGGCAAAGTCGAACGAGGTGCGTCACTGGCGAACTCGAAGTTCGGCGGCAGTGAAGCCGGAGGAGTCGCCTTGCCCGCGAAGTCGAAGTCCGCAGGGAGCTGATTCGGAATCGTGTTCTCGTTCACTTTATTAACACCCAAGGCTCAGCGTTAGAGTTGCGCCCATATGTGTGACCTAAATAGTTCTGGGTCTGCTTGTATGACTTTCCGCCAGCGAGATTCGGGGCAGGGCTAGAAGCAGGGCCAGCACCGTGAACGGATGACTTGAGCTGCTCGACAGCCGATTGACTCGACTGCTGGTAAAACTTGTCGAAGTTCTCTTTCTTGCCTCCGTAATCTTCGTAGCCATACTTAGCAGCTAGTTCACCTTCTCTTTGCAGCCAGTGCATCTGTGTTGCGAAAAGTTGCAGGGGAACCTGATCTTCTTGCTTCTTGGACTGCAAGGCCAGAGCGAGCTGGCGATCTCCATGAGCTAACTGCGCAATCTGGAGCTTCGTGTTCTCGCTCAGTTGCGCGAGCTTTTGCTTCAAGTCGGGAAGTTCGTCAAGGTAATTTGCATGAGCTGTAGCCTCAGTCGCTCTCGCGTTCGTCAGTGAAATGCCTGCCGTCTGCTGTGCCGACAGTTCGTCGGGCGACATCTTCTGGATTCCCTCAAAGCCGCCAGTATCCGACCACGTAGGCTTGTAACCCATCTTTGCCAGGGCTGCCGTGATGCCTTGTGACATCTGTCTTCGTTTCAAATCGACGTTTTCCTCGCCAATTCCAAGGCGACCTTGGTTGTACTGGCTGCGAACATCCGTCGAGTAATTCCGGCTGGCCAGCATTCCCTCGTGGTACGCGCTGGCTTCTTTCAGTCTGGCCAGAGCCTCCACGAGTTGCGCATATTGACCACGCTGCGCCAGTGCCAAGCGTGGGTCTTCCTTCGCCTCCCCATAGTTGCGAAGTCCTTCAGCGATACCATTCAGTAGTTCTGCGGCCTTGGGATGTTGGCTCGCCCATGTGGGACGAGATGACTGATCAGCGCCTTGTCGAGCTGCGGCGACCACGGGCGCATTCGACTGAACGCGATTTTCTAAGTCACTGATCGTTCCCAGAGAAGCGCCTTCGCCTCGGGTCGCGAATCCTAACAGTCCTCTTGAGCCGTCAAAGTCAGAGCCTGCCTGCGCGAATGCATCAACAACCTTCGGATCAATCGGCTGCCCGTCATCAGTGGTTACTACAGCGGTGTTCGGATCGTTAACGTTTGCCATGTCGTTCCTCAAAAATCTGAGCTGCACGTGCTCGGGTGATGTGTCCCGCATTCACGAGACGTGACAACTCCTGATAGCTGTTTTGCCGTCGCTTCAACTCTGCCTCGTGCTCGGGGTTCATCGTGACTGTGGACTCACCCAGGTCTTCTTTCACGGCTTCGCGCGTCAGTTCGCCTGCAGTTTCGGGAGGGGTCGCTTCCGTAACTCCTGCCTCCCGCGCATAATTGCGGCTCAACTTCTGCAGGTCGGAAAGGGGCATTTCTAGATCGTTTAAGCCGACCTCAGAAAGCAGCGCCTCTAGTCCGCTTTCAAGTTCTGTGTAGTCTTTCGTGACCATGTGTTCCTCCGTAATTTCAGTTGACATCTTGAGTTAACGCCAATGTGCCCCAAGCAACCGCTGCGTCACCCGTTAGACCTGCTTCATCTAGCTCAGCCAGAAACGCCGCGAAATCGGATTCACGCCAGGTGGAGCAGTCCGTGCAAGCGTAGTCAGGTAAAGGCTCAACTTCAAACATGTGTGAACTTCAATTCTTGGGCGGGGTTTCCAGCGGTCAGTCGAGCGGCGGTTGGAGGTTCCTGCTCTCTTGCTCTCGGGTGCGTTCTTCAGCTAGAGCCTTGGCGAACGATGGCCAGCGACAGGCTGCGATCTCACGGGCATATTCACGGCGGTCATCTTCGCTGATGTCCTTCCAGCGATTCTTGCCGCCCAAAGTCCCCAGGATCGCTCCGGCTTGGCTTCGTTCTGCCTTAGTGCTCATCTACTCGCACCCTTACAATTCTCACTATACGCTAATGCAAGCCGTATTGCAAGTTACTTTTCCCTGTCTCGCCCCACCCCTCGCAACCCTTTGATTTCACACGAGAAAGTGCGCTTCCGCCTCCCTTGCAGGGGCGAGTGTAACCAATCATTACAATGGTTTTGCAGGGGAAAATCTCGGTGCATATATGCGAATCCGATTGACGGCAGGGGGTTCGCGGGTGCTTCTGCTCCTGATGGCCCATCAGCGCCGCAGGATTCCCAATCCGATGTGGTGCTGCAAGCTCTGCAGGATGAGTCAGTTGGAATGACTGTGCTACAGACTGTGCTATAGCGCACGACAGGTCACGAGAGCTTGCGAGAGCGGCTGTGATGGTCAGCAGCGGGTCAGGCGGTCTCACAGAATCAATCAGTTGCAGGAGGGAAACGGTCACGCGAACCGTCGGCAATCGTGACAGGTGCGAACCCAGACAAGCTGCACGTTTAGTCGTTTGGAAGTTGATTGTGTAGATAGGTGTAGATTAGCGCAGTCAAGAACAGTGACAACGCTTCACCTTTTTCTTTATATCTGTGGGCACGGTTTCCGCTCCCTCACTATCCTCAGCGCCAATCGGCACGGCTTCTGTGTCTGGCATGTGTCATCGGAAGGCACACCGGACCAGCAGGAGGGCCACACAGGGCTACCGGATCGGGTAGCCAGCGTGCAGGGTATGTGCGACCTGGTGTCAGGGCGCGGCATGAAAGTTTTTCTGAGGGAACTTGAATCCTGGTCGTCCGCGCATCCATTCGATCCCTGTGCATCGCTCTACATGATGATTTTCCTGTCTGTGACAAGCGGCTGGCCTAACTCCCGCAGTTCCAACAGAAGCAAAAATGATGCACTGTACACAACGGATGCTGAGCTGAGAGAAGGTGTAGGGTGAGGGCGTAGTTGAGAGGTGTGCTGTGAAAACAACGTTGACAGTAGTTCCTACGGATCAAGCGTCGGAGTTCTGGGACATCGTGCGTGTGCAGACGAATGCGGAGGGCAATGTTTTGATTACGTGGCATCCAGACATTGTTCGTGATCCAGAGCGGGTCGAGGCTATTCTTATGGGCCTGAGGCTGGCAGCAGAGGAAGCCATGAGCAATCTATGTTCCACTATAACTATTTATTTACAACGACTTACAGTGGACTAAAAATTAACGTCTGCTTACTATTGACAATGTGAACCAAAGAGCTCACAATATACATAGATTAGAAAAAGAGGTAAGCTGCGATGAAAGGAATCAAACACACAAAGCCCGACGAGGCGCGGAAGACCACGCGCATGAACGTGCGATGCACACCAGAAGATTTTGAACTGGTTTCGTGCGCGGCAGTCGCGGAAGGCCGGAGCATATCCGACTACGTGCTCAACGCGCTGGCCGACCGCGTGTACGGGCCAACCTACCAATTAGTGCTCAGTGGCAAAACCTATGCCTTCCCGAGTCGGCGTCCGGCGCTGTTAAAGTTCTTGACAATTCTCGACAAGACGGAGGTTCGTGCGGAAAGAAGTAAGAACGATGAAACGGTACATCAGTAAGTCGCAGGCTGCGGATTTTGAGCTGAAGAGCAAGACGCTCTGCGGGGCGCTCGACATGCTGACGAGAGTCAGAGAAGGATGGGCGGTGCGCACCTTTAAATTGCGAGCCCGTGCTCACATTGAACGTCTATATAGGCTCATCGCGCAGGTCAATGATAGCCTCACGGAAGAAGAAGAAAACGAGCTAAATGATCTAAGTCCTCCCGCTTGACCGCACACCTCGCCGTTCTCTCACTCTCTCCGGGGCAGAGGGAAAACGCTCCAAAGAGAAATTCAAAGTTGTGAAGGTTTATCCCGCCATGCGTATCATCGAAGTCCGCCTAGGGCTTCCTACCAGAGAACAATTCAGGGCATCGGCTTCGGTCAAACTGGAGACCGAGCTAGGTGTCATTACCATTAACGGTTTCAGCCTCGCAGAGCGTGACGGCAAGCTGCGAGTGAACGCGCCTGTCATGAGCTATCGCGACTCGTTTTCGGGCTGGAGCTGCGTCCGAGTGCTGGAATTTCCAACTGCTCTATGGCAGCAAATTTGTGAAGCGATTCTGGGGCAGGCCATCGGGGTGCTGGACCACAAAACTGTTTTCCTCGATTTCCCGTGGCGCAAGGGAGGTGAACAGCGATGAATGCTGCTCTTAATAGTTCCTCGCCCTGGCTCGCAGTCGAGTCTAGCGCACATGCGTTGTTCGTGAATCCTGACATGGAAGCTGTTCGCATTAACCTCGCGGCTGTCGCGGCTCAGAGGATGGCCGACCTCTGCCCTGCTTGGATACTGAGTATCGCTCCACCCGGATCGGGCAAAACGGAACTCGATAATGCAATAGATCAGTTCCCCGGACTGGTTTGGAGTGTCGATCAGATCACACCGAACACGTTGCTCAGCGGTTTGATGAGTCAGAGCAAGAAACGCAAGCCTGCCTCACTCCTGCACAGGATCGGGAAGTTCGGGATTCTCATTATTAAAGACCTTTCCACCTACCTGGGGAACAAGCAGAGTCTCGCGGTCATCATGGGCCAACTCCGGCGCGTGCATGACGGAGCTTTCCGTCCCGAGTTCGGCACACAGGACAATTATGAGCCGTGGCAAGGGCGGATCACTCTGTTAGCGAGCATTACACCTGAGATCGATGCCTACACCGGGGTGTTAAACAAGATGGGACCACGGTTCGTGTTCGTGAGATGGCCTAGAGCGGGAGGTGTCGAGGTTGGAAGGCGAGCCTTGGAGAATCGGACAGAGAGCCGTAGCGCGTTCCAAGCGGCGGTAAAGAACCAGATCGAGTTCGTGAACAACTTGGATGTCTACCCGCCAAAGCTCACCGACGAACAGGCCGGAATGATTGCAGCGGGTTGTGAATTGGTCGCCGTCAGCCGAGGAACCGTACATCGCACTAGCGGAACACGCGAGGTAGATGTTGAGGCAGTGATCGAAAGTAACACCCGCTTGCCCGAGCAGATCACCCAGATTGCCCGAGGCAGCGCGATCCTCGAAGGCCGCAGCACTGTGAACGATGTTGACATGCGCCTGGCGCTGCGAGCGGCAAGAGACACGATCCCGCAAACTCGTAGTAGGGTGCTGCGGTCGGTCGGCAGGGGCGTCTCGCCGTATGAGAAAGGAATGCCACGGGTGCTTGTTCACAGGACACTGGAAGACCTGAAGATGACTGGCGTGCTGACGGGGGACGAAGATGCGGACGTGGAAATTGCGCCTTCGATCCTCGATCTCGAACAACGAAGTGGGATTTTCCAAGTGGCTGAGAATCAATGACTTACAAGGCTGCCAACTGTGCTGTTTTTCGCCCTTCTTGGCGAGCGAGTTCTTTTGTTTTCTTGGGCTTGGGATTTCCCCAAAACGAGGTGGGTAGAGAGAGAAAAAAAGAGATATATACCTCCTTCCTTTTGGGGAAATTCCAAGCTATTGAAAATACGGCAAAGAGGTTCTCCGGCCCTGACGGGCTGGAATTGGAGTAAAGAAAATGCAAATTGAATTGAAGACTGAAAGTAACGACAAGCTCGTGCTAAACGTGGAGCTATCGCGGGAAACTTTAAGGAGCTTGGGCGCTCCCGTCCCGCCAACGCCGGAAGAACAAGAAGCCCGTGCTCGCGCCGAGATGGAGCAGGAAGAATACCGCTATCAGCAATGGGCAGTGACCAAACCGCTCGCGGTTGAGGTCGAGCACCGTAGCGGCGGACTGGCTTTCACGATCAAGTTGAGCGATGCCGAGCTAGCTAAGCTGCAGCAGAGTAACTGGCTTGGCGGAGACGATAACTTGACCGAAGACGAACGCCGGAATCGCGAGCAGATGAAAGAGCGCATTTTCGGCGAGGTGCTAGCAGCGATCTGCCGGATTGGTTATAGGGTCCAACAATGAAGGTCACAAACAAGTGTGATCTCTGGAACTTGACAGCATACTAGCTAAGCAGTAAGCTAGCATTCAGATCGGGGAAGGTCGATAGTGGGAGCTAGAACAGCAGAGTCGCCTAGAGGAATCGAGCGAAGCGCCCAGACCTTCCCCGAACGAGCGAGTCACCAATGACGAAAAAGAAAAATCCGGCTGCGGTTTCCCTCGGTAGTCTTGGAGGTCGCGCACGAGCCAAGAGTTTGAGCAAGGTCGAACGTTCTGAGATTGCCAAGCAGGGAGCGGCAGCTCGGATAACAAAGTCAACTGCGGAGCAGCGCAGGCGTATTGCACGCATTGCGGCTGCTGCGCGATGGGCAGCAAAGAAGAAAGGAGGAACAACATAGTCATGGAAAACGACGTGAAAACAACTGACGAGGAACGTAAGGCGCGAAGGCCGAACGGCATGGGCAGCATTTACACGAGACCCAGATCGCGAATCCTTCAAATTGCCTTCCGGCACAACGGTCACTTGATTCGTGAGTCGGCGGGAACAACTTCAGTCAAGAAAGCGGGGGACAAACTCAAGCAGCGGTTAGCAGAAGTTCAGAGTGGAACCTACTGCGGGCCGCAGGCGGAACGCACTATGGTCTCGGAGTTAATCGAAGACACTTTTCGTGACTATCGAGTTAATTCCAAGAAATCGCTCTCGGATGCAGAGACTCGCTGGAAACTGCATCTGAAGCCGTTTTTCGGACTGATGCGAGCAAGCGAAGTCACAAAGGAACAGCTAAAGCGGTACGTGGATCACAGACAGAAACAGGCCGGGTCGAACGCCAGTATCAATAGGGAACTAGCCCTGTTGAAGCGAGCGTTTAATCTCGGAGTGGGTGACAAAGTGCTGCGAGTTCCCAAGTTCCCACACCTGCAGGAGCACAACATTCGTACTGGTTTTCTGGAAGATCACGAGTACGAAAAGTTAGCAACGGCGTGCTCCAGGGTTGGCCTATGGATGCGAGCATTGTTTGAGACAGGCTATCGGCTCGGTTGGCGGATCAGTGAGCTGCTGAATTTGACAGTTGGGCAGGTCGATTTACTTAACAGGATCGTTCGCCTAGAGCCGGGACAGACGAAAAACGGCGAAGGACGTACGGCACCTATCACTGATCGGCTCTCTCCTTGGCTGCAGCAGTGCTGCTTGGGAAAAGATGCCGACCGATACGTGTTCTCTCGTGACTCAGACGGAGTGCGGAGGATCGGTGACTTTCGCGGTACGTGGGCCAAGGTCACGGCGGCGGCTGGCGTGCCGAATCTCCTATTCCACGATCTGCGCCGGACGTGTGTCAGGAACATGACAAGGGCATCAGTTCCCGAGCGCGTTGCAATGAGCATCAGTGGGCACCTGACGAGGAGCGTTTTTGACAGGTACGACATTGTGAGCGAAGCTGATCTGCATCTCGCGGCTGAGCGGATGAATACCCGGCAGGACGCTGTTCACAGTTTGACGCACACAAGCCCTGAAAATGGTGCAACTAACCTGCCTCCGATTGCAGAGAAATCGGAAGTTTTACCCTCCTGAAGTTCCTGTAAAGGCGGGGCTTAGGTGCTGGTGCCGGGAGGGGGAGTTGAACCCCCAAGGTACTAAGTACCGGCGGATTTTGAGTCCGCTGCGTCTGCCAGTTCCGCCATCCCGGCCCGAGATAGGAACCAGAACTTTAGCTTAGTTGACTTTTCATCGCTTGTCATCTGGGCCGCTCGGGCCTCAGGCTAGGGTGCAACCGGAACGGCTTTTTCAACCGGCAAGCCCGCCTGCTGCCAGGCGTCGAAGCCGCCGATCACATTGGTGACATTGCGGAAGCCGGCACGCTGCAGCAGTGAGCAGGCAATTATGCTACGGTAACCGCTCTTGCAATGCACGGCGATCGGCGCGTCACGGTCGATCTCTGGCGGCGCGATGCGGAAATTATCGAGCGGCCACCACACCGCGTCTTCGATGTGGCCCGCTTGCCATTCGGGCTCGCGACGGACATCGAGAACTTGAGTGTGTCGGGCGGCAAGTTCCTGGTTCAGGTTTTCGACCGACATCTGCGGCGTAGTGGCCAGCTCCAGGCCAGCCTGTTTCCATCCGCCGACGCCGTCGCGCAAATATCCGCGTAGGTCTTCGATCCCCACCCGCGCCAGGCGGACACGCGCCTCGGTCAGTTGATCCGGTGAGTCTGCGATCAAAACCGGACGCGACGCCAGCCCCAAGACCGTACCCGCCCAGGAAGCAAACTGCCCGGAGAGGGGAATGTTGATCGAGTTAGGGACGTGTCCCGTGGCGAACTGGTCTCCGGGACGGACATCGAGCGCTATGATGCCGTCTTCCAACAGATGCGGCAGTTCGCTGGGCGGGATCGCCGGCAACGGAGCCAGGTCAGTGAGAGACGCTGCGCCTCCACGATTGATTTCCGCATCTTGCAGGAAATATTCGGGACGTGTCGGCAGGTTCGAGGTTAGCTGACGGACGAACTCTGGCTTGCTCTTGATTTGAAGAGCGTAGTTGGTCAGCCGCTCGGTACCGATGGTAGACGAACGCTCCGCCCGCATATTGCGTCCACAGAGCGATCCCGCACCGTGAGCCGGGTATACGAGCACGTTGTCGGAAAGCGTGAGCAGCTTGGTATGCAAGCTGTCGTACAACATGCCGGCGAGCTGCGCCGATGAATGCGTCCTGGAGAGATCAGGGCGGCCGACATCGCCGATGAAAAGCGTGTCCCCGGTCAGAACGGCCCAAGGCCGGGCCGACTTCTCCGTGTCGGTCACGACCAGGCAGATGCTTTCGGGAGTGTGGCCGGGAGTTTCGAGGGCCGTGATACGAATTTTTCCGACGCTCAGTTGGAAGCCATCGGTGACTTTAATATGCGGGAAGGTGGCGCCTGCCTGCGCTCCTATATAGATTTTCGCGCCGGTGCGCGCCGCAAGCTCCATGTGCCCCGAGACAAAGTCCGCATGAAGATGGGTTTCAACGATGTGACGAATCGTGAGCTGGTGTTGCTCCGCGGCCTTGAGGTAGATATCGACGTCGCGCTGCGGATCGACCACTACGGCCTCACCCTCCGAAGCCAGCAAATAGGAGGCATGCGCCAGACAGCCCAAATAAAATTGCTCAAAGTACATAGCTCGCACCCTGGTATAACACGCAGCAAGGATTGTAGAACACAAATTTGGAGAACACGAAACAGTAATTGATTGCGCGACCTCGGGATGATATTTTTCCGGGATGCCGGAATCGGATTCGACGATCGCTAAGCCGCAAGAGCAGACCTCAAATCCGAGCGACAGCATCCGCGCCGCGCACTTCTGTCCCAATTGCTCCGCTCAACTCAAGGAATCTCGCTGCAAGCTGAGTTGTCCGCGATGCGGGTTCTATTTGAGCTGTTCGGATTTTTACTAAAGCAGCATTCGGCACTCAGCAGTCAGCATTCAGTCGGAGCAGTTCTAGTTGTGGTTGGCTGAATGCTGAGTGCTCGCCCGCCTCGGCCTGACACAAAGCTTTCCTTCCATCTACAATAGTCAGGCCATAAATTTCATACAGCGAGGAAGCTTACATGCAACGTAAGGCGAATGCGATTTGGAAGGGTGGTCTTAAGGACGGCAAGGGATCGGTATCCTCAGCCAGCGGAGTACTGAACAACACTCCTTATTCGTTTAGCAC
>Ga0335081_10007662_pt1 | contig 17263 bp, 13 predicted proteins | sample Lox_Sample_35_FD_206713 | JGI IMG/M metagenome (GOLD analysis project Ga0335081, IMG submission 206713) | Soil microbial communities from Loxahatchee National Wildlife Refuge, Florida, United States - Lox_Sample_3.5 | ecosystem: Environmental > Terrestrial > Soil > Wetlands | place: USA... | reverse complement strand
GGGCAACGTCCTGCGCGTGTTCGAGCGCGGGGGAATGAAGAAGGGGGAGACGGGAAATCCGGAGCCGGATGAAGCCGATCCCGGGAAGCCGGACGTGAAGCTGAGCTTCCGCGGGTTCGGAACGCAGCTGCGCACCGACCCGGTGTTCCTGGGCCTGCAGAAGACGCGGCTGGTGGACCCGGTGCTATCGCTGCCGGGGACGAACGATCATCCGGGCGATTTCCGGAACAGCGGGTGCACGGGGTGCCACGTGGTGTATGCGAACGACCGCGACCCGTTCCATTCCGGGTTCTACGCGAAATACGGGAATACGGGGCTGACGGCCACGAACGACCCGACCATCCCGAAAAACCAGCGGGGGCATGGAATCAGGCACGAGTTCACGCGGGCCATTCCGTCGAGCCAGTGCATGATATGCCACATACACCCCGGCACAAACATGGTGACGCCCTACTACGGGTACACGTGGTGGGACAACGAGCTGGACGGCGACGTGATGTATCCGAAGGAGCAGCGCAATCCGACCGAGGCGGAGCGGTTCGCGGAGGCGAAGAAGAATCCGGAAGCGGCGGCGGTACGCGGGCTGTGGTCGGACGAGAAATTCCTGGACCAGTTGGGCACGGCGGAATTCAGCTCGAAACTGAAGGATACGAAGTTCGCGGACTTCCACGGGCACGGGTGGGTGTTCCGGGCGGTGTACAAACACGACAGGAAAGGCAACTGGCTGGACAAGGAAGGGAACATCATCGCGCCCGACGATCCACAGAAATTCGCGAAGGCGGTGCACCTGGCGGACATCCACATGGAAAAGGGGATGCACTGCATCGACTGCCACTTCGAGAAGGACAGCCACGGGGACGGAAACCTGTACGGAGAGCCGCGTGCGGCGATTGAAGTGGACTGCGTGGATTGCCACGGTTCGATCCAGCAGAAGGCGACACTGTTCACCTCCGGGATCGCGTCGCCGAAGGGAGGCACGCCGCTCGAAGCGAAGCGTACGCCGTTCGGCCAGCGGGAATTCGAATGGGTGAATGGGAAGCTGTACCAGCGCTCCATGCTGGAAGAGGGCAAGGAATGGGAAGTGGTGCAGGTGCTGGACACGATCACGCCGGGGAACCCGCATTACAGCGAGAAATCGCGCTGGGCGAAGACGCTGCAGAAGGACGGGAAGACCTGGGGCACGGTGCCTGAAGATTCCTCGAAGCTGGCGCACGACAACAGGAACGTGACCTGCTTCCTGTGCCACACGTCGTGGACGACGAGCTGCTTCGGGTGCCACCTGCAAATGACGGCGAACGCGCGGAAGCCCATGCTGCACTACGAAGGGCTGATGACGAGGAACTACACGACGTACAACTTCCAGGTGCTGCGCGACGACATGTGGATGATGGGGATCGACGGGACCGTGACGCACCACCGGTTTGCGCCGGCGCGCTCGTCGTGCGCGATCCTGGTGAGCTCGCAGAACGCGGACCGCGACTGGCTGTACTACGTGCAACAGACGATATCCGCGCCGGGGTTCAGCGGCGAGGCATTCAGCACCTACGTGCCGCACACGGTGCGCGCTACGGAAACCAAGACGTGCAGCGACTGCCATCTATCGAAGGCGGGAGACAACAACGCGTGGATGGCGTCGACGCTGCTGCAGGGCACGAACTTCGTGGACTTCATGGGCCGGTACGTTTTCGTGGCCACGGGCAAGAAAGGCTATGAGGCCGTGGCGGTGGCAGAGCACGACGAGCCGGAGGCCATCATCGGGAGCGACCTGCAGCGCATGGCCTATCCGGACAACTACAAGAAGCACCTGGAGCACAAGCTGGAGCTGCAGACGGCGGAGGAGCACCACGGGCACGTACTGGACCTGCAGGCGCGCGGCGAATACCTGTACGCGGCGGAGGGGAAGCGGGGCTTCCGCATCTACGACATCGCCAATATCGACAACAAAGACTTCTCGGAGAAGATGACCACGGCGCCGGTGTCGCCGATCGGGCAGCGGTTCTACCTGAAGACGAAGGACGCGGTGTCGGTGGCTTCGCCGACCACGCTGGGCGTGGACCCGCTGCGCGTGCAATTGCCGCAAAACGAAGAGCAGCCCATCAACCTGATGTACGGCTTCCTGTTCCTGGCCGACCGAGAAGAAGGGCTGATCGTGGTGGGCAATCCGGACCTGAAAGCGAAGAGCCCGGGAGTGGGAACGCTGCTGGACGGCGATCCGAACAACAACTTCCTGAAGCGCGCGTACGCGTTCAATCCGAACGGGGAGCTGGCTGGGGCGCACTATGTGGTGATCGTGGGCACGTACGCCTACGTGCTGTGCAACAAGGGGCTGGCCGTGGTGGATCTGAGCAACATGCTGGCGCCGAAGCTGGCCTCCCTGGTGGGCGCGCCGGAACTGGTGGCGCCGCGCGCGGTGCAGGCGCAATTCCGGTATGCGTTCGTGGTGGATAAAGAAGGAATGAAGGTGCTGGACATTACGGACCTGGGGCATCCGCGTCCGGTGCAGGGCGCGCTGGTGCCGTTCCCCGACGCGCGGAACGTGTACGTGGCGCGCACCTATGCGTACGTATCCGCGGGGGCGCAGGGGCTGGCCATCGTGGACGTGGAGAGGCCGGAACATCCCAAGCTCGACCAGGTGTTCAACGCCGGGGGCGAGATGAACGACGTGAACGACGTGAAAATCGGGATGGTGGCGGCGAGCGCGTTTGCGTTCGTGGCGGACGGGAAGAACGGGCTGCGCGTGCTGCAGATAGTGTCTCCGGAAGACGATCCGCTGTTCAGCGGCTTCAGCCCGCGGCCGAAACCGAAGCTGATTGCGAATTACAAGACGGACGGGCCCGCGCTGGCCATTTCCAAGGGGATTGACCGCGACCGTGCCGTGGACGAAAGCGGAAATCAGCTCGCCGCGTTCGGACGGCGAGGCGCGCGCCCGCTGAACAAGGCCGAGGCGGAAAGCCTGTACATGATCAACGGCAAGGTGTTCACGGTGGGCGACGAGATAGGGACGCCGATCCACTTTGAGGGCACGGCGGGCGGAGCGGGATCGAACGCGAAGGCGGGAGAGAAAGCGAATTCGCCGGCCAATGGCGGCGATAAGGCGAGCGCGGGAGACAAAGTGAGCTGGCTGGACCGCGCCGAGGCGGCGATGCGCAGCCTGGCGCAGAACCTGCTGTCGCTGATAAGCACGCTCGCCGGGTAGCGGGAATCCTCTTTCAGCAAACCTCCAGATGAAGTCTCAGCGCGGGCCCACGGTCAGAAATGCCCTGACCGCAGCCACTCGAGCAGGGCGCGGATGCCTTCGGCGAACTCGTGCTCTGGCGTGAGCAGGCTGACGACCACGTAACCCTCCGAAGGAAAATCATAGAAGTGGCCGGGATGGAGGTACACCCCGTGGCGAATGAGGAGCTCGACGGCGAGGTCTTCGTCGGAGCGAGTGGCGGGGACGCGCATCACGGCGTACCAGCCGCCTTCCACTTTGAGCCGGGAGCACGATCGCTGGGCGGGAAGCTGACGGTCGAGTTCGGCCAGATTGCGTGCCAGGCGCTCGCGCACCTGCCGCTGGAAGCCGGCGCGAAGCGCGAGGAGCGCGGGCAGGGCGAGCTGCACGGGCGCGCTGGGCGAAAGATAAGTATCGGCGATGACCTCCAGCCGCGCGGAGGCCGCGGCCTTCAGCCGTTCCGGGCCGCTGACGGCGAGCCAGGAAGCCTTCATCTGCGGCAGACCACAAATTTTGGAAAGGCCGCTGAGGGTGAAGGTAAGCGCGGCGCCGGCACCGGCGAAACTGGGGGGCGGAGGGTGGGGCGCCTCAGCAAGCGCGAAGTCGAAGAACACTTCATCTGCAATCACGGCCATGCCGCGGGCGGCGCAGAGTTCAGCGAGGCGCTGGGAATCCGCGGCGCTGGTGTACTGTCCGGTGGGATTGTTGGGATGCACGACCACGACGGCGCGGGCGGCGGGAGTGAGCGCCTGCTCGAGCGCATGGAAATCCATCTGCCAGCCGTGGTCATAAATCAGCGGATAGCGCAGGAGGCGGACGTCGGCCAGCTCGGCCAGAAATCCGAGCAGGGGGTAACTGGGCGCGGGAACCAGCACTGCTTCGCCGGGATTGCAGAGAGCACGGAACGTCCAGGAATACGCCTCGCTGGTGCTGGCGGCCAGGAACAGGCTGTCGGCCGGCACGGCGGCGCCCACCTCCGCGTAGTATCCGGCGATGGCCTGGCGCGCAGGGGCGAGGCCGCGCGGGTCGGGGGAGTAGGTAAGTGCGCCGGGATCCGCCAGCGAACGGAGGATGGCCTCGCGGTCGTATTGGAAGCCGCAGGTGGTGGGATTGGAGGCGGTGAGGTCGAGCAGGGGCTGGCCGCTCCGGCGGCGGGCGTCGAGGGCGGCGCTGAGGCGGTTGGGAGCGAGGCTCCAGTTGGTGCGGTCGGCGAACATGGGCGGCGGCGCGGTAGATTGTAGGGCGGCTGCGCGCGTGCCGCCAGACGTGCGGGACCCATTTTCCACCACAAGAGGCGCAGGGGCACTCGCGGAGCGATTGACTTGGAGGCGGCTGTCTGTTATGAACTACAGTCTCTAAAGACCATACCGCCGGATGCGCGGATTGACCCAACGAATCGAGGTCACACTCGAAACTCTTCTGGAAAGTGTTGACCTGGCCGAAGATATTACCCTGCGGGTGGCCTCCGCCGCCGGCTTCGACGAGGAGCAGGGCTACCGCATCGGCATGTCCGTGCGCGAAGCGGTCATCAATGCATACACGTATGGCAACCTTCAGGACCGCAGACGGCGTATCTTTGTAGTGTTCGAGCTGCTGCCCGCACATATGGTGATTCACGTGAGGGACCAGGGGGCGGGCTTCCGTCTGCAGGATGTACCGGACCCGCTGGCGGAAGAGAACCTGCTGAAAACCTCTGGGCGCGGGTTATTCCTGATCCGCGCGTTCATGGACGAGCTCAACGTGACCATCCCCCAGTCGGGCGGGGCGGAGGTGATCATGACCAAACGCTATCCGGCATCGTCTTCGGCGTCGCGCTCCGGCGGGAGCACCGAGGCATAAATCCATGGACCTGAAGGCAACCAACCGCGACATCGGCACGGCCACGGTGGTGGACATCAGCGGGCGGATCACGCTGGGCGAGGGAAGCGCGGCGCTGCGCGGGCTGGTGCGGCAGCTCCTGGACCACGGCCGGAAACAAATCGTCCTGAACCTGGCGGACGTGAGTTATATCGACAGCTCGGGAATCGGCGAGCTGGTGAGCAGTTTCACGGCAGTGAAGAAGGAAGGCGGGGAACTGAAGCTGCTGAACCTGACGAAAAAGGTGCACGACCTGCTGCTGATCACAAAGCTGTTCACCGTGTTTGACGTCCACAGCGACGAACAGAAAGCGGTGTCCAGCTTCGGACCCTGACGCGCCGGGCGCTATTTTTTCCCCGCGGCCTTTAGCATGGCTTCGCGCCTGGCCTTGAACTCCGCTCCGGCTTTCCACTGAGGCATCTTTGCGTTGTTGGCGACGCGGTAGCCCACCAGAAAATAGAACTGCATGTCCTGAACAGCCCCGGAAAGGTCCCAGTCGGGTTTGATGAGGTCGGAAGGCTTGTGGTAGTCGTCGCGCGTGTAGCGCTGGCGCTGCTGCAGCCCCCAGCCCTCCGGCCGTCCGATGTAATCCAGGCCGCCTTCGGGATCAAAAGCGGGCACACCCTCGCGGACGAAATTGAAATGATCGGAGCGGTAGAAGAAGCCCTTCTCGGGCTCCTGGTCGGGTTTGACCTTGCGCCCGAGATCCTGGGCCACGGAATCCACGACGGAGTCGAGGGTGGAGCTGCCGCGGCCGATCTGGATGATGTCGCGGGTGGGCCCCAGAGCGTTCATCACGTCCATGTTGATGTCCGCGGCGGTGTCCGCGAGCGGATAGAGAGGATGCTGGGCGTAGTACTCGGAGCCGAGCAGGCCCTGCTCCTCTGCGGTGACGGCGAGAAAGAGGATGGAGCGGCGCGGAGGAATGGTGAGCTGCTTGAAGGCGCGCGCCATCTCAATGAGCGCGCCCACGCCGGAAGCGTTGTCGAGCGCGCCGTGATAGATCTTGTCGCCGTTGACGGCCGGACCGATGCCGAAGTGATCCCAGTGGGCGGTGTAAACGACGAATTCCTTGCTGAGTTTGGGATCGCTGCCGGTGAGCTTGGCGATCACGTTGTTGGATTGGATTTCCCGGAGCTTGTTGTGGATCTGGATGGAGGTGCGAAGGCCGAGCGGGACGGGATGGAAGTCGGGGCTCATGGCCGCCTGCTTCATGGCGGCAAAATCCTTTCCCGCCATTTTGAAGAGGTTCTGCGCCTGCTCGAGGGTGATCCATCCCTCTACGGCGGCGCGGCCCATGTTTTTGTCCGCGTGGGCCAGGGTGAACCGTTCGCCGCTCTGGAGCGAGACGACCGCCCAGGGATAACCTGCCGGGCCGGTTTCGTGGATGATGAGGCATCCGGCCGCGCCCAGCTCCGCGGCTTTCTCGTACTTGTAGGTCCAGCGGCCGTAATACTTCATGGCTTTGCCGCCGAACAGGGCAGAGTCCTCATAGCCGGGATCGTTGACGAGCACGACGAGCATCTTGCCCTTCAGGTCCATGCCCTTGAAGTCGTCCCAGTGATATTCCGGAGCGGTGATGCCGTAGCCGGCGAAGACGAGGTCGGCATCGGCGGAGACCTCGGGAATCTCGCGCTTGGTCCAGGCCACGAAGTCGTCGCGGAACCGGAGCGTGGCTGATTTTTTCGGGTGGGCGGGGTCGGAGAAGGTCAGCGCCATCGAAGGGTCCGGAGTGATGCCCACGAGCGTCACCTTCTGGGTGAAGGTTCCGTCGGGATTGCCCGGCTCGAGCGAGAGCGCGCGGAACTGGTCCTCGATGTATTTGACGGAAAGCTGCTCGCCCTTGGTTCCCGGGGCGCGGCCTTCGAATTCGTCAGAGGAGAGCGTGCGGATGTGCGCCAACAGGTCGGGCCCGCTGAAGCTCTTGAGGGCGGCTTCCGGCTGGCTGGGCTCGGGGAGCGTCGAGCAGGCGGGAAGCGCGAGGGCGAGCATCGCCGCGGAGGCGAACCACGCTCTTCGACGCGCGACCGGCTGGGCGTGAGTCATACGCGCATCTCCTGAAGCCCCGTCCGGTGCGGGGTGAGGCGCATCTTACTGCGGCGGGCGCGGATTGACCAGCGACGAGTCCTGGGCGGCGGGGCGGACCCGGATTGCAAACCGTGCGCGGAGGCAGGAAAATGGCGTTTATGTTCCAGCCGGGACAGCAGGTGCGGGTGAATCTAGCCGGAATGCGCGTGAACAAAGTGACGTTTCAGGCCGCGGTGACCGACGCGGTGGGCCACATCGTGCGCCAGGTGTCGGAGGAGCCGCCGGTGTATCTGGTGCGCCTGCTGTTTTCCTTTCGGGGAGTGGACGAAGTGGAAGTGCCCGCCGAACGCATCAAGTCTTCGTAGCCTCTGCAGGAAACAGCCGGCGCAAAGAGCCGCGTCGCGCCGCAGGGCTGCGATAGAATGGACGGGTTTCGCGCGGAGCCGCGGATGATTCATCGCTACATCTTTCACAACGACCGGATGCTGCCCATCGAGCAGGTGCGGCTGTCGCCGGGACAGGCGGGGCTGCTGAACGGCTACGGGCTGTTCACCACGCTGCGGATTTTCTCGGGCGAGCCGTTTGCCTTCGAACGGCACTGGCGGCGGCTGGAGAAGGACGCGGAGCGCATCCGGCTGCCGATGCCGCAGCCGGCGGAAACGGTACGCGCGCGGCTGGCGGAGGTGATTCGCGCCAACGAAGTGCGCGAGGGGACGGCGCGAATCTACCTGGTGAACAACACGATCGGTTTCTGGAGGAGCGACGAGCCCGCGCCGGACGTGGACCTGATTCTCTACACGGCGGGGCTGCCGCCGCATCGCGAGCCGGCACGGCTGGCGCTGAGGCCCAACGGGCGGTTTGCCGGCTCGCCCATCTGCAGCGTGAAAACCACGGCGTGGCTTAACAATGTGTGGAACCTAGGCGAAGCGCAGAAGGCCGGATACGACGAAGTGGTGCTGCTGAACGAGCGCGGCGAAGTGGCGGAGTGCACGGCGGCCAACGTGTTTGCGGTGGCCGGCGGGCGCGTGCTCACGCCTCCGCTTTCCTCCGGCTGCCTGGAGGGCGTGACGCGCGGCGTGCTGCTGGAGATCGCGCCGCGGGTGGGCATTCCCATGGAGGAGCGCACGCTGAGGCCGGAGGATTTGCGGCGCGCGGACGAATTGTTCATTTCCTCGACGAACCGGAACCTGATTGGCGTGGGCACGCTCGAAGAGCACACGTACGCAGCCGCGCCGGGGCCCCTCACGCGCCGGCTGGAAGAGGCGTTTGCCGCGTACGTTGCGGACTACATCGCGAAAGCTGCGGCTGCTCCCGTGCGCCGTTAGCGGCTGCCTCAGCCCGTCACGGCAAGATTCCGCCCGCGAAATTTTCCTCTGCTGCATCCGTAATACCCGATAAGACCGGCTGGAAGAATTGGAAGGAGGCCGCCTGTGAAATCGGCTTACCGGATTTCTCTTTTCGCACTACTGGCCGCGAGCGTAGCCATAGCCGCCGCAGGGCCGAAATCGGCGAACGCGGATGGCCCGTCCGCTCCGCCCGCAGGCCCGGCGGAGATGGAAACCATGCCGGGGATGGGCCCTCACGACCACCATCACGGAAACATGGCGCTGCACATGAAGTGGACCACGCTGCGCGCGGAAACGCCGGACGACCGCGCGCGGGCCGACGCGCTCGCCGCCACGCTGCGTGCGAGCATCGAGAAATACAAGGATTGGCACGTGGCGATGGACGAAGGCTACAAGCCGTTCCATCCCGAGCTGCCGCTTGCGGAATACCACTTCACGAATTATGGGCGCGCGATCGAGGCGATGTTTCACTTCGATCCGGCGAAGCCCACTTCGCTGCTCTACAAGCGCACGGCGGAGGGATGGGAGCTCGTCGGGGCCATGTACACGGCGCCGCGGCGGTTCTCCGAGGATCAGCTCAACGAACGAGTGCCGCTGAGTGTGGCGCGCTGGCACGCGCACGTGAACCTGTGCGTGCCGAAGGCGCATCCGTGGCTGGCGGACTGGACGCGATTCGGGCCTGACGGAAGCATCGCCACGCCGGAAGCCTGCGAGGCGGCGGGCGGACGGTTCGTGCCGCAGGTGTTCGGCTGGATGGTGCATGCGTACCCGTTCGAAACCGGCGCAGATAAAATCTGGGCGCGCTGACCCGGGTTAGAATGTTGCGGCCCTCGGAAGCGGGGGCCGCAACCATGACCAAACGCCTGTACAACTTCGGAGCGGGGCCTGCGGCGCTGCCGCTGCCGGTGCTGGAGGAAATCCAGCGCGACCTGGTGTCGCATCCGGAAATCGGCGCGTCGGTGCTGGAGGTGAGCCACCGGTCGAAGTGGTTCGAGGGTGTACTCGCTGCGACGGAATACTCGCTGCGCACGCTTCTGCGGATTCCCACGGAATACTCGGTGCTCTTCCTGCAGGGCGGCGCGTCGCTCCAATTCTCGATGGCGCCGATGAACCTGGCGGGCCGCAGCGGAGCGGGGCCGGACTATCTGGTGACCGGCGCGTGGGGGGAGAAGGCGCTGGCCGAGGCGGAGAAGTTCAGCCGCGCGCGCGCCGCCTGGAGCGGGAAGGCCACGGGATACGTCCGCACGCCCTCACCGCACGAGCCGGAGTACGCGCCGGACGCGGCCTACGTTCACTACACTTCAAACGAGACGATCCATGGCGTGGAATTCTTCGGCCTGCCGTCCGTGGGAGACGTGCCGCTGGTGTGCGACGCCTCGTCCGATTTCCTTTCGAGGCCAATGGAGGTGGAGCGTCACGCGCTGATTTACGCGGGGGCGCAGAAAAACGCGGGGCCGGCGGGCGTGACGATTGTGATCGTGCGCGGCGACATGCTGGAGCGCGTGCCCGACGGACTTCCTGCCACGCTGGACTACCGTCTGCTGGCGCGCGAGCACTCGCACTACAACACCCCGCCGGTGTTTGCCGTGTACGTGGTGGGACTGGTGGTGCGCTGGCTGCTGGAGACAATCGGCGGCCTGGAGAAAATGGAGGAGACGAATCGGCGAAAGGCGCAAATCGTGTATGACGCGCTGGACGCCGCGCCCGGCTTCTACCGCACGCATGCCGAGGCGGCCTGCCGGTCACGGATGAACGTGACGTTCCGCCTGCCGGATGAGGAGACGGAGAAGGCTTTTCTGGCCGAGGCGAAATCGCGCGGGATGATGGAGCTGAAGGGGCATCGGTCGGTGGGCGGAATACGAATCTCGCTCTACAACGCGGTTCCGCTGGAAGCGGCGGAGGCGATGGCCGGTTTTCTGAGGGAATTTGCCGGGGCGCGCGGCGCGCGTGCGTAGAGCGGGCGCTACCAGCGCACGTCGGTTTCCACGGGCTTCGAGTAATCCACTCCGTCGACATCGAATCCGAAAAGATTCCTGAAGCCGCGGTCGAATCCCGCGAAATCGGAGATGTGCAGGAGATTTTCCGAGTTGACCTGCGGCCAGAGCGAGGCCACTTCCGCCTGAACGTCGGAGCGCATTTCGCGGTCGTCCAGGCGGATGCGGCGCGCGCTGTCCACGGCGGGAGATTTTCCGGGCACCAAGAGTTCCAGGAAGAGGCGGCGCATCTGGGCGGCGGCATCTTCGTCGAGATTCTTCTGCTTCATCACCTTGAAGAGCAGACCCATGTAGAGCGGCACGACCGGGATAGCGGCGGAGGCCTGGGTGACGATGGCTTTGTTCACGGAAATCCAAGCGTTGCCCCTGGTGCGGGCGGCCAGCATGGCGTCCAGTTCCGCAGCCGTGGATTCCAGATCGTGCTTCGCGCGGCCGATGGTGCCGTCCCAGTAGATGGGCCAGGTGAGCGTGGGACCGATGTAGGAATAGGCCACGGAGCGCGCGCCGGGAGCCAGCAGATTTTCGGCGGCGAGGGCATCGATCCAGAATTTCCAGTCTTCGCCGCCCATCACGGCCACGGTGTCCGCAATTTCCTGTTCGGTGGCCGGGGGAACGGTGATTTCCTGAATTTTCTTCGTGCCGAGGTCGATCGTTTTGTTGGTGTACGCGCCTCCGATGGGTTTCAGCACGGAGCTGTGAATCACGCCGGTGCGCGGGTGCTGGCGTTTGGGCGAGGCCAGGCTGTAGACGACCAGGTCCACGGGGCCGAATTCGCGCTTCAGCTGGTCGCAGGCGGTGCGCTTCACTTCGTCGGAAAATGCGTCGCCATTCAGGCTGGCCGCCCGCAGCCCGTCGCGCTGCGCCAGGCGATGAAACGCCGCGGTGTTGTACCAGCCCGCAGTGGCCGTGCGGTCGCCCTCGGGGGCGCGCTCAAAGAAGACGCCCAGCGTGCCGGCTCCGTAGCCCCAGGCGAGCGCCACGCGGGAGGCGAGCCCGTAGCCGGTCGATCCGCCGATTACGAGCGCGTTACGGATGCCTGTGCGGCGCGTGCCGCCCGTGGCTGCACCCACGGCAGCCACCTGCTGCTCCACGTTGCGGGCGCATCCCTCGGGGTGCGCGTTGACACAGATGAATCCGCGGGACTTCTGAGTGACGACCTGTTGGGGCATGGGGCGATCCCGGCTCCTGAAATCGAACAACGAAAAACGGCGAACGCCGCCGGCCCGTCGCGGCGTTCAAGATTCTACGACATCGAGCGGAGTCTCGGGGGTTCCATTCGGCAGGGCTTCGTCAGGCGCGTCTAGATAGCGTCCGGTTCGCGGGAGGCGCTCGGCAATCCCCAGCCAGGCCACCAGAATGGCCACGCCGAAAAAAGCAGCAGAGCGCACCCAGGCGAGGCGCACCGGTTGGAGACCCAACCGCCATCCGAGGCGCCAGGCGGCCCAGGCGGCGAGCTGCGCGGGGACGACAACCCAGACGGCAACGTAGAACCAGGCGCGTTCGGCGCCTTCGTTGCGCGTGGAGCGGCGGGCGCGGGGCGTCAGGTCGAAGACGGTAGCGAGCACAATGGCGGCAGCCAGCGGATAGTAGAGCCAGCGGTAGAGATCGGCCAGCCGCCACTGGCCCGTGGCGACCGCGAGCAACAGGCCCAGTGCATTGAGGGTGAACGGGACGAGCAGATCGATCCACGCGGCCGTGTAGCACACCAGGCGATACCAGAGGTTGGGCTGATCCAGGCCCCAGTGGGTGACATAGGGTTGGAATTCGCAACCGGGCAGCCGGCCCACGTAGCCGCGCCAGGCGCACACGGCCACGACCGCCACCAGCCACCACAGGTGCCGCGCGTCCGGGCCGCGGGCGTAAAGCGCGTAGGTGAGGTTTCCGGGGAGGATGAAGAAGACCCAGACCCACAGCGGAACGTGGAGCGCGCGGTAGTAGTTCTTGTTCCGTTCCCGCTGGACGGCGCGTCTCATCGGATGGAGGGCGTATTGTAGCGCGTAGCGGACGCGCGCTATGCGTCCAGATTCAACATCAGCAGGCGCGGCTCGGTCATTTCCTCGATGGCGTAGCGCGGGCCCTCGCGGCCGATGCCGGACTCCTTCGAGCCGCCGTAGGGCATGGTATCCACGCGGAAGGTGGGCACCTCGTTGATCATCAGGCCGCCGACTTCGATTTGCTCGTAAGCGCGGAAGATGTTGCCGATGTCGCGCGTGAAGACGCCGGCCTGGAGGCCGAAGCGGGAATCGTTGAGGTGCACGATGGCCTCGTCGAAGGAATCGTAGGGCGAGACGGTGACCACCGGGCCGAAGATTTCCTCGCAGTTCACCGGCATGTCCGGCTTCGTGTGCGTGAGCACGGTGGGATCGTAGAGGGAATCGCGGCGGCGGCGGCCGCAGAGCGCCCGTGCACCACCGGAGATGGCGTCGGCCACCCAGTCGTCCACGCGTTCGGCTGCGGCGCGGGAAATGAGCGGGCCGACGTCGGTGGCGGGGTCGAGGGGATCGCCGACGACGAGCGCTTTTACGCGATCCACGAGCAGGTCCGTGAACTTTTTCTCCACGGTGCGATGCACCAGGATGCGCTGGACGGAGATGCAGGTCTGGCCCGCGTAGGAGAAACCGCCCTGCGCGCAGCGTTCGGCGGCCAGTTCGAGATTGGCGTCGCCGTGCACGATGACGCCGGCGTTTCCGCCCAGTTCGAGCGCCACGCGTTTGCGGCCGGCGAGGGATTTGAGCTTCCAACCCACGGTTCCGCTGCCGGTGAAGCTGAGCATGCGGAAGCGTTCGTCGCGCACCATGCCTTCCGCCTGCTGGTTGGAGCAGGGAAGAACGGCGAAGGCGCCGGCAGGCGCGCCCGCCTCCTGCACCGCTTCCGCGAGCAGGAGCGCGCACAGCGGGGTCTGCGGCGCGGGCTTCACCACGATGGTGCAGCCGGCGGCAAACGCGGGAGCCACTTTGTGCCCCACCAGATTGAGCGGGAAATTGAAGGGGGTGATGGCCAGCACCGGTCCGACGGGAAATCGGCGGACGATGCCCCAGCGTTTTTTGGTGGAGCTCATCAGGTCGAGGGGAAGAAGCTCGCCGCCCATACGCACGGCCTCTTCCGCGGCGGCGCGGAAGTTGAAGGTGGCGCGGTCCACCTCCACGGCGCAGGCCTTGCGCGGCTTGCCGGCCTCGAGAGCCATGGTGCGGATAAATTCCTCGCGGCGGGCGTCGATTCCGTCCGCGATGCGCCGCAGGATTTCGGCGCGGCGGAAGGAAGGCAGCTTGGCCATCTGCGAGAAGACGGCCACGGCTTCGTGCACGGCGGCTTCCACCTGCTGGTCGTCGGGTTCGAAGGTGAGGCCGACGAGCTGGTTGTCGTAGGGAGAATGGATCTCGATGGTCTTCCCGGAAGTCTGGAAGCTGCCTTTCAGGAAGAATCCGGTTTCGTAGGAAGAGGCAGCCTGCTGGCCAGTGGTCATAAGATGCTCCCGATGAAGCAGGTATACGCCATTCTACCTCCCTCTGCGGAATGCGTCATGGCCGGCTGTGCTAGGCTTTGCGGATGCGCGCAGGAACTCCCAGCCGGACGGCGCTGGCCGCAGCAACGCACCGGGCGGCGCATCAGGTGATGGAAGGCGGGCGGATATTTTCCGACCCTCTGGCCCTGCGCATCCTGGGGCAGGACGGGGAGACGGTGGCCCGCGAGGCGGAAGAAAATCCCTCGCGGCGGCTGATGCGGATCTTCATCGCGGTGCGCACGCGCGTTGCGGAAGACGCGCTGGCCGCGGCGGTGGAGCGCGGCGCATCGCAGCTCGTGGTGCTCGGGGCCGGGCTGGATACGTATGCGTACCGCAATCCATTCGGCGGCCGGCTGCGAGTGTTTGAAGTGGACCATCCGGCCACGCAGGAGTGGAAGCGCGAACGGCTGGAGGCTGCGGCGATTCCGCTGCCGGAGACTCTGACGTTCGCGCCCGTGGATTTCGAGCGGCAGACGCTGGGGGAGGGGCTGGCGGCGGCGGGGTTCGAGTCCGCGGCGCACACGTTTTTCACGTGGCTGGGAGTGGTGCCCTATCTGAGCGAGGATGCCGTGTGGTCCACGCTGGGGTTCATCGCCGGGCTGCCCGGCGGCGCGCACGTAGCGTTCGATTACGCCGACCCCCCGGAGACGCTCGGCGCCGAAGCGCGCGCCTACCACGACCGGCACGCCGCGCTAGTGGAATCGCTGGGGGAGGCCTGGGTTACCTATTTTCAGGCGGACGCACTGCAGGGGCGGCTGCAGGCGATGGGCTTCACGGAGGTGGAGGACCTGGGACCGCCGGAAATCGCCGCGCGCTTCTTTCCGGAGCGCGCCACGGCCGCGCGGAGGAGGGGCGGACATATTCTCCGCGCCTCGCGGGTCCCGGGGAGCAGCTAGCTCCGCCGGCAAGAGTGCGCGCTGCCGTTCCGCGGCGCTACCCCTTCCGGGGCTTCTGGATTAGACTAGGGCGTCACCCCGGAAGCCGGTTCCCGGCAGATTTGGGCCACGGCGACGAAACTTTCTCCGGCGTGCCGGCGTATCATCAACCGCAGATCGCAATCGAGACCAATACTGCACCTGAGGAGTGCACCTATGTTCAAAAAAGTAGCCATGTGCCTGGCCGTCGCGACGGTGTTCACACTGCCGGCGGGCGCGCAAACAGTGGACGAGATTATCGCCAAGAACATCGAGGCGCGGGGCGGGGAAGCGAAGCTACGGGCGGTAAAGTCCATCCGCCTCACCGGCAGGTTCGAGGTCGGTCCGGGGATGGTGGCCCCCATGGTGATGATGCAGGAGCGTCCGGGCATGGTGCGCATGGAATTCACCGTCCAGGGCATGACGGGGATCCAGGCGTACGACGGCAAGGAAGGGTGGGACATCATGCCGTTCCAGGGGAAGAAGGATCCGGAACCGATGGCCGCCGATGACGTCAAACTGATGGAAGCACAAGGCGACATGGACGGGCCGCTGATGGATTACAAGGCCAAGGGAAACACGGTGGAATACCTGGGCAAGGACAAGGTGGAAGGGTCGGACGCCTACAAGCTGCGCGTGACCCGGAAGAACGGGATCGTGGAAACGGTGTACATCGACGTGGATTCCGGCCTGGAGGTTAAGACGGTTACCAAGGCCAAGGTCCACGGCAACGAGACGGAAGAAGAGAGCACGTACAGCGATTTCCGGACGGTGGACGGTCTGGTGTTCCCCTTTGCCATCGAACAAAACACCGTGGGGAGCCAGCAAAAGCAGAAAATCACGATCGACAAGATAGAGATCAACCCGGACCTGAGCAGCGTGCAATTCCAAATGCCCGCTGCCGCGCCAGCGCAGCCCAAACCGGCGGAGAAACCGGGCACAGACCGCTGAGCTTCGCATTCCCGCCGCCAGGATTCGGCAGGGCGGCGGGCCGCGAGCCAGGACGACGAACCATTCCACGCGGGGCGGGGCGGAGCCAGCGAGCCGCCCTCCCGCATTCGCTTTCGGCGCCTCAGGAGAACAGGGGAAAAAAGGGGGCATGGAATGAACACTCCGGGTAGAAATTCGCGCGGATTGGCTGGATGGCTGCTTGCCGGGACGGTGGGGCTCGCCTGCATGCTGCTGGGCGTACCCCGCGCCGCTGCGGACGGTGTGAAGGTGGACTCCGACACGTTCGGCGGCCTTTCCGCGCGGGCCATCGGGCCCGCCGTGATGGGCGGACGCATTGCCGCGATCGACGCGCACTCCGGCGAAAAGGTGACGGTGTATGTCGGCGCGGCGGGGGGAGGTGTGTGGAAGTCGGAGAACGGCGGCCTCACGTTCCGGCCGGTGTTCGACGACTACGTGCAATCCATCGGCGCGATCCGCATCGATCCGTCGCATCCCAGCACGGTGTGGGTGGGAACGGGCGAACCCTGGGTGCGCAACAGCGTCTCGGTGGGCCACGGCGTGTATAAGACCACCGACGGCGGGGACGACTGGCAGTTCATGGGCCTGGGCGACACAGAGCACATCAGCCGGATCCTGGTGGATCCCAAGGACAGCGACACCGTGTACGTGTGCGCCCTGGGGCACCTGTGGAACAGCAACGATGAGCGCGGCGTGTTCCGCACAAAAGACGGCGGCAAGACCTGGAAAAAAGTGCTTTATGTGGACGCGAACACGGGATGCGCCGATCTGGCCGCCGACGCGCAGAATCCCGACATTCTCTATGCCGGAATGTGGCAGGTGCGCCGCTATCCGTACAAGTTCATTTCCGGAGGACCGGGAAGCGGACTCTTTCGTTCCACTGATGGCGGCGACACCTGGAAGCCCATCCGCAAGGGTTTGCCGGAAGGCGAGCTGGGACGCATCGGCATCGCCACGGCGCCCTCCCGCCCGAGCACCCTGTACGCCGTGGTGGAGGCGAAGGAGACGGCGCTCTACCGCTCCGACGACCTGGGCGAGAACTGGACGAAGATGAACACTTCGTTCAACGTGCAGGGGCGGCCGTTCTATTTCGCCTACCTGGTGGTGGATCCCCGGGACTATCTGCGCGTCTATAAGCCGGGCTACGGCCTGAGCGTGAGCGACGACGGCGGAAAGACGTTTTCTCCCATTGGCGACTCCTACCACGGCGATCTGCACGCCCTGTGGATCGACCCAAAGGATTCCTATCACCTGCTGCTGGGAACCGACGGCGGCGTCTATGCCTCGAGCGACCGGGGGGCGCACTGGAGGATGCTGGCAGCGCTGCCGGTCTCGCAGTTCTATCACGTGACCTACGACATGCAGGAGCCTTACAACGTCTACGGGGGCTTGCAGGACAATGGAACGTGGACGGGACCTTCGCGGCATACCGACGGGAT
>Ga0335081_10007660_pt1 | contig 17266 bp, 19 predicted proteins | sample Lox_Sample_35_FD_206713 | JGI IMG/M metagenome (GOLD analysis project Ga0335081, IMG submission 206713) | Soil microbial communities from Loxahatchee National Wildlife Refuge, Florida, United States - Lox_Sample_3.5 | ecosystem: Environmental > Terrestrial > Soil > Wetlands | place: USA... | reverse complement strand
TAGTCCATTGGCTGGTTTGGTTTTAGCCGGCAATACTCTGTATGGAACCACCCCCGACACAATTTTCAAAATCAATGCCGATGGCTCAGGATTTACGAATATTTATCATTTCACGGCGAGTTACTCAAATGGGCAAGGTTCCAGCACCAACGGTGACGGATACGCTACACATGGAGATTTGATTTTATCAGGCGGCTTCCTATATGGAACTGCAAGTTCTGGTGGCATTGCGGGTCATGGCACGGTGTTCTGTCTCAACACAAATGGCACAAGTTTTACGACCCTGCACGGTTTTACGGCGGGTCAGTATTATTATTCTACTTATTATACTAATGGCGATGGAGGTCAGCCGTTAGCCGGAGTGGTCTTATCGGGGAACACACTGTATGGGACGGCATATACAGGCGGTAGTTCAAGTGCCGGAACGGTATTTAGTCTTTCGTTGCCAGTGGCACCGCAACTGACTATCACTCCTTCGGGATTCAATGTCATATTGATATGGCCGACCAACGCCACCGGTTTCAAACTTCAATCCACGTCGAACCTTATTTCAGGGGCGGTCTGGAGCACAAATTTGCCTTCTCCTGTCATTGTGAGCGGTCAGAACGCCGTGACCAATCTCATCACAAGCACCCAAATGTTTTTCCGATTGAGCCAGTAAACTAAAAATCCATTTGGCAAGACTCTACCGGCCACAAAACTCGGTGCCAAACTGGTCGCCGTGTCACGCTGACGCCAGTGCCGTTCAGGCGGCGATTCTATTGAGAAACGGGGTCGCATAATCGGGCAATGATTTGCAGTAATGCACCTTGATTCTGATTTGTTTGCCCACCCCTTCTAGGAGGTGACCCGACTCAGCGCCGGCAGCCATTTGCCTTGACAACGTAACGAAGCGGAATTGAGAGTGTCTAAACTCTCTGGAAGAGAATCGCCGCCAGCCTATGATCAAGAACATCTGCGCTTCGTGCGGTCAACCTTTCGTGTCCTCCGACGCGCCGGTGGGAACCCGGATAAAATGCCCGCGTTGCGGAGCCGAGAACATCGTGTCGCCTCCCAAACCGCCGTCGGTGCGGATTCCTCCGAAGCCGGCTGCGATGGCGGAACGGGAACCGGGCCGTTCGCCGGTCACGCCGGTTACCAATCGCGTCGTTGATAACATCGAGAAGGTGATCGTCGGCAAACATAATGAAATTGTGCTGACGCTCGCGGCTTACTGCGCCGAGGGGCATGTGCTTCTGGAAGACGTGCCCGGCGTGGCCAAGACCATGCTGGCCCGCGCCCTCGCCCGCAGCATCGGTTGCACCTTCAAGCGCATCCAATGCACGCCCGACTTGTTGCCCAACGACATCACCGGCAGCTCGGTTTTCAATCCGCAAACGACCCAGTTCGAGTTCCGGCCCGGCCCGCTCTTTGCGCAAATCGTGCTGGCCGACGAAATCAACCGCGCCACGCCGCGGGCCCAGGCCGCCTTGCTCGAAGCGATGGCGGAGCGGAAGGTGACGTCCGACGGAAACAACTATGAATTGACGCCGCCCTTTCTTCTGATTGCGACCCAGAACCCGATTGACCATGAAGGCACTTTCCCGCTGCCGGAAGCGCAATTGGATCGCTTTCTCGTCCGATTGCGATTGGGTTATCCGCAGTTCGATGACGAAGTGAACATGCTGCGGCGGCTCCAGTTGCAGCACCCGATTGAAACGCTGGAAGCGGTGGCGAGCGCCGACGAAATCATCGCCTGTCAGCAAGCCGTGCGGCAGGTGCACGTGGACGACAAGGTCAGCCGCTACATCGTGCAGCTCATCCAGGCGACCCGTGAACATTACGACGTGATTCTGGGCGGCAGTCCGCGAGCGGCCATGGCGTTGCTCCGTTGCGCGCAGGCCTTCGCCGCAGTCAACGGATTTGACTTCGTCCTGCCTGATGACGTGAAACAAATCACGTCTTATGTGCTCGGTCATCGGCTGATTCTCCGCCCGGAAAGCCGGTTGCGCAAAAGAACCGTGGCCATGGTCCTCGACGAGATTCTGAATACGGTGCCGGTGCCGCAAATGCCGGCGGGCGGCCAGTCAGCATGAAATGGATTCTCGGCACACTTGGCCTGCTGATCCTGGGCTTGCTGCTTAAACTGAGCCTGCTCGTTTATGCGATGTACGTGCTGCTGGGCATCCTCGCCCTGAGCCGTTTCTTTTCCCGGGCGTGGACCAATGAGCTTACGGCCAGCCGATTTTGCGGCCGGGACGTGCTGGAAATCGGTGAGTCGGCCGATATCTCTGTCGAAGTCAAAAACCTGGGCCGCCTTTCAGTTCCGTGGCTGATTGTCGAAGACTCGTTGCCACGCGACGCTCTGGTGCAAATGCCTCGCCGCCTTGGCGCGGACGGTCCGCGCCTCACACTCACCCGGCTTGCGCCCGGTGAATCCACGAGTCTGGAGTATCAGGTGACCTTCCTGATGCGCGGTTATTATCAAATCGGCCCGCTGTTGCTGGAAACGGGCGACGTGTTCGGATTGCATCGCCGCTTCCGGGTGGCGACCGAGCCGCATTTCGCGATGGTGCTGCCGAAGGTTTTGCCGCTCGAAGGTTACAACCTGGCTTCCCGCCGGCCCATCGGCGAGATTCGCGTCGTGCACCGGTTGTTTGAAGACCCGACGCGGCTGGCTGGCATCCGGCCGTATCAACCCGGCGACCCGCTGAACCGTATCCATTGGCGGGCCACGGCGCGGACAGGACAAATTCACAGCCGCATCTACGAAAATTCGCGGGTGGCGGGCGCGACGTTTCTGCTGGATTTTCACGAGCGAAGTTACCAGGGCCCCGGCGCGGCGAACTCGGCGGAACTGGCTATCGTTACCGTCGCTTCGCTTGCCAACGCCGTTCTGCTCATGGGCCAGCAAATCGGCCTGATTACCAACGGCCGCGACGCCGCCGATCGTATCCGTGAAGAAGGCTGGGGCGCCGAGTTCACCACGCGCCGGGATGCGCATCGGCGGTCGAGCGAAGCGCAAGCCAACACCCGGTTGCGGCCCATCGTCGTCGAAACACGCAAAGGCGACGCAAAATTCCAACAAATCCTCGAAACGCTGGCCCGTTTGGAGCACACGGACGGACTAGAATTTTCCGCATTGCTGTCTGAAGTTGCTTACGAAATTCCCCGCGACGCCACCGTGGTGGCGGTGTTGCGGCGCGTGAGCTCCGCCACGGCAGCGTCGCTCGGCGAACTGGTCCGGCGCGGTTTTCTGGTGACGGTGATTGTGGTCTCGGTCGAGCTGGAACCGCCGCCCGATTGGGCGCAACCGCCGGAGTGGGCGCAGATGTTACTGGCCCATGATATTGATTTCCGAGTGGTCAACACCGAGGAATCCGTGACGAACCTCTGTGCGGAAGCCATCGTGAGGTAACCATGACACCGAAGCCAAAAAAAACTTTGGCGGATTACATGGTCATCGGTATCAGTCCGGTGCTGATCATGTTGCTGGTGGGCAGCCTGAGTTTCTTCCTGATTCAAGTCTTCTACCGGGGCGAAGCCACGCACAGCGTGCGCTGGGTTCTGTTCTGGTTTGTCATGGCGGTTGTGCTGGTATCGCGCATCGGCATCGAACACGGCACCGCCCACGCGGCGGCTTACGGATTGATGCTGGCGATAGCGACCTGGTTGTACCTCATGACTGTTCATCCGGCCGCTCTGCTCGGCGCTGTTTTGCTGGGCATTATCTGGTGGTCGGCCCACAAGCTGACGTGGGATTGCACGTTGATTGATGACGACGAGGACGCTTCCGGCAGCGGTTTGCTGCAAACGGCAGGGGAAAAGCAACCATTTAAGCGGGACGCAGTCGCTGGCAATGGAAAGAAGATCATTGCCCGTTTCAACTTTTGGGACGACCGCAAACGCCAGGCGCCGGTTCCGCATCCGCCGGGTCTGTGGGTTGTCTATTTTTCGCTGGTGGCGTTGCCGCTGTTCGGCATCGGACAAATGCTCCTGCCTGCCGGCGACGCGGCCACACGGCGGGCGGGCTTTGCGCATCTATTCGTTTATCTGGCCGCCGCGATCGGGTTGCTCGTGACCACGAGTTTCTTGGGATTGCGCCGCTACCTCCGCCAGCGCTATCTGCAAATGCCCGCCGTCATTGCGTTTGGCTGGCTCAAGTTCGGCGCCGGGGTCGCCGGTGCGGTGCTCGTCGCGGCGCTGCTGTTGCCGCGACCGGGCGCCAACGATGCCTGGTCAACGCTGCGTTACCAAGTTGATTACCGGTTGCACCAGGCCAGTGAATATGCCAGCCGCATCGGCCCGCATGGCACGGGCCGTGGGCGCGCAGGTAGTGAACCCCAAAATGCGAATAGCCCGGGTTCCGCTTCTGCATCACGCGAAAACCGAACGCCAACTGCCGGTAACCAATCGCAAAGCCAGAGTCCGTCACAAGGCAATCCCAGTCCAAGCCTCACCGCCGGTGGCACTGCCCGGTTTTATAGTTGGTTCCGTACTTTGTTGATTTTGGCCGGCATCATTGTGGCGGGTGGGTGGGTGTATCACCGACGCCACTTATTGCTCGAAATCGCGCGATCGTTCATCACTGCGGTGATGCAATTTTTCAGAGACCTTCTTTCTTTAGGCGCGTCGGTCAAGCAGACGGTCACAAAAGCGGAAGCGCGAAGCGCGAAACCGCGTCCATTCGCCGCGTACGAAAGTCCTTTCCTGACCGGCAAAGACAAATCGTGGACTGCCGAACGGTTGATTCTTTACAGTTACGAGGCGCTCCAGGCCTGGGCCATCGAACAGGGAATCCAACCACAGCCCGAGCAAACGGCCCGGGAATTTTGCGGCGGGCTGGGTCAAACGTATCCCGATGTCGGTTCCGAGTTGAACCGTCTGGCTTTTCTTTATGGCCATGCGGCCTACGGATTTGCCGTGCCGGCCGGCTGTGACCTGGAACCAGTCAGAAAACTTTGGCACTACCTTTCCACTATGGCAACCGGAGATGTTGTCACAAACTCACCACGCAGTTGAAGAATGGGTGGAACGGGCAACCTGCCCGTTCTGTCGGGCTACCAGCCTGACAGTTTCCCAATGTGCAGATCATGCCAAAAGGGAGTGAGTCGCTGCTTCGTCGCGGCGGCGCGTTGCCACCGCGCACGGCCAAGTGGGCCGTGCCACCCAATCCAACTGGATGGATTCGGCATAACTTTCAACTCTCAACCCTCAACCACCTCTTAAAACTGGTCTTCCTTTTCTTTGAACAGCACATTGAACGTGGTCATGGAGCCGTAGCTGCGCGTGATGTATTGCTGTATTTCCACTTTCTCGCCGTCGGTCAACTTCTCGTGCGAATTAATTTTCTGCTCCAACACCCGCAGGTTGTTCCGCATCATCACAATTTTGTGGAAGAACGTTTCCAATGGAACCTCCTTGGTTTGCAGCGTTGGGTCGGACGGGTGCAACACCACTTTGCCGCCATGCCAGCGGACAGCGAGTTTTTCGACGACGGCATCCGGCTTTTCCAAACCGAGCTTCGTGATTGCTGCATCCAGCGTTTGCTCGACGAATTGTTTGAGCGGGACATTTAGGCCGCTCACCGCGATTTGCGGTTCGGCGGGTTCGAGACCAGCGGAGTCCGGGGCGACGGTGCGTTTGGCGCCGTCGTCGAACTGGATGTCGCTCGTGGTATCGGAAATCGTTTTGACCGTGCCGGTGCCATATTGCGGATGGCGCACGCGCTGGCCAATGTGGAGTGACTCGATTTTCATGACGGAATTTAACCACGGATGAACACAGATGCACACGGATTTTTCGCGCGAAGAAAAATCCCGAAGGGATTCTATCAATCAGCCCGGCGTTGACGCGGCGCAGGAGCGGCTACGCCGGGAAAATACGCAGGACGGTGACAACCCTGAAAGGGTTGAATCAATCCCGCGCGGGGCGAAATGATACAACCCCGTTGGGGTTGGAAATCTTGTGGGACCCAAACCCAGCGTAGGCGCTGTGCGCCAACACTGGGCTGAATGATTTGAATCCCGTTGGGATTCATTTCAAGTGCCTACGGCGCTCAAAAATCAGACTGACAACGCCGCCAAACGCAGTAGGCTCAATACAGACAATGAAACCGGCTCGAAATATCAAGCCAAATATGGTTTCTACAGGTTTGTCAGCGTTCACCCTTACTGAACTTCTGGTCGTCATCGCCATCATCGGAATTCTAGCTGCACTATTGCTGACGGCGATTTCTCAAGGCCGAGAGAAGGCGTTGCGAATTCAATGCGCTAACCATGTGCATCAACTTGGAGTGGCGTTGCAGGGATATGTGACGGACAACCACATCTATCCTCTCTTTCCAAACCCACATATGGATGCAGTCGTATGGGAACAGGCCCTGCAAAGATATGAGCTTTCGCCGACCGACACTAATCGCTTTGGAATGTGGATTGCACGAGGTGTCTGGAAATGCCCAAAGGCAAATAAACCAACCAATTGGCCGGAACATACAGGATACATCAGTTATGGCTACGACTGGTATGGCATGAGCGCGCGAACTGGCACCAATTCGCTTGGACTCGGAGGGCATTATATTTGGACGGCTTCGCGTTTGCCGGCACCGCCTGTGAACGAATCAGAGGTTGCCAGTCCGAGTGAAATGATGGCAATGGGCGATGGATTCGTAGGGGGCAATGGCATTATTCGCGAAGGCACTTGGACGTTCTGGCGAACTTACTACAGTGAGGAAGAGGTGCCGGGAAGCACCAAAAGGTCGTATGCACGCCATCAAAGCCGCGCCAATGTGGTGTTTTGCGACGGCCACGTTGAATCACCGACCTTAAAATTTCTCTTTGAAGACACCGGCGACGAGGCATTGAGCCGCTGGAATCGCGATCATCAACCTCATCGCGAAATGCTGGCACAATGACTGCCGAGTTTTCAGACCGATTTACGTTCGAGCGCGTGCTCTGGCAGAAAAACCTGACACGCGTCGCGGGCGTGGACGAGGCCGGACGCGGGCCGCTGGCCGGACCGGTCGTCGCCGCAGCGGCGATTTTGCCGGCAAAGTGGGCGAGGGACGGTTTGCCGCCGGAACTCGAGGGTTTGAATGATTCCAAGCAATTGACGGCGCTTCAGCGCGAGAAATATTTCGCCTTTCTCACCGCCTGCGTCGAAGTGCAGTTTGCCATCGCCCAAACGGATGCCCCGCAAATTGACGAAATCAACATTCTGCGGGCGACGCATCGGGCGATGAATGCGGCACTGGCGAAATTGAATCCGGCACCGCAGCACGCGCTGGTGGACGGGCGACCGGTCAAAACGCTGCGTTTCCCGCAAACGGCAATTGTGAAGGGTGACGCGCGGAGTTATTCCATCGCCGCCGCAAGCGTGCTGGCCAAGGTCACGCGCGACCGGCTGATGCTGGAATTCGACCGGCAATGGCCGGTCTATGGGTTCGCCGGGCACAAAGGCTACGGCACGGCGCGGCATCTGGCGGCGCTGGCGGCGCACGGACCATGCCCGATTCATCGCCGGAGTTTCGCGCCGCTGAAAGCGAAAGATGCGGAACTGTTTTAATTCCTCCTCGTCGTCGTCCTCGTCCTCGTAATCGAAGAACAAAATCGAGGAGGAGGACGAGGACGAAGACATGGGTTTGCTCGAAAAATTGAAGGCTCGGTTTGCCGGCGATGAGCAACCGGAACATTTGCGGCGTGGCCGGCTGGGCGAGCGGGCGGCGAAAGATTATTTGCGGCGGCACGGGCTGAAATTTCTCACGGCCAATTTCCGTTCCGACCGCGGCGAGATTGATCTGATTTTTCGCGACGCCGATTGCCTGGTGTTCGTCGAGGTCAAAACGCGTTCGTCGGAGGATTGGACGCGCCCGGCCGCCGCGGTCAACGCGCACAAGCGGCGATTGCTGTCCCAAACGGCACTCGACTATCTCCGTAAGTTGAAAAATCCGGCGGTCAAAATCCGGTTCGACGTGGTCGAGGTGCTGCTGGCGGACGGCGCCGTGCGCGAAATCCGGCATCTGCCGAACACGTTCGAGATGACCCGGCCCTATCGCTACGGCTGATGTTGGCCGATGATAGGCGCGCGTCCGCGCGGCGCGGATTCATTGGCGATTCATGGGGAGTTACCGCAATTCAAGAATTGCGTATGGAGGCCATGAATCTTGCGATTGGAGCGCCGGTCTCCGATCCGGCGCGGTCCGGATGCGATCGCTTTTCGACACGCCGGGTCGGAGACCGGCGCTCCGGGTTCATGGAAAGATTACAGCGGGGCGCGTGACAAAAACTGCTTGAACTTATCGGAATTCAAGACGAATTTGGCATTATCAGGCATGGACGATAATCAGCAGTTGGTCTTCAACATAATCTGGATCTCGATCATTTCGATCGCGTTCATCTGGCTGTTCATCCGCTCCGTCAGACGCAGCGATAACCGCCCCAAACTGATTTTGAAATGGGTCTTATCGGCACTCGTCGTCTGGTTCATATTCGAGGAGGTCGTTCCCGGTTTCAGAGAAGGGGGCGTTGCCGCCCTCGACGCCCTGATGATGATTCTGTTTTGCGGAGGGGCCATGGCGGTCATCTGGCGGAACAGCATCACGGACAGCTTCGCCAAACCGCTGGCCAGCATCTTCGACGGCGGTAACGAACCGCCGGTACCCAAACCGTATTATTCGGTCGCCCTGACCAAACGCAAATTGGGCCGGCCGCACGAGGCGATCGTCGAAGTCCGCGAACAGCTCGCGCGCTTTCCGAACGATTTTGAAGGCGTGATGCTGCTGGCCGGCATCCAAGCCGAAGATTTGAAGGATTTGTCCGCCGCGGCGCGCACGCTAGACGGTTTTTGCGATGCGTCCGGGTCGCCACCCAAGCAGGTGTCCGCCGCGATGAACCAGCTCGCCGACTGGCATCTTAAGCTGGCGCAGGACACGGACGGGGCGCGCGCCGCGCTTGAGAAAATCTCGGTGCAGTTCCCCGACACGGAATTGTCGTTGCAAGCTGCGCAACGCATCGCGCATCTGGGCGACCCGGCAAGGATTTCGCTGGCGGCCCACGACGGCCAGCCGATCGCCGTGCCGGAAGGCGCGAAAAATGTCGGCCTGCTGGCCTCGTCCACTTTTTTGCAGCCCGAAGGCATGGCCCCGGGCGAACAGGCCGCCGCCTTTGTGAGACATCTGGAACAGCACCCGCTGGATGCCGAGGTCCGGGAGAAACTCGCCATCCTCTACGCGGACCATTACGGGCGATTGGACCTGGCCACGGGTGAATTGAAACAACTGATCGAACACCCCAACCAGCCGGCCAGGCGTGTGGCGCAGTGGCTGAATCTCCTGGCGGATTTGCAGATCCGCCATGGCGCTGATTACGACACCGTGCGCGAGACGCTGGAAAAGATTGTGGCGCGCTTTTCCGGTTCCGCGCTGGCGGATCGGGCGCAGGCGCGGCTGGCGCACTTGAAGTTGGAACTGAAAGGGCAACAGGAAACGCCGGACGTCAAGATGGGCGTTTACGAACAGCGCCTCGGTTTGAAACGCGGCCCGCCGCGCCAATTGTAATCCGGCGCCACGCATCGGACCGATTTGCCATGCCCGACCGGCGATGGGAATGGACACCTTGCCCCATCGTGACATGGGCCGGCGAGCCTTGTCCAACCAACAGTGAAAACGCTCATGAACGAGCCGACCGCAGGATGTGAACCGTCGCCCACGCCGCCAGCCGAGCTGGCGTCGGCGGAATTTTCCAGCCTCTACGCCGAAAACAGCCGCGCGATTTATTATCTGGCCCTGCGCTACCTGGGTGACCCGCAAAAAGCCGAGGACGCAACGCACGACGTTTTCCTCAAGGCGTTCCGCAAGCTGGATCAATTCCGGGGCGAGGCCTCCCCGCGCACGTGGCTGTATCGCATCGCGATCAATCACTGCCGGAATCTCCAACACGCCTGGCACGACCGCCACGTTTTCGCCAATACAGATGACGCGGTCTGGGACAGTGCGGTCGCGAAGACGGATTCGCCGCTGCGCATTCTCGAAATCAAGGAACTGGGCCGGCTGATCCAAAAAGTCCTGGACGCCTTGCCGGATGAATATCGGCTGTTGCTGTTGCTCGTGGCGGACGAGGAATTGAGCTACGAGGAAGTCGGCCGGCTGACCGAGCAATCACCCGATGCCGTGCGCGGGAAACTGCATCGCGCCCGCAAAGCTTTCGCCGCTCTGTTTAAAAAATACGCCTGAATCGAATTATGAAACACCAAAGCGAATTTTCTGAAGAACAACAGTCCCAACAAACCGGGACCGAAAATCAAAACCAGCAAGGGGCCGCCCGGGAATTCGCGACCGCGGAAGAAGCGTTGCGCTACGACGCGGCGCACACGACCGTGCCGCCGGAAATTGCGCAGCGCCTCCAAAAATCCACCCGCGACCTGCCCCGGTCGAAAACGGCCTGGTGGAAACGCTGGCTGGGCGGGACCTCGTAATGAAAAACCTTGTCCAAATCTATTTTCTTTCGTTGCGCCGGGGCATGCGCCTTTTTCTGCTCGTCTTCCTGCTTGGGTTCCCGGCGGCCTGGATCGGGCAACGCCTGCAATGGATTGACCTCTACAATTGGCTGGCGCTGACGCCGGCCCTGGTGTGGAAAGGACAGGTCTGGCGACTGGTGAGCTATGCTTTTCTGCCGCTTGGCGCATTGGACTGGATCTTCACCTTGTTCTGGCTGGCGACGCTGGTTGCCGTGTTGAACCGGAACTGGTCCGCGCGCGGGTTCTGGGGTTACTGCCTGTTAGGTGCCCTGTCTGGAGGATTGTTTGTTTCACTGCTCCGGCCAGGACTGCAATCCGGCCTGGTGGGCGGTGGAGCTATGATTTTCGCTCTGCTGGTGGCGTGGGACTGGACGTATCGCCATGAGCGCCTTCTTCTGCTCGGCATCGGGGAAATGTCCGTACGCCAGGTGGCCGTTTTGATCGCTGTGATCAACTCAGTCGTGCTGTTCTTTGGTTCCGGCTGGTTTCTGATGCTGGCGATGTGGTGCGGCGGCCTGGTTGGATGGCTCTGGTTGCGGATCCGTACCAAACTGTTTCTGGGCCAAACCCCACGACAAATCCGGTCCGAACGCGTGGCCCGGTTGGAATTATGATTTGCGCCGAACAGGAGCGCCGGCCTCTGGCACGACACGTTGGCGTTCACACTTCAGCGTGCCATCCGAACAAGCTAAAGCTTGAACTCCAACATGCCCCCATTGTGTCAAAACCCGGCGCCCCGCGATCCGTTCTGGCCCGCGAACGGGCGCAACGGGCGCGCGCGCTACTGGCTGACTGCCGGTTCTGCGCGCACGATTGTGGAGTCAACCGGCTGGCCGGCGAACGAGGTCTCTGTCATGCCGGCGCCGAAACGCGCTTCTTTTTGGCGCAAGCTGAAGTCACGGACGAGCTGGAATTGATTCCCACTTTTGCCATCGCCCTGAGCGGGTGCGATTTGCGCTGTGATTTTTGCATTACCGGCGCGTCCAGTTGGAATGCGGGTTGCGGCGACGCCCTCGTCGCCACGCGCGGTGAGGGCGTCCCGTCAACATTGCTGCGACGAGGTGTCGCGGCCGCGCAACTGGCGGCCAAGGCCGCAGCCGCCCTGCGGAACGGCGCGCGAACGGTCATGGTGATGGGCGGTGAACCAACGATTCACCTGCCCGCCGCGCTTGAACTGGTGTCGTTGCTGCCGGACACAGCAAAGCTCGTTTGGAAGACCAACGCGCACGGGTCGGCCCAGGCGCGTGAACTGCTCGATGGAATGTTTAACGTCTGGCTGGCGGATTACAAATTTGGCAACGACACCTGCGCGCAGCGGCTGGCAAAAGTCCCGGATTACAGCCGCATCGTCCGGGAAAACCTGTTGTGGTTTGCTCGCCAATTCAGCGCGGAACGCCGGCCTCCGGCCCGGCACGCTGATGAACCGCCGGGCTGGAGTCGAGCCGGGTCGGAGACCGGCGCTCCCGGCGCGCACAGCGAACTCATCGTCCGTCATTTGCTGATGCCCGGGCACGTGGATTGTTGCTGGCGGCCGGTGGCAGAGTGGCTCGCGGAAAATCTGCCGGGCGTCAAAGTGAATTTGCGTTCCGGTTTCTGGCCGGCCTGGCACGCAGCGCGGCATGCCGAATTGCGTCAGGCGGTTTCAACGCAGGAAAGCGACCGGGCGTTCGCGCTGGCCGGCGGGTTTCACTTGAATTTGATTCCATGAAAAAGCGAAACCAAACAATCAATTCCCATTGATGCAAACTACTAACAAGTTCGGTGGTCAAGAGCCGGAATTTCAAGCAGAAGGAGAAATTGTTTATTCGTCTTTTGGTAATCGCGGGCGAATCACCCAAGAAAAGCGAACTGTTTCTAAAAAACCATTTGTAGTTGCTAGGAAGGGCCGGCTGTGGAAGATACGAACTGCGGATTTGGATTTTGAGACTCCCTTCATTGAAGAAATGGGCTGTGATGGAACAGTAATCTACAAACTGCACCAATTCGACGAGGAAATCTTGCGCCAAAAGCGTGGAGACCTTAAAGGTGCCCTCACAGCGAGCGGGCGGATTTTCCCCTGTGGTCATCCTTTGGGAATGGATGGCGATCTTGTCTATCCTCTTTGGCTGGCGTTTTGTTCGTCAGATTATTTTTCTACCCGCCGAGATGGACGAATCGTGTCACCAGGATTTCTGCACGATCATTTTCCGAAGAAGCCCATACCGCCGCATTTGCCGATGCCCGCGAAATGGCAGTTTAATGACTTGTCTTTTGTCAGCAAAGTTGACTGGTTTTCCGAAGGCAAAGAGCTGGGATTTTCAGATAGCGGCGGCGTTGAAATTCAATCATATCCTCCGCCGTTTGACCGCGGGGGCTTTTTGTACGGCAGCTTTGAAACAACAAAGTGGGCGGAGTTCTCCGGAATGAAACTACCGGGTGGTTTCAGGTTGGACGTTTTCGCTCCAAACCAGATGCAACTTCATCCCGACCCGACACAGGGCGAGCTTTGCAAAACGTGGAGCCTAGAGGCGACGGTGAATACTGTTAGTCCGTTGAACAATTTCTCCTGCCTGCCGGAATTAACGAGGGTAACGATGATGACCGATGGCCGTTTTCTCGGTGGCTGCAATCCGGATGGTTTGTTGACATACAAAAACCACGCCTGGTTGACCGAAGAAGAGGTTGAAACTAAAAACAAAAAGTTCGGAGCTATATGTGAAAAGCAAATTCCACAAGGCTGAAGCTTGGATGTCAGAGATTTTAATTTTGCCGGATGGCCGGATTTTGGTCCACAATCTGACCCAGCCGTTCGCCGAGTTGTTGCGCCAATTGAATCCAACGGACGAACAATTCAAAGCACGCAGCACGCAGCACGCAGCACAAAGCCATGAACTTCCAGACTGAACTCGAAACCCTCATCCGCGCGCGTTACCCGATCCTGTACGTCATTTCGAGCGAGGAGACGCGCGTGCAAAACGTCCTGGTCGAGATCGCCCAAAAACGGCAAAAGAAAGTATTCGAGTGGACCTTCAGCAACGGCATCGTCCCTGCCGGCACCTCCATCCAGTCGCAGAAAAGCCGTAGTGCCGCCACCAAAGACCCGCTCGCGGCCCTCGACCAGGTGATCGAACAGGTTGAACCGGCGATTTTCGTCTTCAAGGATTTCCACCCGTTCCTGACCAAAAATAATTTCGCCGTCATCCGGAAACTCAAAGACATCGCGTTGCACCTGAAAAACAGCTTCAAAACCATCGTCCTGGTTTCGCCAGTAATGGAAATCCCGGCGGAACTGGACAAGGAAATCACCGTTATCAATTTCCCGCAGCCGACCAAAGAGGAACTCGGGGAAATGCTCGACAAAATCATCGCCGAGGTCAGTGACCGCAAACAGATTCAAGTGGACCTCGACGCGGAGGGCCGCGAGCGGCTGCTCCAGGCGGCAACGGGCCTGACGCTGGGGGAAGCGGAAAATGTGTTCGCTAAAATCATCGTGCAGGGCGGGCGGCTGAGTGCCGAAGACGTGAACGAAGTCTTCGCCGAGAAACAACAAATCATCCGCAAAAGCGGGCTGCTGGAATATTACGCGGCCGACGAGGATTTCTCCAACGTCGGCGGACTGACCGTCCTCAAAGACTGGCTGAACAAACGCGCAGTGGCGTTCACCGACGAAGCGCGCGCGTTCGGCCTGCCTGCGCCGAAGGGAATTCTGCTGCTGGGAGTGCAGGGTTGCGGCAAGAGCCTTTGCGCCAAGGCGGTTTCGCGGCTGTGGCAATTGCCGTTGCTGCGCTTCGACATGGGCCGGATGTTCGGCAGCCTCGTGGGCTCATCGGAAGAAAACGTCCGGCGCGCGATTGGCGTGGCGGAATCCGTCGCGCCTGCGGTGCTGTGGGTGGATGAAATTGACAAGGCGTTCGTCGGCTCGCAAAGCTCCGGCGCGACGGACGGCGGCACGACTGCGCGCGTCTTCGGCACGTTTCTGACCTGGCTTTCGGAAAAGAGCGCGCCGGTGTTCGTGGTGACGACCGCCAACGACGTTTCACAACTGCCGCCGGAACTGCTCCGCAAGGGGCGTCTCGACGAAATTTTTTACGTGGACCTGCCGAGCAACGAGGAGCGCGAGGAGATTTTCCGGATTCACCTGCACAAACGCGGGCGCGACCCGAAAAATTTCGACCTCAAATCGCTGGTCGAAGCCAGCCAGGACTTCAGCGGCGCGGAAATCGAGGAAGCCATCATCAGCGCGCTCTACGACGCGTTTTATGAAAAGCAGGAACTGACGACCAGCCACGTGCTCACTTCGCTGCGGCAGACCGTGCCACTGGCGAAGACCATGGCCGAGAAAGTCACTTCCCAGCGCAAATGGGCCGCCGGCCGGGCGCGCAATGCCAGCGTCGCCCAGCCTGTCAAAATCGAGCAGGAAATGCGGCGGATGGAATTGTGATGCCCGCTGAAACGTGAAATTCCAATCACCGACCGGATGAATTCTGTTTGGCACAATTTGTACGATAAATCCAAAGACCGGCGTTACGGAGTCCTGTTTCTGTCCGCCATTCCGGCTTTCATCGGGTTGCTCGTAGTCGTGGTTGCACTGGCGGCGGTCCTGCAAGTCTTCGCCCGGGAGGAATATTTTCCACAGGTACTGGCGGGTACCGGGCTGCTCGGCTTTACGTTGGGCCTTTGGATATTTCGCCGTGAACAAATGCGACGCCGGACAAAATCGCAGCATCCACCTTTGTCCCGTGACGAACTGCGCGTAGCCCGGTCAAAACTTCGGAATGGTTCAAGCCCGGGCATCCGCTCGACAGTTCGGGTGCCGGACATGGATTTGAAATATTAAAGTTATGGGTGCAGTTGCCATATTAACTCCCGTGGTTATCGCCGCCTGGCCGGCGTTCAGCGCGGCGGTCGTGGCGGCCGCAGCTTCGCTCGGCTACCAGGTCGCCGCCGAAGCCAAAGCCAGCGTGTCCGCCGCCGCACAGAAGAAACTAAGCCCGATCCAGCTCGAAATCGAGCGCAGCGAGGTGGTTACCAACCAACTCGGCCGCGACCAGCACATTACCGTCACCCGCGAAGGCGTCACGGTGACGTTTTCGCGTGACGCGCGCGGCAAGGCCATGTTGCAGGTGGTCGGGACCGGCCAGGAAGAAGACGTGTTACGCGCCCTGGGCGAGGAATTGAGCCAGTCGGTCGTCCAGCAATATGTCTATCAGAAACTGATGGACGAAATGCGGGCGCGTGGCTTCAACGTGGTCGATGAAGAAGTGAGCGAGGACCACTCCATCCGGCTCAAAGTCCGGCACTGGGGCGGCTGAAATGAAAGGCAGAATGAAGAAGGAAGAATGTAAAATGGATTGTGCGCACCAAGCGACGAATGCGATTTTTGCCTTCTGCCTTTCGCCTTCTGCATTGTAAAAATATGCCGCAACGCGAATTTGATATTACGATCGGCAAGGATGGCAGTGTGGACCTACACATCAAGGGTTACAAAGGCCGCGCGTGTCATGAAGCCGTGAAGATGTTCGCGCAAATCGTCGGCGAAATGAAATCGCAGCAGGAAACGAGCGAATTTTACGAGCCTGATGAGCAGGTACAATTCAACATCGAGCAAAAACACTGAAGAAATTTATGGCCGGTTCAGATGTCGTACCGGACTAAATCATCAAACATGAATCGTAAATCATAAAACCAGCGCGTGGCCCGAACGATCATTCGCGAGACCGTTTCGTCTTACTACCCGCCGCGGGCGCGGTGGTACAGTTTCGTCTTTACCTTCGGGAACAAGGTGCGGCGGTGCCTGGCCCTGGACCGCATTCATCTGCCGCAGGCCATGACCCTTGGCGGGACGATGGCCAGCTTTCTAATACCCGGATTGGGATTTTACCTGCGGAGTCCAAAACTGTGGGGATATGCGGCGTTCGCCGGCTGTGGGTTGGCGGCGTTTTGGTCCGTTGCGGGTTACAGCCAAATGGCGGGCAATGTCGCCTTTGGCATGCTGCTGTCCATCCACGTCAGTGGTTTCGTTTTTTACTGCGATCCTTTGATCCGCGACGAGCCATTCCAGTCCCGGCTGCTGTACACGTTGCTGGCTTTGCTTGCCATCGGCCTGCTCATTTACCTGCCGGGCCGAATCTACGTTAAACACCATTGGGTGATGCAGGTGCAAGAAAACGGAAGAGTAATCCTCGTGCAACGAACGTTCCCGGCCAGTGCCGTTCAACGCGCTGATTGGGTGGCCTATCATCTGGCGGGAAACGAAGACTGGCGAGCGGCCGGGGGCGTTATTGTGAGGTCCGGCCTGGGATTCGGCCGGGTGCAGGCAGTCGCGGGCGATTCCGTCCGTTTTTCGGCGAATGACTTTTCCGTCAATGGCCAATCGCAATCGCCATTGCCGCACATGCCAACTAGCGGTGAAATTGTTGTTCCCGAAAAAAATTGGTTCATCTGGCCGGAGCTTGGTATAAACGGACATGGCCACATCGGCGAAGACAACCTTTCGTCCACAATGCTGCAATTAGCGATTGTGCCCGAAGAACACTATCTTGGCAGGCCGTTCAATCGCTGGTTCTGGCGGCGACAAATTTTACCATGAGCCGTTTCGTCAATCTTGAGTTCGGCGACGAGTCCGAGAACCAGTTGCCATCGCGGGAAAAACCGCTGGTCAAAGACGAGGCGTATTATCTGGCCGAGGCGCGGGCGGCGTTTGAAAACGGGAATTTCGAGCAGGGCCTGCGGTTTTACTCCAAAGTCTTGGAATTCAATCCGCAGAACACCGCCGCGTGGACCGGCCAGGTCCGGA
>Ga0335081_10007659_pt1 | contig 17269 bp, 14 predicted proteins | sample Lox_Sample_35_FD_206713 | JGI IMG/M metagenome (GOLD analysis project Ga0335081, IMG submission 206713) | Soil microbial communities from Loxahatchee National Wildlife Refuge, Florida, United States - Lox_Sample_3.5 | ecosystem: Environmental > Terrestrial > Soil > Wetlands | place: USA... | reverse complement strand
GCGACGAGGTGCGCAAGCGCATCATCAATGAAGGCGGCGAGCCGGAGTCGACCACGCCCGAGGAACACGCCGCCGTCATCGACCGCGAGGAAGCCAAGTGGTCGAAGGTCATTCGCGACGCCGGGATTACGCTCAACAATTAAGCTACCGCTTGTACCCAAAGGAACCACGATGAAGAAAACGAGCAAACCTTACGGTCTGTCCCGGCGTGCGATCGTCAAGGCGGCCGGCGCGCTGGCCGCCGGCATCGCCGCGCCGTCCGTCCTGCGCGTCCGCGCGGCGCTGGCCGCCTATCCGGACCGCCCGATCAAATTCGTGGTCGCCAATACGCCGGGCGGCCCGTCCGATATCGTCGCCCGCATCGTCACCGCAGCGCTGGAGCAATCGACCGGCAAGACCTTCATTGTCGACAACCGCGGCGGCGCCGGCGGCAATATCGGCATGGAATATGCGGCCCATGCCGAGCCCGACGGTTACACCATCCTGCTCGCCACCAACGCCTATTCGGTGAACTACGGCCTTTACAATCATCTGCCCTACGATCCCAAGAAGGACTTCGTCGGCGTCAGCGAGCTTGCCACTTCGCCGAACACTTTCGTGGTCAAATCGGAGCTGTCGGCGAAGACGATGAAGGATTTCATCGCGCTCGCCCGCGGCAACCCGGAGAACTACAACTGCGCGACGCCGCCGATTGGCACCACGGCGCAGCTGCAACTGGAGCTGCTCAAGCTCCGCGACAAGCTGCCTAAGCTCGCCGACGTGGTGTTCAAGGGCGGCGGCGACGCTATCACCGCGCTGTTGAGCGGCACCGTGCAGTTGAGCTCCGGCTCGCTGGCGCCGGCTTTGCCGCACATCCAGTCCGGCACGCTGCGTTGCCTCGCCGTCAGCGCCGCCTCGCGCTGGCCCACTCTGCCCGACGTGCCGACCATGGAGGAGTCGGGCTACAAGGACTTCGTCTTTGCGGTGGATTGCGTGCTGCTGGCGCCGGCAAAAACGCCGCCGGAAAACGTCAAATGGCTGGAGACGGAAACGCTGAAAGTCCTGAGCACGCCGGAGATGAAGGAAAAGCTGTTCAAGTCGGGCTTCCTGGTTCGCCCCCAAGGCGCTGATGCCGCCTGGGCGCGGGTCATGAGGGAAATCGACACCTTCAAGCAGATCATCGACCAGGCCGGCGTCAAGAAGCTTTAGGCGCAGCGCACGTGCCGAAACGAACGGGCATCTGGACCGCGGCCGTCGGGGCGGTTGTCGCGCTCGGCGCCGTCATGGGCGTCCGATGGAGTGCCGCGGCGGCCGACTATCCGGCGCGGCCGATCACGCTGGTCGTTCCCTATCCGGCCGGCGGCGGCAATGACGTGATCGCGCGGCTGGTTGCCGCCAAGATGAGTGGGACGCTCGGTCAGCCGATCGTGATCGAGAATCGCGGCGGCGCCGGCAGCACCATCGGCACCCGCGACGTCGCGCGCAGCGCGCCCGACGGCTACACGATGTTGATCGCGACCAGCGCGCTCGCCATCAATCCCTCGCTCTATCCGGATGTCGCCTACGATCCAAAGAAGGATTTTGCGCCGATCGGCTTGATCGCCACCAGCCCGAATTTCGTGCTGGTCAATCCCTCGGTCCCGGTGCATTCGGTCGCCGAGCTGATTGCGCTCGCCAAGAAGGAGCCGGGCAAGCTCGACTTCGCCTCGACCGGCATCGGCACCAGCACGCATCTCTCCGCCGTGCTGTTTGCGACAATCGCCGGCATCAAGCTCAATGCCGTGCCGTATAAGGGCGTCGCGCCCGCGATCACCGATCTGCTCGGCGGCCAGGTGGCGCTGATGTTCTGCCCGATGGCGAGCGTTGTCGGGCAGGTGCGCGCCGGAAGCTTGCGGGCGATCGCGGTCACCGGCGCCAAGCGCTCGCCGCTGTTCCCGGACCTGCCGACCGTGGCCGAGGCCGGGCTGCCCGGCTACGCGGCCGAGCTGCACTACGGTCTGGTCGCGCCGGCCGGCACGCCGAAGGAAATCGTCGCCAAGCTCAACGGCGCGCTCAATCATGCGCTGGCCGATGCGGACGTGCGCAGCCGGCTCGCCGCCGACGGCGCCGAGACCCTGCCCGGCACGCCGGAGACTTACGCCGCCGACATCGCCAGCGAGGAGGCCAAATGGGGTGCCATCATCAAGAAGGCCGGCGTGAGCGCGCAGTGAGCCGAGCGTTGAAGGCAGAATGAAAGCAACGCCGCCCCCCTTCGGGGGGCCCTGGGTTTTTTCATTCATTTTTTAACAGGGAAATCTACAGGGAATACTGTCAAGTTTCGTCCATACCAGCCGTTTTTTGCCCCGAATCAGCCGGGAAATTCAATTGCTTGCAGCGAAATTCCCTGCACGACGGAAAACAGGGAATTTTACCGGGAGAGCCAATCGTCGAACAGGGAATTCTCGTTAGCCGAACAGGGAATTTCCCGCTTGCCGCCCGGCCCGAGCTCAAAAGCGGGGGGCTATCCCGGGCTGCCGGTTAAGAGCCCAGCACCGTCCGCCGCCCAGCGGAAGACTCGCGGGCTGCGCCGCCGGCTGAGCTGTTCTGTCGAACGATTTGTCGCACCGCCTAGCGGGAAGCTGTCGGCTGCCTATTTGCGCTTTAGTGTCCGCGGGACCGCCGATATGAGAAAAATGAGAAAGAACGGCAAACGGCAAACCACGAGAGCTTAGGATCTTTGTAGCGAAGGGACGGCCGCGTCCTTAGACCGGCGTTCCATTGAAGACTCGCATGGACTTGTCCGCGCGGGAATCGCTTCACTTGAGATCAAGCTTTTCGGCGCAGTCCAGCCTCAATGCGGAGCTAAAAATGATTAATCCCCCACAAGTCACACCTGTGAACGACATAGAAGATTCGGGCAACGGGACCCAGTTTGGGGCGGATGGGCCTGGGACTGTCTCTTCGTCCCGCAGCGCTCCCATCCTTGTCACGGATCGCCGAATCGAGATGGTTCCGGTGAACCGGCTGATCGCCAACAAACGCAACGCCCGTACTCATTCAAAAAAGCAGCGTCGGCAGATCGCCGCTAGTATCAAGCAGTTCGGATTCAACAATCCGATCCTCGTTGATGATGGTAATGAGATCATCGCTGGCCATGGTCGCGTGGAAGCCGCGAAACTTCTGGGTCTGGAAAGCGTGCCCGTGCTGCGATTGTCGCATCTGACGGCCGCTGAAAAACGAGCCTACACCCTGGCAGACAACAGACTCGCCGAGAAGGCAGGTTGGGATCGCAAGCTTCTGGCGGTTGAACTGCAGAGCCTGGTCGATCTCGATATCGAGGTGGAGCTAACCGGCTTCGGGTTGGGCGAGATCGACATCATCCTCGAAGATGCCGACGAGGCCGGGCGCGAGCCTGCAGGCTCCAAGGACGAGGTTGTTAGGCCTCTCCCGGGCCGCACTGTCAGTCAAGCGGGCGATATGTGGCTGCTGGGCGGACACCGCCTGCAATGTGGTGATGACTGTGACGGCATCGATGTCGCCATAAAGCGCTGGCAGGCGCACACGGGCAAGGATGCAACTTTGGCCGCGAGTGGGCGGAGTTTTGCAGAGATCGGAAAGGAGCGAGGCAAGTCCGAGTCGCGATCTGTCGGAATTGCTCAACCAAATGCGAATGCAGTTGGGAGGGCACGGTGTTGTCGAAACACGAGCCGGTAGACCATAAATCGAGCGCGATGCCGGGCGAGCCCGACGTCGATTCCAACAAAATCCTCAAGGACGAATATGCCGTCGGCTACGCCCGTCCGCCGACCGGTACGCGCTTCAAGCCAGGGAAATCCGGCAATAGGCATGGCAAAGGGCACAGTTGCACGGGTCATTAACGAAACGGTGCCGGTCCGTGAGGGCGATAAGACGCGCAAAATGACGAAGCTCGAAGCTATAGTTCAGGCCCACACGCTGAAGGCGATGAAAGGAGACGGCCGGTCTGCAAGTATCGTGATCGGAGTTCTTGCCCGAATGGGTTTACTGGGAGAATCAGAGACCGAGACATTGGCGGAGCTTTCCGAGGAGGACGCCGCAATCCTTGCAGACTACGTGCGCCGCCACCCCGGCTCCGCCAAAACCGAATAGACCTCGGAGGAACAGTGATGTCGCCCATTGCTGTCGCACCGAGGGCAAATCTGGTTCTCGACGCAGCTCTGCGACGAGACCTTGTCAGTTTTGTCCAAAAAGTATTTGGGACTGTCAGCCCAGGGGTACCATTCTTACCAAACTGGCATATCGAGGCTATGTGCCATGAACTGGCGAAGGTGGTGAGTGGCGAGACAAAACGGCTCATCATTACCATTCCGCCGCGTCACCTGAAATCGATTTGTTCATCGGTTGCTCTTCCGGCCTGGGTGCTGGGTCATGACCCCACGCGCCGGGTAATTTGCGTTAGCTACGCGCAAGAACTGGCCGTCAAGCACGGCAACGACTGCCGAGCGGTCATGAGTTCAGACTGGTACCAGCGTCTTTTCCGCGGCACCAAGATCGACGATGCCAAAAATACCGAAACCGAAATCATGACGACGAAACGAGGGTTTCGTCTGTCGACCTCGGTAGGCGGTATTTTGACCGGCCGTGGCGGGAATATGATCATCATCGACGATCCGCTCAAACCAGCGGACGCGATGTCTGACACGGCACGTGAGCGGCACATTGAATGGTACAGCACGACCTTGATCTCGCGTCTCGACAATAAGGAGGAAGACGCGATTGTCGTCGTGATGCAACGCCTGCACGAAGGTGATCTCGTCGGCCACCTTCTTCAGGACCGAGGATGGAAACATCTCAGCCTGCCAGCTATCGCTGAAACTGAACAGCAAATCGAGATTGGTCCCGGGCAATACCACACAAGGCAGATCGGAGACGTGCTGCATCCAACGCGTGAATCTCGAGACGTGCTGGACAACATCAAAACGGGGATGGGCTCCGCAACATTTGCTGCGCAATATCAGCAGACGCCAGTTCCACCTGGCGGCAATATGATTGATTGGAATTGGTTTCGTTTGTACGAACCCAACAGTAACAGACCATTTGAGCAGATCGTTATGAGCTGGGATACCGCGATTAAAGCGACGGAGATTTCTGACTTTTCGGTCGGAACGGTATGGGGAAGCGTTTGCGATTTCTATTATTTACTCGATTTGATCCGCGTTCGCCTGGACTATCCGGCACTCCGGCGCAAGGTCGCAGAACTGTATTCCCAGCATCTGCACACCCAGTACCCTCGGCCCATACTTCTGATCGAAGATGCCGGTTCGGGCACGAGTCTTATTGAAGACCTCAGAGAACGAAATATCCGGGCTATTCCAATAAAGCCTGAGGCCGATAAGGTCGTACGCATGTCTGCGCAGTCGGCCAAGATCGAGGCAGGAGAGGTATTCCTGCCACGGCACGCTAAGTGGCTCGAGGATCTACGGACCGAGATCCTCGCGTTCCCTAACGGGGTGCACGATGACCAAGTGGATTCGATATCTCAGGCCTTACATTGGATGTCTCGGCCACGCAGGAAAGTCCATGCTGTCGGGGCTTAGTTGGGTGCGCCAATTCGGAATTTGAGTAAGGCGCACTCACCACGTTCCGGAAGCGGCGAAGCTCCCTGACCGCCCAGAAATAATGCATGCTCGCCTACCCAGGGCCGCGACCTCGTCTGCGGCGAGCCGCCCTAGCCCTTTCTCTGTTGCCGCTTTTGCAACCGGACCCCAGGGCCGCCACCGTTCTCGTCGATGAAGACGACGCCGGCCGCAAGGGTGCTGAAGAGGCCCGCAATGAGCTTCCGGATCGTCACGCGTGATCGCAATTTCTCGCGCGTCCATTCGCTACGAGTGATCTCTTGATTCACCCTCGGGAGGGACTTCGATGAAGCTGCTTGGTGGTTAAAGAACCTCGAGCACTCACGAACGCCTATCCAATGGGTTTCCGCCTGGATTATTCGTGAACCAGGCTATCCCATCCTCATTATAGGCGCGACGCAAAACCTTTCCGTCCTTTATAACGACGGCCTCGTCGTTCGGCCCGACGATCAGTATTGAGCCGTCGTGGAGGACACTGACGGCAACCGGGCCGCGGAATATGCCGACGGATTTCATAGCTAATCCTGCTGCTATCACCGTGGTGCGCAAGGCCGAATGCTAGACCAGCACGTACCGGCCGATCAGACGGAGGGTCACCCGCATTTTACGCCGGGGCAAGGCGAACGTCATTCTGGGTTCTGGGCGAAACGGCTGTGCAGGCGCACCTCACCCAATAATGCGGTGTGCCCGTTCCTGAGTGCTCTCTTCGTAGTCAGTATTCGGCGGCAAGTTGCTCGATCAGGTGAACTACGTTGCGACGAACAGCACGGTTGCGGATTTTCTCGAGCGCCCGCGCGACGGCGAGGCCATCCTTGTTCGAGAGCAGGTCGGTTGCCTCCGACCTGTCCGATTTGCTGGCTTTGAGGCGTGGTCCGTCCTCGAAAAAGAAAGCAGGTGTCACGCCAAGTAGGTTGGCGAATTCCTGCAAACGGCCAGCGCCAATCCGATTCCTGCCGTTCTCGTATTTCTGGACTTGCTGGAATGTTATGCCAAACGGCTTGGCCAGTTCAGTTTGGTTTAAACCGCGCGACAGGCGCATCATGCGCAGCCGCTTACCGATATGAATATCCGTCGCGTTCGGTGACCTTTTGCCCATAGTTCCCCTCCAGTTGTGGGCGATAATATTGTGCTGCCGCGGCGCGATATCAAATAAAGCGGCTTGGGTCTGAGTGGCGATTGATTTGCCATTATAGTTATTTCGCTCAGTTGACATCTCGCATGGCGCACGTTGTCGCAGCACGAGCCTTAACTAAATCAAGGGCTCCACGATCAGCGCTTTTTCCTCGCCACATCCGGGGCAACGATACAGCCATTGCTCCTTGTCCCCCTGGCGCCTGATCGAAAGTAGGACCATTCGGGATGTGCACTTTGGACAGCGCGGATGATCCTCCGGCTGTCTGGTCTCTGATGTAATTGAGGTCCTCATTGACCCAAGATAGCACAACCTGCGGATTTCGTATTAGGGCATATCAACTCTTGCCCTAATAATCCACACCGAACCCGGCGGCTGGTCCGATATGGCGCCGAGCCCGCGCTGACAGGGTAGTGCGTTCGCAAGCGAGCGGCGACATGGCCTGCTCGGCTGGTAAATCGCTGGGTCAGTTTCACCTGGGGTGAGCCTGCCGACGACGCCTCCGTGCGCGGTTGCTTGATCATGAGGACGTGTTGAAAATTGCTCGATCCAAGAGCGCGCCTTCTGGTTCGAGGCCGGCGCACCATGACGCGACCCTGCCCACGAGTTCGGGTCGTGTATCGCTTTGTCCGCTGCCATCGTGGTAGCGTCTGGTGGCCAACCATGAACCTGCTTGCAACCGGGCAGAATGCATCTGTGCAGATGCTGGACACGTTGCCGCCACGTAGCAGAGGCTTGCATTTTCTCGCTAGCTGGTTCCGCTCAAAGCTCCATGACACTATTGGTATCGATGAATAGATGGTCTCGGGGATAACGATGAATTTCGATTTCACCGACGAGCAGAAGCTTTTCGCCGAGTCCGTGCGGCGCTTTGCCGAAACCCATCTTGCCGCAGGCGCGCTCAAGCGCGCTCACGATCCGCGCTTTCCCTATGACGTGGCGCAGCTGATGGCCAAGCAGGGCCTGATGGGCATCTCGCTGCCGGAGCATGACGGCGGCCAGGGCGGCACCTTGATGGACGCGGTGATCGCCATCGAGCAGGTCGCGGCCGTGTGTCCGCGCAGCGCCGACGTGGTGCAGTTCGGCAATTTCGGGCCGATCCGCACCTTCGCCGAATATGGCACCGAGGCGCAGAAGAAGCGCTGGCTGGGCGATCTGCTGGCCGGCCGCATGGTCATGAGCCTCGGCATGACCGAGCCCGATGCCGGCTCGGCGGTGACCGACCTCAAGACCAGCGCGCGCGCCGACGGCACGCACTACATCGTCAACGGCAGCAAGGTGTTTTCGACCTTCAGTCCCGACGCGCAGATTTTTCTCGTCTACCTGCGTTTCGGTTCCGGTCTCGGCGGCATCGGCTCGGTCCTCATCGAGCGCGGCACACCCGGCTTCACCATTGGCGCGCCGTCGGAATTCATGAGCGGCGAGGAATGGTGCGAGCTGCATTTCGCCGACTGCCGCATTCCGGCCGAGAACGTGCTGCTCGGCCCCGGCGGCTTCAAGAAGCAGATGGCCGGCTTCAACGTCGAGCGACTCGGCAATACCGCGCGCGCGCTGGCCTGCGGCCGCTACGCCTTCACCGCGGCGCGCGACTATGCGGCGAGCCGCGAGCAGTTCGGCCGGCCGCTGTGCGAGTTCCAGGGCTTGCAGTGGAAGTTCGCCGACATGGCGATCAAGCTCGATGCCGCGCAGCTCCTGCTCTATCGCGCCGCCAGTCATGCCGACAACGGTCTGCCGTCGGCCTACGAGACTGCTGTCGCCAAGGCGGCGTGCAACCAGGCCGGCTTCGAAGTGGCGAGCGAGGCGGTGCAGATCATGGGCGCCATGGGCTTTTCCCGCGAAACGCTGGTCGAATATTGCATGCGCCGCACCCGCGGCTGGATGATCGCCGGCGGCTCGGTGGAGATCCTCAAGAACCGCATCGCCGAGCAAGTGTTCGACCGCCGCTTCGACCAGCGCAAGCGGCCAGCCGCCGCGGCGGAGTGAAGAGACGCGTGCGATGTCGTCTTCGCCGAGAGTTTTCATCAGCCCCAGCGGGATTTTGCCGGCGGCAAGATCAGTGCCAGGAATGATTCGATGAGAGCGTGCTTCACCTCGGGGTCACATGCAATGGGCCCGCGCGTTCCGACCGGCGGCGTTTAGTGGGCTAAGTAGCCATGCCTGAGCCGGACGACACCCGATCTTGGTAAAGTGGGCCCTTTCAAATTCGCGCACGTTCCCTCATACTCGGGGCGCAAGAAACGGAGCGGCAGTCTCAGGTCGGGTGGCGCGAGGCTCGGCTTCAGAAAGGCAACCTGCGGGCCGTCCTCCGGAATCGTTTCATAATACCGTTCAAGGTTGCCGTCTCGCGCGTTTCGCTTTGCCGGGCTACCGTTTCCCAAGCGCCCGTTCGCCGTGCTGCTATCTTCTATTCCTCGCTTGCAAAGCGGGCCTCTCCACTCGCTGTTCTTCTCTTTAGGTGGGTGCGAGCATCCATCCAAGCTGGGTCTACGCCCTATGACCGCCGTTCGCCGCGTCGCGCGGGTTGGTGCTTTCGGCTGGATTGAGCATCGGCGGAACGCATCGGGCTTTCGGTGGCGAGTAGGGCCCTGCCGGGCCAGCGTGTCGTGGTTGCCGTTTCGGCTCAATGCGAGGCTATCGTCTCGTGCTCATGGGACTCAGCCGGATATGGCGGTTGGCGCGGCACAAGTTTCAATCGCAGCCAGCGAGCTTCCGCTAACAGTTCTGTAAGCCATTCCGGGCATGATCGGGATTACTGCCGCGGCGTCCTGTCCAAGCGTATCTCGGCAGAAAAAACGGGGCGGTGCCTCAGTGTGACAGGTGCCGCCCCCAGTCTATTGCCGCCGACTCACTTTGCAGTTTAATAAGAGTGATGGGCTCTTTAATGGGGGCCCGTCGATTCGACCCAAACTTAGCCCCGGTGGCTTGGCCGCCGGGGCTTTTTTCTGCCCGCCACCATCGAGGCGAAGCGCCAGTGGACTGGGGAGGGTTGCCCTTAACTCTGATCGCGCGTTTCCCTTGCGGCTGTTGGCAGCGACCGCCTAAATACAAACGTGAACGTTCGAGAACCTTTTTCTGTGCTGTGATGAGCGACACCGACGACAAGTGGTCCGTCGAAGCTGAATGGCCTGACGGGCTGAATGGCCTGACGGTACGATTGAGCGGATCAGCACGCTCAAAGCTCGCTCTGACGCCATGAACTGGATAATCAGTCAATCCCAGCCCCGGTTGGGCTCCCAGGTGAATTGAATTCTCTATTGCCGCAATGACCTCGTCCACACGCCACAATTGGTCGCAGCTCCTTTCCCGGCCCGTCACATTAGTTGCAAAGCGGATCGGCCCTAACAGGGTGCCCACGGCAAATGTCGTTGAATCCTTTATCAACGATTTGTCTTTGGCCGAGCATCTGACGCGGAGCAATCGGCGGCTTGCGATCAGAAGCAAAATCACAGAACTGGAGCGCTCGCTTAAATCGGATGGTCCGGCTGCGATCCGGTCAGGTCTTGAGCAGGCCAAAAATCGCGCTCGGCAGGAGATCGCGCGAAACTCGTCAAATGGCGTCCCCGCAGGGATGGCTGAGCTCTTTCGGGTGGTGGTTGAAGAGATTTCGCTGAGAGTTCTTACCTCGATCAAGGAACTAAAGGACGGAACGTTCCAGATCGAGGTTCTTCGCCCCGGGCAGCCTTTGCCTCACGCCGTTATGGACGGTTTCCGATCAGAGTCGGAAGCGGAAGCCTGGAGGGATGGAGGCTTGTGCATGTCGATCATCAAACGATTTTTGGAAGGTTAGAGAGGCAGCCGTCGTGCCAGCGCCTTTAGTCTTCGGTTTGTCGCCTGCACGATGGCCGCCTGAAATGAACCGCGTTATGCAAACGGCGGACTAGGCTGCCCGAATCCGTCGTCCGGTATCGTGTCGCTGCGCCTTCCCAAATGATGGCAACTGCGCTGGCGTTCTCCTTCGTGGCGGGTTTGGGTTGCTGGGATATGGCCTGCAGTGCATGCTTGGATTATCCATTTCGGCATGTCCCCAATAGCGAAAATTCAGACCGCTGCGTTGAGTGTGGCAGTTAGCGTCCGATAGCGATCAACACCTCAAGCGGCCCTTGCTTCGGCCGAGCGCAGCCCCCCTCGCTTTGCTCTGCTGACCTCGCACCGCCTAGATGCATCTCTTTTCGATGCCTCCGGCGAAATCGGCTATTCTCGAAAGTGGCACTTGGCGACTAGTCGCGGCCGTATTGGTCGGTGAGACGCACGATGTCATCTTCGCCGAGATAGCTGCCGACCTGAACTTCGATCAGCTCCAGCGGGATTTTGCCGGGATTGGCCAAGCGGTGCACGCTGCCGATCGGGATATAAGTCGACTCGTTCTCGTGAAAGGTGCGGACGTCCGATCCGATGGTGACTTCGGCGGTGCCGCGGACCACGACCCAATGCTCGGAGCGGTGAAAATGCTTCTGCAGCGACAGCGCGGCGTTCGGCTTCACGACAATGCGCTTGACCTGATAGCGCGCGCCGGTGTCGACGCCCTGGTAATAGCCCCACGGCCGGTACGCCCGCAGATGCCGCACCGCCTGTTCGCGGTTTTGCGCCTTGAGCCGCTCGACCAAATCCTTGACCTGTTCGGCCTTGTCGCGCGAGGTCACCAGCACCGCGTCGGGCGTCGCCACCACGACGACGTTGTCGAGCCCGACCACCGCGGTGAGCATGGCGTCCTCGGAGTGCACCAAGCTGTTGCGGCTGTCGAGGAAGGTGGCGGCGCCGGTCGCGGCGTTGCCGTCGGCGTCGTGGCCGAGCGCCTCCCACACCGCGCTCCAGCTGCCGACGTCCGACCAGCCGCAATCGAGCGGCACCACGGCGGCGCGCTCGGTGCGCTCCATGACGGCGTAGTCGACGGATTTTTTCGGCGCCGCGGTAAATGGTTCGGCCGGCAGGCGCAGGAAGTCGAGGTCCTTGGTCACGGCTCCAACCGCGGCTTTGGCGGCCGCGGCGATATCCGGCTCGAAGCGCTCGATCTCTTCGACCATCACGTCGGCGCGGAATAGGAAATTGCCGCTGTTCCACAGATATCCGTCCGCGATGTAACGGCCCGCGGTCGCGGCGTCCGGTTTTTCCACGAACGATGCGACCGTTCGCGCAATGCCCCCCGCGAGCGCCGCGCCGGGCCGGATGTAGCCGTAATTGGTCGCCGGGAATGTCGGCTTGACGCCGAAGGTAACGATGCGGCCGGCGGCTGCGGCGGCGAGCGCTTCGCCGCAGGCCTGCGCAAAGGCGGCCGGGTCGCGCACCATCTGGTCGGCGGCCAGAACGATTGCCGTCGCGGCCGGATCACGCGCGTGCGCCAGCATCGCGGCGACGGCGACGGCAAGCGCGGAATCGCGCCGCGCCGGCTCGAGCACGATATCGCCTTCGATGCCGCATTCGCGCATTTGCTCGGCGACGACAAAGCGGAAGTCGGAATTGGTGATGACGATCGGCCGGTCGAACAGCGCGTCCGTGCCGATGCGGCCAATGAGCTGCTGAAACGTCGAACGTTCCTCGACCAGCGGCACGAACTGCTTCGGCATGCTCTCGCGCGAGACCGGCCACAGCCGCGTCCCGGCGCCGCCGCACATGATCACCGGTATCAACACACGGCTAGCCATCGTCGTCCGTCATCGTATTGCCGATATTGCGGGTTCCTAGCACACATCGGCGCGGCCGCTAACGGCTCTGCCGTCGATTATTCGGCCTTTCCGGGCCGGCGGATTGCGGTCATAGTTCCGGATGGTCATAGGGACCTGACGCTGAATGCATTTCGACACGATCGGTAACGCCACTATCATCTGCTACGAGGACAAGCCGGTTCTCGCCACCGACCCTTGGATTGTGGGATCGGCCTATTTCGGCAGCTGGGGCCTGAGCCACGAAATCCCGGCGGCGCAGCGCGAGGCGGTGAAGAATTGCCAGTATCTGTGGTTCTCGCACGGCCACCCCGATCACATCAATGCCGAGTCGCTGCTGGCGCTCTCGGATCGAACCATCCTGCTGCCGGATCACGTCGGCGGCCGCATCAAGCACGATTTGACGGAGCAGGGGCTGCGGACCGAGGTTCTGCCCGACCGCAAATGGGTGCAATTGTCGCCGCACATCCGCGTCATGTGCGTCTCCGACTACAATCAGGACGCGCTGCTCTTCATCGACGTCAACGGACGCCTGCTGGTCAATTTCAACGACGGCAATGCGCTGGGCTCGGAGCGGTTCGTCAAGAGCGTGATCCGGCAGTTCGAGCGCTCGTTTCTGCTGCGGCTGTTCAGTTACGGCGACGCCGACATGATCAATTATTTCAACGAGGACGGCGAGCGGATCCTGCCGGCGGCCGCGCAAAAGCGCCCCGTCGGCCCCATCATCCAGGGCTATGCCGAAATGTACGGCTGCACCGACGCCATCCCGTTCAGTTGCTTCCACGCCTATCAGCGCAGCGACAGCGACTGGGTCAACGACTACACCACGCCGCCGGAGGCCTTTACGGCAGGCTTCGATTCGCGAACCGTCCGGTTGCTGCCGGCCTTCATCAGTTACGACTGCATCACCGACCGCTACACCGAGCTGCGCCCCGCGATTGCGCCGCGCAAGCTGATCGATCCTTCGGTGTTCGGCGATGACTGGACCGAACAGGCGTCGAAGTCCGAGATTGCCGAGCTCGCTGCCTATTTCGGCCGCATCGAGGGGCTGCAGGGCCACATCGATACCATCCTGTTCCGGGTGGGCAACAAGGACGTGCCGATCGATATCCCGGCACACGGCGGTTCATCGAAGCGGCAGATCGTCTTCGAAGTGCCACGCGGCTCGCTGATGTCGGCGATCCGCTATCAGGTCTTTGACGATCTCCTGATCGGCAACTTCATGAAGACCACGCTGATCGGCAAATGGCCGGCGTCGCGTCTGCACCCGTTCTTCACGCCAGTGGTCGCCAAATATGCAGACAACGGCCATGCCTATTCGCGACACGATCTGCACGCTTATTTTCACGCCTACCGTTCGCGCGACACGTTCGGCTTCGTGCTGCACCGGCTGCAGCAGAACTCGGTGCAAACGTTCCGCAACTTCATCAGCCCGCAAAGCCGCGCGTTCGACTACGGCAAGCGAACGTTCTTCTTTCTCAAGAAGTTCGCGTGAGAGTGACGGTTGACTAGGTTACGCCTGAGCTTGCCGGCTCACCCCCCGTTGCCCTGACCCGGCCGGACTGCGGTAGGCGGTTAGCACGCTTTCAATGTCGCCGTAGGCCATCAGGCTGCCGTGGCTGAGCCAGACTGCCTTGTTGCATAGGCGACGTAATGTGTCGTCCTGGTGCGCGGCAAGCATAAGGATGCGCGAACGCTCGATGAGTTTGAGCAGACGGGCAAAGGCCTTTTGGAAAAATCCTGTGTCGCCGACGCCGATGACTTCGTCGATCAAGAGAATTTCCGGATCCCGAAGGGTGGCGATGGCGAACGCCAAGCGCAGCAACATACCGTTCGAGTATGTACGAATAGGAAGTTTCAAGTAGTCCCCGAGTTCGGTAAATTCGACGATATCATCAATACTATTTCTGATTTGAGCGCGCGTTAGTCCCCAGATCGTGCCAGAAATCTGAATATTTTCGAAGCCGGTCGCATCCATGTTCATGCCGAGCTGCGTTTCGAACATTGGTGATACCTTGCCGACGACATGTACCATGCCGTTGGTCGGAGGATAAACGTGCGAAGCGACCCGCAGTAGCGTGCTCTTGCCGGCGCCGTTATCTCCAACCAGCGCGATGCGATCGCCGTCGTGCGCCTCGAAATCAACGTTCTTGAGGGCATTCACAATGAAGTAGGAGCCTGATTGCGCAAAGCGCCCTCCGATAGTCCGCCCGAGCAGCGCCTTTTTGAGCGAGGCCTGGCTGACGTCATAGATCGGAATATCCACGCTGACGTTCTTGAGGAATATGGCTGCCACTTCGTCCTCGCAATCATACCCAAAAGACAATGCGTCGCGATGCACGCACTAAGAGTGCGATCGCAACGAACGAGCCGACGATCGCCAAGCCGGCTGCGACCAGCCATGATTCGAGCGCAGGAGCAACACCGAGTAACGGGGCGCGGGTCACCTCGATAAGGTGATAAACCGGATTGAGCTCGGCAACGATTTTTTCATCACCGAGAGAGCTCACGGTCCACATTATCGGGGTCACAAACATTCCAAGCTGGATGACTGTGCCGACAATCGGCTGGATGTCGCGGTATCGCGTGCTCAAGATCGCGATCACCATCGCCAGCCAAACCAAGTTCACGCAGACAAGGAAAAGGCCGGGAATTGCCAAAAGCATTGTAGGAGTTGGCACAATTCTGAAGATAATTGCCAAAGGGACGTAGATAATAATGGTGTGCAGAAATATGATGAAGTTTCGGCAGACCACACGCAGAACATAAACTGAAAATGGGAGTTTGATTTGCTTGATGATCCGGGCGACATCACTAAAGGCGATACAGCTCTCATTGGCTGTGGCTGACATGAAGCCCCAGACAATAAAGCCGACCGTGAGGTAGGGCAGATAGTCGTGAAGCTCGATATGGAATAGTCGACTGTAGATTATGCCCAGGACAAATGTGAAGATGCCCATGCTCAGGGTGATCCAAAATGGACCCAATACCGAGCGACGATAACGTTGGCGAATGTCTTGCCAGCCCATGATGCACCAGACTGGCCAAGCATAGAATCCGGCAGCGACTTCTTGTGAAATCGTGGTAGCGATCCTGGTCTTTAAGCTCAGGTTTGATAGCGCAATAAAGTCGACCGGAGAAACATCCGCTGTCATCGAGATTGGAGAGTTTTGAGTTTTCGTCAGCATTTCGGAATGATGGCCCCAATAGCAGGGGTGGGTTAGTGTTTGCCTGAGCCAGCCGCCGCCCTCATATCGGGAAATGAGCCTGACCGAAAGCCCAAAGCGAGCCTCAGGCGTCGCATCGCCAGCATGGTGCGCAACAGTGCCGTCAGCGCCGTCGGCCGCAGCCGGTACCACAGCCAGGCCAGGATCAGCAATCGCGCCGCCCTTGGGGGCAGCCACGCCAAAATCGACTCCAATTTGGCCTTCTCTGCGGCGGATCGCGCCCCCATTTCCAAGACCGTCGCCCGGTCGATCGGATCGGCCTGGAGGGCGAGACGACATGTCGCAAATCGCCAGCGGTCGCGAAACGCCGCCGCGTACCAGGACGGGAACGCGGCATCGGCGGCGATCAGGCGCGGAACCTCGTCCAGCGTATATTTGGAACGCTCCAGATCGCGGGCGGTCTGGCCCGACACGCTGTCGGGAAACACGACCCAAGCGGCGACGATTTGCGGCTCGAAATAAATCCCGTAGCGCAACGCGATCTTGCGCGCCATCAGGCCGTCGGCGGATGACGTCAGCCGCGCGTCGAACCCGCCGGCCCATTCCACGCAATCGCGCCGGAAAACCGTGCTGCCGGTGAGAATCCAGTTGTCCGCGGTTCGCAGCAACCGCTGCACCGCCGCGGCGTCGACCGGTCCGGCGCGCATCCGCGGCCGTACCGCCGGGCGCACCGCGAACGGCCGGTTGTTGTGGCCGTCGATCAGCATCGCCTCGCCGCAGAACAGGCCGAGGCCGGGATTGGCCTCCAGCCGCCGCAGGCCTAAGTCGAAAAACCCCGGAAAAACCCAATCGTCGGACGCGGCGAAATAGAGGTGTGTGCCGCGTGCTTCGCGCAGGCCCCGTTGCAGGGTCGCGATTACGCCGATGTTGTCATCGTTGCGCAATAATCGGATCGAAGGCGCCGTTGCGGCCATCCGCTCGATGACGGCGACGCTGTCGTCGATCGATCCGTCGTCGATGACGATGATTTCATCGGGGGCGCGGTCCTGGGCAAGCAGCGCGCTCAGTGCGCGGCCGATGAATTTCGCATGATTGTAATTGGGTAGGACAACTGAAAGACTAAGAGGTGCCATCCTTACCCTCAGTCCTGAGTTGGCTCCGGTCTTCGCCCCACTTTTGCAAATCGATCACAATTGTGCTCCAAAATATCAGCTTACTATCCGCATGGCCGGACTGTCACTCTTATTGTTCTTTGGGGGCGTTTGGAAAATGATTAAGTCCGAACTCATTGATCGTATGTCGGCGCGGTACCCGCACCTTTACCGTCGCGACCTTGATAGAATTGTCGATGCGATTCTCAATACGATTGAGACTGCACTGGCGCGCGACGATCGAGTTGAGCTGCGAGGATTTGGGATATTTTCCGTGAGGATCCGTGAAGCGAGAGATGGGCGTAATCCTCGAACTGGCGCACCGATCCGGGTCATAAAAAAGGCTGTGCCGCACTTTCGAACTGGAAAAGAATTGCGAGCGCGGCTCAACCAGGACTCATTGCGAACTCCGAGTCCATAGGAAAATCGTGGTCGTGGCACTTGCGATCTACGGGCGCGGCGATTGCCCCAAAACCGGCCGTCAGCAGCGATCGGAATCGGCTGTTAGACCAGGAGGCGGCACCTCCATTTGCATTTCTCATCATGTCAGGGAACGACGAAATCCGTTCCGCAAGTAACGCATCGGAGA